>Ga0315905_10008533_pt1 | contig 10367 bp, 17 predicted proteins | sample LakEriMetagenome_5_FD_203522 | JGI IMG/M metagenome (GOLD analysis project Ga0315905, IMG submission 203522) | Freshwater fungal communities from buoy surface, Lake Erie, Ohio, United States - Buoy 4 MA121 | ecosystem: Environmental > Aquatic > Freshwater > Lake | place: USA: Lake Erie, Ohio... | reverse complement strand
TTTTGTCCCTTTCAGTTTCCCCTTTGGAAACTTTCCTATACCTAAGATTATACTCCTATCTAACGACAATACAAGTCCATTTACTATCTTTGTATCGTGTTGTTATCAAGTTGTTATCTTTCGTATTAGTGGTCTAGAAAAAACGAATACATCTCGCAACCAATCGGGCAAAGAATAATCCCCCTGCTTTCGCAAGGGGACTTTCTTAGGACTAGGCTAGGCGTTCGGCACAATCCACACAAACCCAAATAGCGTGTTCGGTGTTCGGGTCAAACTCAATCCCCGATGTATCTACAAAGGGCTTGCGTTCGCTTGCCAATCCATTTCCACACATTTCACAGGTGAAGACACTCTCGCCATTACAGCAATCGCATTTCCGTATCGCAATCACTCTTCGTCTTCTTCGTCTTCGTCTTCGTAATCGTCTTCGTCTTCGCACTCACCTTCGCAACCTTCGGCTCCACAGATGTAGCAAAGTTCGTATTTGGTAGCACCCTGCTCAATCAGGTCTGTATAACCAGCGTTAGGGTCGGTGTGATTAGTTTCTACTGCTTGTATGAACTTTAGAGCACAAGACTTTCCAAACCACTCTTTCAGCTTTTCCAGCATTTCACTATGCGACATTTCATCGCAAGTGTAGAAACTATCTGGTTCATCGCCATAGCCATAGCCACGAGTTTCGGCAACCTGCTCATCGTCCATAAGGACATAGATTTTGTGGCAAGTATCAAAGGCAATAGCCTTAGCACCTACTAGACCACTATCTACTTCGTCCCAATCTATTACTGACATTTGTTTCCCTTTCAGTTAGTCAGCCTTTCCAACTAACAATACGATTGTATCATAATGCCCCGACAAATACAAATCAGGATAGTAGCAAGCGTGTCGCAAGGAAAAAACGAATACACGCACTAACTCGCAGGGTAAAAGAAAACCCCGTATCGCTACGGGGTAATCTCTCGGTGCTTTACTTCTTGTTAGACGGGTGTCTGCTCATACTGCCTTCTAAACTTTTGTCTAGGTCTGCCTTGTCCCAAGCGTCCCTAATGCTTTTGTTTAGTGCGAACCCGTGGTCTAAGCCTAAGTCGTAATCTCGCTTAGAAACTTGTCGTGCCACTTCGTAGCCAAACTTACCAGCAAGGATAGTGGAGAGTTCCATACGGAGATTTCCCCAGAAACCAAACTCGTCATAAGTCGGGTCTGTCTTGTAGATGATGAACGCATTTAGCAATACAACTAAGGACGCACCAAGAACCATAAGTGATACTGCCCCTGTGAAAATTAAGATTTCCATTTGGAAACCCCTTTCTGTATTCAGTATTTCTGGATACAAGATGATTATACCAAAGGCTATAAACAAAGTCAAGTTGATTAGTGTGGCGTGTTGCGATAGCCAGCGTGTAAGGAAAAAACGAATACACTCTCTCCACTTCGCATTAGCAAAAGAAAACGCCTACCCTTTCGGGTAAGCGTGTTTCTTTCAGAGCCTTATTCGGTGTCGGTGCTTTCCAGCAACTTCTCAATCTGCTTGTAGATTTCAGGGTTAGATGTTGCCAGCCCTAGAACCTTGCGACCTACCAGATGAGCCTTGCCCCTGCCACCCTTAGCGTCAAGGTGTTCAGCGACCCAACTCTCAATCTCGTTAGCCGAGTAGATGTGTCGTGGTCTTTGCGAGCCACCTGTCGTTAGTAGTGGTGTCGGAAAATCCGAACGCCTTGCCCAGACATAAACAGCAGGCAGACTAACTCCAAAGCGACTTGCGATTTCCATAGGACTAACTACTTCTGTCCCATTTATTTCCATTTTTAGCATTGTTCCCTTTCAGGATTTCTATTGTGCCAGACTTTCTGACTACCTAACTATCTTACCATACCTTATGGATTTACGCAAGTAATACTTCCACCGTGTTTGTAGAGTAAGGAAAAAACGAATACGCCTTCGCTAACTTCGCACTAAGAAAATCCCCCGTGAGTTTTCACGGGGGTTAGGTTTTCTTAGCGTGAGTTTATGCTCGCCAAAACTCTAAGTCTTGTTTGAGCAACCACGCTACGAAGTGAGGGTTGAATAGAGCCTTAGCGTGTCGCTTCTCTCGTATCAAGTCAATCGCTTCTTGTGCCGTGTAGCCGTCAATCATAAGCACTAAGGCAAAGAATAGGCTTGACCTGTTTAGTCCAGCTTGGCAACGCATTAGCACTCTCTCGCCACGCTTCCAATCATCGTAAGCCATTAGAGCAATACGCCTAAACTCATCTAAGTCAAAGTCAGTTTCGCCACTATCAAAGTAGCCAAACCTAAACTCTCTAACTAGCCAATCAACAGGGTTAGCGTAAGCGTAGAAAGTATAAACGCTATCAAAGTTTCTAGGCTTGATAGAGATGTCCTGTCTATCAAACTCAAAGTGTTTGTCGCCAACGCAATCGTTATCGGCAGTTCCACCTAGCCAGAAGTTCGGCAAGACTTCACTCCAAATAGCCAAGTCCAACGCACCATTTAGGAACGGCTCGTTGCTGTATGACTTCTCGTATGTGTTCATTGTTTCCCTTTCGTTGTCCATACCACCATTATTACATAAAGTATAACTAAAAGTCAAATCCATTTCTTCCTGTGTTTCATAACAAATAGATAACAGGGAAGTCGTGTTCAGCAGAGGTGAGGAAAAAACGAATACAACTCCGTAATCGGCAGATACAAAAAAAGTCGCCAACCGAAGTCAGCGACCTTTCTTGTCGTGTCTAGTAGTCGTCTTGCTCGTCAGACAACTCAATCACAAACTTACCTGTTCCCATTGGCTCGTCGTGTGAATAGCGAATAGCAGTTAGGTCGTGTCCATCAAACTCAAACACTAGGCGAAAATCTCCATTGAGAGTAAGCGTATCAACCAAGCGTTCAGGCGTAGTGTATGCCCAACCTCTAATGCCTTGCCAAGTCATTCGTGATGAAGCAACCTTGATAGGCGTGTCCATCTCCCAACCCTTTACAACTAGGTAAGGTTTGAGCAGACTTGCTACAAAGTTCTCTTTACTATCTGTCCAACAATCTCCGAAGCAACTTTCACTAGGCTTGCTTGTGTCTGTGTCCTCGTCATAGTCCTCGCAAGTGCAATCGCTATCCAACTCTGCCGTAAGAGTTTGTGTTTCTATTTCTGTCATTGTGTCCCTTTCAGCGATACTTAGGTTTCTCGCCTGTGTAATAACTTCATTGTATCACACACTAGCGACAAACGCAAGTCTGCCTAACTTCGTGTCGCTAATGCGAAGTTATCTGTCGCTGCCGGAAAAAACGAATACAACTTCACACTAAGCAAAAACGAAAACAGGTTAGCACTCGTGTTGCGTGAGTGCTAACCTGCGTTCGTGTAAAGATTACTCTACGGACTTAGCCCAACGCCAAGTTCCCTTATCAGCATTTACGACAATAGCGTCTGTGTCCATAGTCGCATTTATCTCCTGTGGTGTCCCACCGAAAGCGTCAATACCGAAAGACAGATTTCCGTCATACTTGCCAAGTTCCACAGCAAACTTGTAAAACAGTTGAGCCGTGAGATAAGACGGGTCGCCAATCCTGTCCGTAGTTTCCAACACACTAGCCACAGCAGTAAGGTTGTCCCTACCTGACCAGTGTCCGTATAGCGTGATAGGCGTGATGAACCTTTCACTCTCAATGATAATCGCAGACCTGTCGCCCACTTTATCCCTTTCCGTGCCGAGCCTTTCCCGACAACATCTCTATTATCGCATAGTTATCTAAGAAAGTCAAGCGTGTTAGTGCGAAGTGTGTCGTGATGGAAAAAACGAATACAAACTAGTCGTGTCCCAAAACCAGAAAACCCCCTGTGATTAGCAGGGGGTAAGTCTAGTGTCGTGTGGCTACTTGCGACCTGACGCTTCGTCAATCATTTCTAGAATGATTTTGTAAGTGGCAGGACTAGCCTTTGAGATTTGGCTCAACTTGGAAAGAATACCTGTCCATTCGTTAGCCTTGCGTGTCGTAATGTGTTTCTTGTGCCACGCCTGAACAGCGTCAATCGGGAACAAGCGAGAACGCCCATTACGACCAGCACCTTTGAGTTCGGCAAGAGGCTTAGGGAAGTTCTTGTATTTATCTATCCAGACAAAGATAGTGCTTGGCTTTACGCCTAGCAAAATCCCTAGTTCAGATAGCGTGGCAACTTCTACGCCATTGACCGACTTTGTTATTACTACTTGGTTTAGTGTTTCCACTTTTACCACACCCTTTCAGAGTGATTAGATAATCAGCATTTCTGACTACATTTATACCCTACCACATACCCCCGACAAAATCAAACTCATTTAGGATTTTATTTATGTGGCGATTTACGCAAGGAAAAAACGAATACACTTCGGGCTAAAACTAAAACCAAGTGTTCCCACTTGGCTAGTTTTGTTTAGAGAGTTCCACGCAAGTTGCGAAGTCTGGCGATAGTCTGGTCAATCTCAATGAGTTCAGCCATAGTCAGTTCGCTAGTCGCTACTGCTCGCTTGATACTCTCGTCCATTTCCATAACTCCGTCAGCGACTTTCCAGCCATTTACGATACCCGTTAGTCTGTCGTCTCGGTTGTAGAGTGCGACTATCGGTTGGTCGGTCTTGGTGGTCATCTCGGTTAGTTCTGCTAGTTCGGTTGTCATTGTGTCCTCTCGGTTCGCAGGGTTGTCTGCTCCCCTAGCCTACCATACCCGTCCGTCTTTGTCAAGCCTGACACACCCGTTAGGCTTGCCTTTGTCTTGGCATAGGCGAGCCGTCAAACGCAGAAAGGCAAGCCGTTAGGCTTGCCAATCCCACGCCGTTAGGCGAGCCGTTCGGTTATTCGGTGTCTGCTTTATGAACGGTTCGGACAAAGGTGCTAGTCCCCCACGCCAAATCGTGTCCAATGTTGCTCGCCTCTAACTCAACAGAAGTCCCTACCCGTTCGCCGTTGTCCCAATCGCGAATACGAAGTGTGCCTGATACAACAATGCGGTCGCCCTTGCTGATAGAGGTAGCCGTATTTATTGCGAGAGTTCGGAACGAGGTAATGGTATACCAGTTAGTCTCGCCGTCCACCCACTCCATAGAGGCTCGGTCAAACCTGCGATTACTGCTCGCCAAACGGAAAGAGGTAATCGGCAAGCCGTCTGCTGATACTAGGTGTCGTGGTGTGGTTGCTACCAGACCCGTAATAGTTGTAGTTTCCATAGTTCCCTTTCAGGCTACTTCCTGTTCGCCCGTTGTATCTACATAGTATCATAGTTCATTTGTTTAGTCAAGTTCCCGTGCCGTGCCGTGTCGCCTGAAAAAACGAATACACCTCGCCAGCAAACAGGTAAAGCAAAACCCCCTAATGTGCGTTAGGGGGTCGTGCTAGTTTGTGGCTACCAACTTGCTTGGTAGATGAACTCCCAGCCCTCAGCAAACTTAGGATTAGAGAGCAAGGTGTCTATCTGCTCAATGGTGTTCTCTAAGTCAGCGAAGTAGTATTCGTTATAGTCGTATGACCCGAAGAAGAAACCCTCGCCAACAGGCAGAAGTTCCTCTGCTTTGCTGTGGTCGTCTAGGACTTGCTGGCACAAATCTCGGAGTTCCCGAAGTCTGCCTATCTCGCCAACGAATACAGGGCTACAATCATCTACACCATCTTTGGCGTAGTTGAGGATAAACCAAGCGTGTATCTGATTAGCCTTACGCCAATAAGCAACATTGACACTTACATTAGCGAAAGGACTTGCCTCTGATGTTAGGTCTGCTCTTGACACACCTACCGAGTTCAGCACTTCCTCATACTCGTTCTGCTCGTCAATAGGTCTGTGAGAGTATCCACTTACATACTTGCGAGCCTCTAAATACATATCCAATCCCATAGGACTAGACCCTTTCTGTGTCAGACTTTCTGACTACATAGTGATACTAGCATACTCCTCTGACATTTGTCAAGAACGAAACACTAATGCGAAGTTGCCTCTTTCCACAGTAGGCGTAGAGAAAAAACGAATACAACACCTCGCCAAAAAGAGAAAGACCAGAAAGCGTTATGGCTATCTGGTCTTAGGTTCGGACAAACACACAAGGGGCTACTTTGCGTCATTGTGCTATTTCGCATACTGCTCTGGTCAGTTCTAGACCCGACCTTGCTACTTCCACCAGAGGCGTATTCGCCACCGAGCGTGTTGTCCGTAGTTTAGCGAGATTTCACTCGGTTTCCTTGATAACAGGCAGGTAGTTAGTTCTGCCCACGCACCACAAATGGTTCAGCGTGTATCAAGCAAGTCTGTTAGTCGTCCCTCAACTTCTCGGTGTTGAGGATTTCTAAGGCGAGGTCGTATTCCTCTTGTTCCTCGCCCTCGTATTCTCGCCACTCTTGTTTATCGGTGTCCCATACCTGCTCGTCTTTACCAAAGCGAGCCGTAAAGGTGTCATCATCTATGAAAACTGTTTTGTCGTCTAAATCAACACCGATTACAAAATAAACTTGTCTGCTCATTGTCGTCCTTTCCTCTCTCTATCTTACCACAAGGTCGGTGTATTCGTCAAGTAGGGTTTCTGCTGTGTCGGGGACAGCGACAGCATCTAGACGCAACGCTGTAAGGATTAGGAAGTCAGCCATAGACACGCCAAGCGTGTTAGTCAGGCTTTCCAAGACTTCCGATGAAGCCTCTTTCTGCCCTCTCTCTACTTCCGATACATAGCCAAGTGCCACGCCAGACTTTACAGAAACCTCTCTAAGAGTTCTGTGTTGGTCTTGTCGTATCTCTCTAAGAGTATCGCCAAACGCTATTCGTAGTTTCATAAGTATTGTCCTTCCTTTCGTAATCTTACTGCCTCTGCTATGGCTTTGTCAAGGTCGTCAAAGACATCAGAGTTATAGACATCATCATCAGAACAAATTTCATACCAAGGGTTCATATCCCAATAGAAGTTTTCCTCGTCTGTGCTTGCCTCGTAGAGTTGCTCGTCTGTCGTGATACCAAAAGTTTCTAAGTCCTCTGTGTAGCGTAAGACATAATCGTTGCCCTTGCCATCTGTCGCCTTGATACGCATTTCCCCATTACGAATAACATAGAAGTCGTGTATCTCGCCCTCCTCTGCGTTGAGGTCGGGGTTCCACACGAACTCGCCACCATCACTATTGACATAGAAAGCAGCGTCCTTTCTCTTTGAGCAAGAACACTCCTCGTCAAGTGGTAGGTCAGTAAATAACTCGCCACAGATTTCGCAGTTGTTAGTTTGTCTTTTGTCCATACCAGCACTCTACCATAAACCTCTGACATTTTACAACTTCGTATTAGTGTGTCGTTGTTGGAACTAGAAGATTTTAGATGCGAGGAAAAAACGAATACAAACTTACGCCAAAAATACGAGAACCCTGCCAGAGTGAAAGGGGGAAGTGTCTGGCAGGGGTCTCGTGGTCTGACGCTAGTTCAGCGTCAGAACTCGTGGAGTTGGTTTAGCGTCCTCTGCCCTAAACATTTCCAGAACCTCTGGCTGTGTCTTGGCAAGGAAAGCCACCAACTCTGCTGTGTTGTAGCGTGTTGGGTCTTTCGGGGTAATGAGGTGGATTTTGACCAGACGCTTACCCTTTGCGTCTGTTCCGAACTTGGTCTGCTCAAAGCCTAGTTCAGCAAGAATAGCCTCACGACTAACCTTGACGATTTCGGCAACTTGCTTTTCCAAGTTGTGTGCGTCTCGGAGTTCCCGAACTGCTTTCTGTCCCTTTGCCGAGAGGCGAACCTCTGGCTCTGTGGTTGGGGTCAGGATAACCTGTCCCTTAGTGGTGGTGCTCTTTGTAGTTGCCATTTGATTTCCTTATCTACTTAGTATCATTGGGCTTTACATTTAGAACTTACCAGACTTACGAAACTTTGTCAAGTTCATTTGTTCTGGTGTGTCGTCCTATCGGAGAACTTCACATTAGCGAGTGTATCACAGCCTCCGACATTTCGCAAGTCCGAGGAAAAAACGAATACAAACGGAGGCAGATTGTGGCGAGCAGTTTAGAACACTTGCTCAGGTGTCCTCTCTACTGAGAGTGGCTTATTCCAGAACCTCTAAGATTTGGAAGTTTATGTCCTCTACAATCCCCGTCTTGGCTTTCTCAAACTGTTCTCGGTTATCAAAGTAGAAATACACTCGGGGGTCAAAGGGGTAGTCCTCGTCAAAGGCTACTGACCCGTCCCCGATTGCTACTAGGACTTCCTCGGTCTCGGTCTGCTCGGTGTCCCAAGTTATCAGGACATCTACATACTCCTCGGTTGCGTTATTACTCATAGGGCTATCCTACACCAATCCGTCAAGTTAGTCAAGGCGAGCCGTTATGCGTTCTCTAATGTCGGGTAGATACGCTTGCCGTCCTCGCCGATTACAAAGGCATTGGTCTCGCCCTCTATCAGGCTTGCCGATAGTTCATCAGGCTTGCCGTTGAGAGCAAGTTCCCAAGCCTCGGCTATGGTCGGTGCTGTAATCTTGTATCGGTGTTCTACCACCACGACAACCTCAACACTCGGTCTAGGACAATCCTTATACCAATCGTCTTCGTCGTCGTCGTTCTGACAGACACAACTATCCTCTCGGTCTAGTTCTACATAGTCAGCGTGGCTGTTCGGTATGTCCCACTCCTTAGAGACAGACAACTCGCCGTTTAGTCCGTCATAGACCACGCCCCAGCCCTGTTCCTCCTCGCAGTGAAACTCAAAGGTAAGTTCGGGGTGCTGTTGTGCCATAGCACGAAACACGCCCTCGGCAGGAGACCAAGCCGTCTCAAAGCGATAGGTAAGGGAGTTCTCGTTGCCAGCCCTGACTTCATCAAGGTCGGTGTCTAGGCTCTCGCTGTTAGCGTCCCACTTCGTTCCCCACTCACGAACATTCCAATCATACCAGCCCGAGCCAGCGAAAGTCAGAGCCTTAGCCATTCGTTCCTCGGAAGTTGCGTCAGGGTCAGCCTCGTCCTCTGGCTTGGTCTTGTGTCCAAAGTAGTAAGGGAGTTCCTCGTCAGTTGGTCGTAGGAAGTTCCAGAACGAGATAGCGTCAGGAGTTTCCTCCTTGACTACAATCGTGCGTTCGTCCTCGGGAACTTTCGTGTTAGTTCCGTCCTCGTTGCGTATCCAACTTTCGGATAGCCATTGAGAGGGGTATGGTGTCTTTGCTTTCTCTGCGAAAGCCAGCAAGTCGTCTGTCTTACCTGATACTGCCATAGATGTATAAACCCAGTTTGGCATTAGTTGTCCTCCTTGTTAGGTGTCGTGTCCTGATTATACTCGTTTATGTTCATAAAGTCAAACTGCGATTTGATTTGTTTGACCATAGCCATAGTTTCCTCAATCCCCTCGCCCACTCCAATCAACGCTGATTTGAGTAGCACTACTAGGTCAGGTTCGTCTAGGTGTTCTGCTAGTTCTATTGCTAGTTCCAAACCACGATACAGGATTGGATTAGCCAATCCATTCTCGGCACAGCCCTCGGCAGTTGCCCCTAGTAGGACTAGTGCGTTGGTTGCTATTTCTCTGTCGTCCATTTGTTTCCCTTTCGGTTGATACTACGACCTTACCATAACTAATACGAAGTTGTCAAGTAGGCGAGGAGGCGTGTCGGTTCGGAAAAAACGAATACAAAGCGACCATCTCGGCAGCTCAGGCTAACTTCGTATCAACTAATGCGAAGTTCCACCAGCGATGCTTTTGCTGGACACATTGTGTGTCGGTCAGGGTAAGCGAAAACCCCTGACCAAAGGGGAAGTTGTCAGGGGTTCTCTACCGATAGCGAGAGCAGTTGAGGTGAAAGGGGACGGAAACTCCTCGGTTGCTCAATCCCTATCGGGTTCTTGTGGAGGCGAGCCGATTACACTCGCCCTCCAATCTTAGTCAGAGCCTCGGTTGCCGACCTGCCGATAGCAGTTGCGATTGAGGCTGTGTCCGTAATGTTTAGGTGCGTGGCATTTGTCCCACTAATGAGGCTGGTGTTTCCACCTCGGCACTCGGCAGGTGTAATCCAGAGAACTCCCACGCCAGCCTTGTCGCACTCTGCGAGAGCCTTGACCACTTGTTTCTCTTGGTCTGGTCGGTAGTGTCCGTCAGAAACGATTACGAGCAACTTCACGCCCTCGGCATAGGTCAGACCGAGAACTCCGTCAAGTGCTTTGTAAGCCTGACCAAACTCCTCTGTTCCGTCTGGTGCTGTCCAGACCTTGACCTCCTCCAAGTGCTGTCCAACTTTGAGAGTTGGAAAGACACCCGAGCCATAATAGACCATAGCAGTTCTAGCCTGAACTCTGCGACCAGCCTCGGACAAAATCCAAGCCATACTAGCCATAGGGTTCATAGCCGAACCCATAGAGCCAGATACATCTACCATTACACCGATAGACAAGATAGGGTCTGT
>Ga0315905_10008530_pt1 | contig 10370 bp, 8 predicted proteins | sample LakEriMetagenome_5_FD_203522 | JGI IMG/M metagenome (GOLD analysis project Ga0315905, IMG submission 203522) | Freshwater fungal communities from buoy surface, Lake Erie, Ohio, United States - Buoy 4 MA121 | ecosystem: Environmental > Aquatic > Freshwater > Lake | place: USA: Lake Erie, Ohio... | reverse complement strand
AAGATGACCCTCTACGTCGAGGCCTTCGGGGTGGCCGAGATGATCACCGAGACCGCCGCCACCGTGCAGCCGCTCGTCGCCAAAAACGGCAACACCCTCGCCGTCGAGGTCGACCCTGCCGTGGGCCGGATGCGGGCCGACGTAACCAAGGTCCGGCAGACGCTCTTCAACCTGCTCAGCAACGCGGCGAAATTCACCCATCAGGGCCGCATCACCCTCGGGGTCGCGCCCGCGACCCACGAGGGGCGCGCCTGCGTGGCGTTCCGCGTGACGGACACGGGCATCGGGATGACGCCCGAGCAGGTGGGGAAACTCTTTGGGGCGTTCGTGCAGGCGGACGCCTCCACGACCCGCAAGTACGGCGGCACCGGCCTCGGTCTGGCGATCAGCCGCAAGTTCTGCCAGCTGATGGGCGGCGACATCCTCGTCACCAGCCAGCCCGGCCAAGGCACCGTCTTCACCGCGCTGGTCCCCGTCGAGGTCACCGACCCCGCCGCCGCGCCGGCCCCGGCGGCGGAACCGCCCCCGCCCGCGCCGATCGCGGCCGCCGGCGACGCTTCCGCCCCGCTGGTGCTGGTGGTCGACGATGAGCCGACGGTCGTCGACATCATCAGCCGCAGCCTCGTGCGCGAGGGCTGCCGGGTGCGTTCCGCGGGCAACGGCCGGGACGCGCTCGCCCTCGCCCGCGAGCTCAAGCCGCGCCTGATCACCCTCGACGTGATGATGCCGAGTATGGACGGCTGGTCCGTTCTCACGGCCCTCAAGGCCGACCCAGCCACCCAGGACATCCCGGTGGTGATGATCTCGATCGTGGACGACCGCCAGCTGGGCTTCGCCCTCGGGGCGGCGGATTACCTGACCAAGCCCATCGACCGGGGCCAGCTGGCGGCGATCCTCGCCCGCCACGTGAGCCGCGGGGAGGAGCCGCGGGCGCTGGTGATCGATGACCTGCCGGACAACCGCGCCGTGCTGCGCCACGCGCTTGAGCGCGAGGGTTGGACCGTGGCCGAGGCGGTTGACGGCCGGACCGGACTCGAGGCGTTCGGGCGCCAGCGTCCGGCGCTCATCCTTCTCGACCTGATGATGCCGGTGATGGACGGGTTCGAGTTCCTGCGCGAGCTGCGGGCGCGCGAGGACGGGCGCGGCGTGCCCGTGGTGGTGGTGACCGCCAAGGAGCTCACCGCCGCCGAACGCGAGACCCTCCGCGCCTGCGTGGAGAACATCGTCCAGCGCGACACGATGAGCACCGAGAAACTGCTCGGCGAAATCCGCACCCATCTCGGGAAGGCGCCTGGGCCGGGGGCCTGAAGTCGGGCCGCTCCGGACCGCGGAATAGGCTTGGCCTGCCGGAACGGGCGCCTTGGCTCTCGCCTTATGTCCACCCGCACCGCCCTCGTGACCGGAGCTTCCCGCGGCATCGGCCGCGCCATTGCCGTCGAGCTCGCCCGCGCCGGCTACCGCGTGATGATCAATTACGCCGGCAACGCCGCCGCCGCCGCCGAGGCGCTCGCCCTGGTCCGGGCGGCCGGCGGGGACGGTTTCACCACCCAGGGGGACGTGTCCCGCGCCGCGGACCGCGAGCGCCTGGTCGCCGCCGCCGCGGAGGGCCTCGGCCGCATCGACCTGCTGGTCAACAACGCCGGCGTCGGCCCGACCGTCCGCGCGGACCTCCTCGATTCCACGGAGGAAAGCTTCGACCGGCTCTTCGGGATCAACCTCAAGGGCCCCTTCCTGCTCACGCAGCAGATCGCCCGCCGGATGCTGGCGCAGGAGCGCGACGCCGAAGGCTTCCGCGGGCGGATCGTGAACATCTCGTCCATCTCCGCCTACACCGCCTCGGTGAACCGCGGTGATTACTGTATGGTCAAGGCCGGGCTGAGCATGATGACGGGCCTCTTCGCCGAGCGCCTGGCGACCGAGGGGATCAACGTGTACGAGATCCGCCCCGGGGTCATCGCGACCGACCTGACCGCGGGGGTGAAGGCCAAGTACGACAAGCTGATCCTGCAGGACGAGCGCGGGATCACCCCGATCCGCCGCTGGGGCCAGCCGGAGGACGTGGGCCGGGCCGTGCGCGCGATCGCCGAGGACCGTTTCCCGTTCACCACCGGCTCGGCCTTCGACGTGGATGGCGGCTTCCACCTGCACCGGCTCTGAGTTCCCCGCTCCGACGGAGCTGAAACGGCTCGACCCGCCCCGGGCGCGCCTCCATTCGTCCCGCCTATGCTCGGCCTCGCCCGGCGCTCGGCGCTCCTTTCCCTGCTGACCCTGCTGGCGCCCCTGTTCGGGCTGCTGGGCTGCAGTTCCCCGTCAGCGCCCAAGGCAGCCGCCCCCGCGCTCCCACCGCCGCCCAGCCGCCTGGAACCCGCCCCGCCCGCCACCAAGGGGGTGATGCTCGGGATCGACGTCCTCGAGGCAGAGGGCTTCGCGACGGTGAAGGGTAAGCGCATCGGCCTCCTCACCCACCCCGCCGGCGTCAACCGCCTCGGCATCCCTACGGTGGATGTGCTGCGGCGGGCCCCCGGCGTGAAGCTGGTCGCCCTCTTCGGCCCGGAACACGGGATCCACGGCGATGCCCCGGCGGCCGTCAGCGTCGCCAGCGGCACCGACGCGCGCACCGGGTTGCCGGTCCACTCCCTCTACCCGCCGCGCCGCCCCACCAAGGCGATGCTCAAGGACCTCGACGCCCTGGTCGTGGACCTGCAGGACATCGGTACCCGCAGCTACACCTTCGCGGCCGCGATGCGCTGGGCGATGGAGGGCTGCTTCGAGCACAACGTCGAGGTGATCGTCCTCGACCGGCCCAACCCCCTCGGGGGCCTCAAGGTCGACGGCCCGCCGCTCGACCCCCAATGGGCGCGGGCGAACTACGTGGGCGCCTTCCCGGTCCCCTACGTCCACGGCCTCACGATCGGGGAGCTGGCCCGGATGGCCAAGGAAACCCCGGGCGCCCTTGCCGTGCCGGAGCCGGTCCGCGCCCGCGGCAAGCTCCGCGTGGTCACGATGCGGGGCTGGACCCGCTCGATGCGCTGGCCGGACACCGGGCTGAAGTTCATCCCCACCTCGAAGATGATCCGCGACTTCGACGCCGTGGAGGGGTATCCGATGACCGGACTGGGCTCCTACTTCGACCCGAAGGCGGGCTTCGACCTCGGCTTCCGCACGGGCGTCGGCACCGCGCACCCGTTCCGCGGCTTGTCCCATCGCCGCCTGCCCTTGGAACAGCTCGAGCAGGAACTCCGCGCCCTGCAGCCCAAACTGCCCGGCCTCACCTTCCGCCGCGTGACCGCCCCCAACGCGAAGACCGGCAAGCCCGGCACGGGCCTCGTCGTGCAGATCACCGACCCCGACGCATGGCGCCCGACTGAACTGAACTTCTGGATGATGAAGCTGGCCTGCAAGTACTCGCCCCAGAACCCATTCAGCCCGGTGAAGGGCCGGGACGTCTCCGGATTCCTCCGGCACATGGGTTCGCAGGGCTTCGCCGACGACATCGCGCGGCAGGGCGCGAAGGTCGACGTCGACAAGTGGCTCCGCCAATGGCGGGAGCAGGCCGGGGCGTTCCAGCAGCAGAGCCGGAAGTTCTGGCTCTACCTTTGACCCGCAGGCTCAGGACCGCGGAGCCTCAGCCCCGCAGCCGGCCCGCGGCCAACTCCTCGCGGAAGCTGGCGTAGGTTCGCTCCACGCCCTCGCGGAGACCCACCCGGGCCCGCCAGCCGAGCGCGCTCAGGCGGGAGACATCCATCAGCTTGCGCGGCGTGCCGTCCGGCTTGGTGGCGTCCCAGACGATCCGGCCGCGGTACCCGGTGACGTCCGCCACCAGCTCGGTGAGTTCGCGGATGGTGACATCGGTGCCCGTGCCGACGTTGATCCAGTCCGGCGGCTCGGCCTGACCGAGCAGGAAGGCGCAGGCGTCCGCGAGGTCATCGACGTGGAGGAACTCGCGCCGGGGCGAGCCGGTGCCCCAGGCGACGACCTCCGGCCGGCCCTGTTCCCGCGCCTCGTGGAAACGGCGGATGAGGGCCGGCAGCACGTGCGAGTTCTGCGGGTGGTAATTGTCGCCGGGCCCGTAGAGGTTGGTGGGCATCGCGGAGTGGAAAGCCACCCCGTGCTGGCGCCGGTAGTACTGGCAGAGTTTCAGCCCGGCGATCTTGGCGATGGCGTAGGCCTCGTTCGTCGGCTCGAGCGCGCTCGTCAAGAGGCAGTCCTCGGTCATCGGCTGCGGCGCGTGCTTCGGGTAGATGCAGGAGCTGCCGAGGAACAGCAGCCGCCGAACCCCCGCGCGCCACGCCCCGTGGATCGTGTTCGCGGCGATGGCGAGGTTATCGAAGAGGAAGTCCGCCGGATAGGTGTTGTTGGCGTGGATTCCCCCGACCTTGGCGGCCGCGATGATCGCCACGTCCGGGCGCTCGGCCGCGTAGAAGGCCTCAACCGCGGCCTGGTTGGTCAGGTCCAGCTCGCGCCGGGAGCGCAGGCAGAGCGAGACTCCCGGCTGGCCGGAGAAACGGCGCACCAGGGCGGCTCCGACCATGCCCTGGTGCCCGGCGATGAAGAGCTTCATACGGTGGCGGAAGCGGGGCGGGAGGCCCGGGGGGCCTCAGGGCTGGGGCAGGCGGGCGATCTGGGCCTCGCGCTTGGCGAGCTCGAGGTCGTGCTCGACCATGATCCGGACGAGTTCCTTGAAGCGGACCTTGGGCTCCCAGCCCAGCTGCTTGCGGGCCTTGGCCGGATCGCCGATCAGCAGCTCGACCTCGGCCGGGCGCTCGTAGCGCTGGTCGTACTTCACGTGCTTTTCCCAATCGAGCCCGAGCTGGCCGAAGGCCTCCTGGCAGAACTCCTTGACGCTGTGGGTCTCGTTGGTCGCCACGACGTAGTCGTCCGGGTTATCCTGCTGCAGCATCAGCCACATCATCTCGACGTACTCCTTCGCGTAACCCCAGTCGCGCTGGGCGTCGAGGTTGCCGAGGTAGAGGGAGTCCTGGAGGCCCAGCTTGATGCGGGTGGCGGCGCGGGTGATCTTGCGGGTGACGAACGTCTCGCCGCGGCGGGGGCTCTCGTGGTTGAAGAGGATGCCGTTGGAGGCGTGCAACTGGTAGCTCTCCCGGTAGTTCACGGTGAGCCAGTACGCGTAGACCTTGGCGCAGCCGTAGGGGGAGCGGGGCCAGAACGGGGTCTTCTCGGTCTGGGGCACCTCCTGCACCTTGCCGAACATCTCGGACGACGAGGCCTGGTAATAGCGGACCTTCTTCACCAGGTCCGCCTCCCGGATCGCCTCGAGGATGCGCTGCGCGCCGAGTCCGTCGATGTCCCCGGTGTACTCCGGGATGTCGAACGAGACGCGCACGTGGGACTGCGCCCCGAGGTTATAGATCTCGTCCGGTTGCAGCTGGTAGAGCAGCTTCACCATCTGCACCGAATCCGCGAGGTCGCCGTAATGCAGAAAGAGTTTCACCCCATTGACATGCGGATCCCGGTACAGGTGCTCGATCCGGCTGGTATTAAAGGTGGAAGACCGGCGGATCACGCCGTGGACCTCGTAGCCCTTCTCGAGCAGGAGTTCGGCGAGGTAGGAACCGTCTTGGCCGGTGATGCCGGTGATCAGGGCTTTTTTCATCAGGAAGCGGGAGGCGTTTGTTGAAAGAAACTTGAGCATGGGGGGCGGGTGCAAGCGCACAAACCGCAACCCAACCGTAAAAACCCGCGCGGAACGGCGGGGACTACCCCCCAAATTTAGGGTGGCCCGCGGGCCGGGAGCCTGCCTTTCTGCCCAACCCCTGACCGTGAACTTACCCGCCCCCGCCCTCGCCGTGCTCGACGGCTCCCTCGTTCCCCTCTCCCGCGACGGCCGTCGCGCCGCCGGCCGGACCCCTCTGGCCACCGCGATCGTGGAGTTCCACCGGGGCGCCTTCCGCTGCTACGTGCGCGAACACCCCTTCGGCCTGCTCCCGGGCATCCCGAACCTGTACTGCCTGCGGCCCGATCTGGGCTTGGAGTGGCTCGCGGAATGGCCGGACCCCGCCGACCCCTGCGCCCGGATCGTCGGCGAGGACGGCGAGACGCTCGTGGTGCAAAGCGTTAGCGGGCAGACGATTCACCTCGCCTCCGATAGCGGCCGCCTGCTGCGGGTGGAGACCCCGTTGGCCGCCACGGCCTGACGTCCGCCGCCGCGGCGCGGCTTAGGGTAACAGGTTAAATGGGACGATCCGCGCCTCGACCTCCGTCGTGCCCTCGAGAAAGGTGAGCGTGATCGGCTCCGCGCCCTCGAGCAGCCGCTCGAAGCGGGCCAGTTCCCAGCGCCCCACCGACTCGCCATTGATCCGCACCACCAATTCGCCGGGCACGATCCCGGCCGCCGCGGCGGGCGAGCCCGGGATCACCGCCGCCACCCGCCAGTAGGCCGGGGTACGGTTGAAACTCAGCCCACTACTGCGCACCTCCATCCGGGCCGGCGGCCCCTCTCCGGGCCGATGGAAAAACACCCGATCCCGCTGCGGATCAAACGTCACCACGAACTGCCGCAACACGCCCCCGCCCAAGGCCGAAAGCTCGTCCGTCAAGTCCATCACGGGCTCCGGGATCACGTGGCCTCCCACCCGCAAAGGTTCCGCCAGCCGCGCCACCCGCTGCGGGCGTTCGCCGGCTAAAGTTCCCACCACGGCGCCGTCCCGGGGCGGGACAGCGTAACGCGGGTTGATGCCCGCGGGGTTCAAGCTGAAGCCGGCGGCACTACCGGAATCGACCAGCACCAGCAGGGACCGCTCCCCCAGCCCGACGGTGATCAATGGCGTGCGCAGGGCGGCGTCCGCTGGCACCGGCTGGCCCGGGATCAGGGCGGAGAGCGTGCGCGGGCGTAGGATGAGCCGGCTAGCGGGATAATCGAGGGTCAGCAGGAGTTCACGGAAGAGCGGAAAACCCAACACGCCGTCGACGGGCAGGCCCAGGTGGGCCGAAAGGGGGGCGCAATCGTAGAGGAGCACCTCGACGTCCTCAAAGGCGGCCCCGCCGAGTTCCAGACGCCGGAGCGAGGCCCGGGGCAGGTCGATCGCCCCGCCCTCGGCGCCCCGCACCCGGAGCCGCGGGTTCGGCCCGGTGGGCACGACCCGACCCGGGAAGCGTTTAGCCAGCGCCGGCGTCACCAAAGTCACGGAGGAGCCGGTATCGACCAGAAAGCGGAAGGGGCCGGCCCCGCCCCACGCGGCCTCCACCCAAAACAGGTGGCCGGCGATCCGAGCCGGGACCACCACCTCGGTGCCCGGGAGGGTAACGCGCCCCGGTTGGACGGGCTCCCGGAAAAGCGGGGGGAAGGCGCAGCCACCCAAGAACAGCACCAGCGCGAGCAGCACCCCGCGCGCTACCCAGCGTGGGCCGGGCCGGGTCATTTCACCGGCGCGGGGAGCCGGCGACTGAGCACCAGCGCCACCACCACGAGGACCGCCCCGGCCACATAGACGGTCAAGGCGCCGCTGACCCAGAAGGTGATCCCCGCCAACAGCGGCGTGAAGGCGCGCGCCAGTGCCCCGAGGGAGCGGAAGATCCCGAGCACCCGCCCCTGGTCGCCACCGCCCGCGTAAAGCGAGATCAGGCCGGTCGTCGCGGGATTCACGAGGCTGGAGCCGAAGACCAACACCCCGACGCCCGCATAGAGTTGCCACGGCTGGGCCGCCAAGCCGATCCCGACTAGCCCCACGGCCGCGCTGCCCAGCCCGAGCCGCAGTACGCGCCGCTCGTCCATCACCCGCAGCATCTTCCGCACGACATACCCTTGGGTGAAAATCGCGCAGAGGCCGAGGAAAGCGAGCAGCCAGCCGTTATCGCGGGCCGTATAACCGAAGCGCTGGGCGGCGAGAAAGGTCACCGTCACCTCCATCGCGACAAAAGCTACCGCGAAGACAAAGGCCACCAAGTTGGTCCGCCGCAGCGCGGGATCCTCCAAACCGAGGATCGCGGCCACCGGGTTGCGCAAGCGCGGCTCCGGCGCGGCCGCGCCGCCGCCGGCGGGCAGGGTCTCGCGGAAGCGCACCCCGATCCAAACCAGATTTAACACCGACAGCGCGAGCGCCAGCAGCGCCGGCACCGAGAACGGGTTAACGCCCCAAGCGGCCAACCCCGGGAAGCGCTCCACCAAATTCAGCTGCGCCGTGAGGGCGCCCAGCATCGGCCCGGTCAGCAACCCGAGCCCGAAGGCGGCGCCAACGAGGCCCATCGCGCGGGAGCGCTCCGCCCGCGAGGTGACGTCGGCGACCGCCGCGGTGGCGACCGATAAGTTGCCGCCGAAGGCCCCGGCCAGCGCGCGGGACAGGAAGAAGAGCCAGAACGAGCCGCTCACCGCCCAGAGCAGGTAGCTGAACGCCGTGCCCGCGACCGTGAAGAGCAAAATCGGGCGGCGGCCGCGCCGGTCGCTGAGGGCGCCCCAGTACGGGGCAAACACGAACTGGAGCAGGGAAAAGACCGAGGCCAGCAGGCCGCCGAACAGCACCGGCGCATAGCTCGCGATGCCCAGCGCCCGCGCCCAGGCGTCACTCTGACCCACCAACCACCCCAGCAGCCCCGCCTGCCCCTCGAGGGCTAGGTAATGGGCCATCAGGTCCGGCCCGAGGGGAAAGCTGATCGAGAACCCGACCAGATCGATGTACAGCGTCAGGAAGATGACGCCGAGGGAGAGCGGCCGGGCTGGCGTGGCGGCAGACTGGGGGGCGGGAGTCGACAAAGGGGCGCGGGCCGGTCCGGCGTTCGCTCAGGCGTACGGCAGCGGATGGCGGCCGGTGAGCGCGGCCACGCGTGGGCGCACCTGCGCCAGCACCGCGGCCTCGCCCGGCGTGCCGATCGCGGCCAGCACGGCGTCGATGCAATCGGCCACCTCGTCCATCTCAGCCTCGGTGAAACCGCGGCTGGTGATGGCGGGCGTGCCAAGGCGGATGCCGGAAGCCTGGAACGGGCTGCGCGTCTCGAACGGCACGGTGTTCTTGTTGCAGGTGATGTGGGCCAGATCGAGCGTCTCTTGGGCCTTCTTGGCCGTGAGCTCGGGGAACTTCGGGCGCAGGTCCACCAGCATCAGGTGGTTGTCGGTGCCGCCCGAAACGATCTTGTAGCCCCGGCGCAGCATCGCGGCGGCGAGCGCGCGGGAGTTGCGGACGACCTGCTCGGCATAGGCGCGAAACTCAGGCTTCAAGCACTCGGCGAAGCAGACCGCCTTGGCCGCGATCACGTGCATCAGCGGCCCGCCCTGACCGCCAGGGAAGACGGCTGAATCCACTGCCTTGGCGTGCGCCGCACGGCACAGGATCAGCCCGCCGCGGGGGCCGCGGAGTGTCTTGTGGGTGGTCGTGGTGACAAAGTCCGCGTGCGGCACCGGCGAGGGATGCACGCCGGCGGCCACGAGGCCAGCGATGTGGGCGATATCCGCGAAGAGCATCGCCCCGACACCGCGGGCGATCTCACCCATCCGGGCGAAATCAATTTCCCGGGAGTAAGCGCTGGCGCCGACCGTGATCATCTTCGGCCGCTCACGCTCGGCCGTGCGGGCGAGCTCGTCGTAATCGATCAGGCCGTTGTCCTCGCGCACCCCGTACTGGCAGAACTGATAGAGCTTGCCGGAGAAGTTAGCCGGGTTGCCGTGCGTGAGGTGACCACCGTGGCTGAGGTTCATCCCGAGCAGCTTGTCGCCGGGGGTCAGGACGGAGGTGTAGACCGCAAAATTGGCCTGCGAACCGGAGTGCGGCTGCACGTTGGCGTGCTCCGCCCCGAAGAGCTTCTTCGCGCGCTCGATCGCAAGGGTCTCGACCACGTCGACGTGCTCGCACCCGCCATACCAGCGGCGGCCCGGATAACCCTCGGCATACTTGTTGGTCAGGACGCCCCCTTGGGCCTCCATCACCGCCGGCAGGGTGAAATTCTCGGAGGCAATGAGCTCGATGTGGCTCTCTTGGCGCGCGCGCTCAGCGCGGATCGCGGCGTAAATTTCAGGATCGAGGAGACGGAGGGGATCGGCGGGCAACGACATAGCGGTGAAGGGAGGGCAGGATTGCGGGGCCGCCGCGCGCGCGCCGCCAGCCAAAAATGCAGGAGGGCGGACAATACGCCCGCGAACCTCAGCCCGCGAGCTCGCGCAGGCGGCGGACCAGCCCGGGAATCGCCTCGACCATCTCGTCGCGCACCGCCTCGTACAGGGCCGCCGGCCCGCCAAACGGGTCGCCGATCTCGCGCTCGGCCGTCGCGTCGATGAACTCCCGAAACAGGTACAGGTGGCGCGGCACGGGATCGGCCCGCAGCCGGATCATCTCCCGGTGCCCCTCGGTCATACAGAGGACCGCGAGCGCGCGGTCCATCATCGCCTGCGTAAGGGGCCGGCTGCGGTGGCCCACGACGTCGAG
>Ga0315905_10008529_pt1 | contig 10371 bp, 8 predicted proteins | sample LakEriMetagenome_5_FD_203522 | JGI IMG/M metagenome (GOLD analysis project Ga0315905, IMG submission 203522) | Freshwater fungal communities from buoy surface, Lake Erie, Ohio, United States - Buoy 4 MA121 | ecosystem: Environmental > Aquatic > Freshwater > Lake | place: USA: Lake Erie, Ohio... | reverse complement strand
GAGGCTATATCTCTTCGTTTATATGTACTAGAACGTCATATTGCTAAACAGACATGGACTAATCAAAATTCAGGTAATCCTCCTTGGAAAATACAATTTGTTGATCAGGGACATAAACCAGCAGTTGTTACTTTTTTCTCATTTAAAGGGGGTGTGGGTAGAACTACAGCATTAGTCGCCACTGCACTCACTTTAGCTCGTAATGGACACAAAGTAGCTATAGTAGATTTAGATTTAGAAGCTCCCGGTTTATCTACAGTATTTTTTAAAGATAAAGTAGAAAATTTTGGTGTTATTGATTATTTATTAGAGAAAAAAATTCAAAACAGCAATTGGTCTTTAAGAAATGATATTTTACGAATTAATCATCCACTATTACTCGGAAATTTAGGAGAACAAATATATTTATTTACTGCGGGAAATGTAGATAATAATTACTTAGAAAAGTTAGCAAGGTTAGATTTTCAAAATTTAGTAGATCATCAACTTCCTAAAACTTTTAAAGGAATGCTTAAAGAATTAGAAAGTGCTGTTAAACCTCTTGATTTCATTCTCTTAGATTCTAGAGCAGGATTTCATGATATTGGGGGATTAGCATTAACTGATTTATCTCACGCCGCAGTTATATTTGGTAGACAATCTCGGCAAAGTTGGGCTGGTTTAACTTATGTTATTCGTCGTTTATCTCGACCATTATTTGAAGAAAGGGAAAAATTCCCTGTAATATTAGTTCATGCTATGGCTCTTGCTAGTTTAGAAAGACGAAGAAATGAGGAATTAAGAGAATTTAAAGAACAGGCATATACAGCGTTTCAAGAAAACTACTATTATGAAGGTGAAGATGTACCCAACCCTGATGATATTAATGAACCTTTTTCACCTATAATACTGCCTTTGAAAGATGAATTACAAGGGGATATTAGTTTATTTATGCGTGATGAAAGTCAAGAAGAATCTGATCGGTTGGAACAACTAGTATCTTTGATGACTAATGAAGATTATCAAAAACTTGCCAAAAGGCTTTGTTTAAGATTGAATAAGAGATTTAACAAGATAGAAGAGGAAATAATATGAGTAATTTTGATAAACAGAGACTCCTAGAATTGATGGCTAGTATAGCACCAGGAAAAGGAACAGCAGAAAATGAAAGTAATGATGATGCTGTTTTTCTGAAAAACTTTCTGCCTATTCCTAACTATCGCCAAGTTTTAGAAAGAGACACACTTTTAATATTAGGAGGAAAGGGTGTAGGTAAAACTGAATTGTTTCGTTTATTAGCCATTCCTTCAGGACGCAAAATACTCGTAGAAAATTTAAAAATTAGAGCGTTAGATGATTTAGACAAAACAACATGGATTGCTGGTTTTGGACCTACTCAACAGCAGGAGAAAACCTTTCCTGCACCAGAAAGTATAGAATCAAAAATGCACAATGCTAGTAATTTGGATTGGCGTATGTTTTGGATTGGTTTAATGTTAGGAAGAATTTTCAGCCAAGAACAAGTAATATTAAAAAGTGATTGGGTTGATGAAATACCTTTAGAAATTCGTGAGTCATTAACCAATAAATTACCTCTATTATCTGCTTGGTTTCCTCTTGTATGTCAAAACATAGAGAAAATTAATTCTGCTTTAGATTTGTTAGATCAAAAATTAATTGAATCAGATCAATGGTTATTTATTACCTATGATGAATTAGATAGATTAGGATCTTCATATCATCAATTAGCTACTCCTATACGTGAACTTTTAGCTTTTTGGCTAGATAGATGGCGACGTTGGGAAAGAATTAGACCTAAGATTTTTTTACGTACTGACCTTTTTCGAGAAGATTTTTTAAGTTTTCCTGATGCTTCTAAATTAAAAGCCTATCAAGTTAATTTGGAATGGAAAGATTCATGGTTATATCAACTACTATTTAAAAGGTTGGCAAATTCTGGTCAAGAAATGGCTGAATATTTGCGTCGTATATCACCATCTAATTTCCTTAAAGAAACTAATACACCTTTAGGAATAATTATCACTTCTAATGAAGTTTCTCATGAATTTACGATTGGCAGAATAATTAATAGGTTTATGGGTGATAATCCTAGAAAGGGATATACACATCTTTGGATTCCTAATAATCTTAAAGATGCGGGAGGTCGAATTTATCCCCGCACATTTTTACAGCTATTTTCATTACCAGCACAGAGAAGAATAGATGAATCTGATATCCAAAACTTACCCGGAGATACTCTGCTAACTCCTTCTGATTTACAAGGCGCACTGGTGGATATTTCTAAAATATATAGAATTGGAGAGTTAGTAGATGAATATCCTTGGTTAGAACCTCTGAAAAATAGCTTAAATGGGTTGAAACTTACTGTTGAAGAAGAAATTTTTCTCGATAAACTTAAAAATACAATATGGAGTGAAGAACCTGGAAAACAACCACCCACTTCCAAACCGGAGGAAATTATGCAATATTTGCTACAACTGGGAATTATTGACAGGCGTTCTGATAAGCGTGTTAATATGCCTATAATTTATATGTATGGTTTTGGGGTAAAACGTCCTGGTGGTGTAAAACGTCCAAAACGATAGATAGGTTTTTCAAATTCTCACAAAATATTGGACAGGCAAGATGCCTGTCCCACAAGAGTTTTATTTACACTTTAATAAACCAACGTTTCTGATACATCAAAACAGCAATACTATACCAAAATAACGCGGTAACAAGTGCAAATAAAAATGAACCGTTGAAATTTCCCGCCCAAGATGCAAAAATATTTTGATAAATCCAATTATAGATACTAATGGCATTTTCACCTGTACCAATTTGGGTTTTCACTGTGATTTTAATTAAAATTACTGAAGCCACAAAAAGAGCGATCGCATTTAGTCCCATAATTTCAAAAGGTTTACTCCAGCGTTTTATTAACCTCACTTCTATCATTTCATAACAAGCCGCTAATAACATTAATGCCCAACCAGTGGTATATAAAACATAGGAACTCGTCCAAATTTTCTTATTAATGGGAAATACCACATCCCAAATAATTGCAATTACTAAACAACACAAACCAAATAATACTAAATCCATGCTAGTTTGTGAAGTAGCCTGTTTTTTATCTTTGATCCATTGTCCAGTAAAATACCCGGCTAAAACGCTAACTATGGCTGGAATAGTGCTAAAAAGTCCTTCAGGATCTCCCATAAAATTAAACCCATCACCTTTATATAAATGTGCTTTGGGAATAATTAATCTATCAATAAATGCGCCAAAATTACCTTCTCTGGTTAGCATTCCTGCACCATAATTAGGAACAGGAATATACATCATTATCAACCAATAAGCAATTAGTAATCCTCCTGCTACTAACCATTGACTTTTGTGAGGTAATTTTAAAACTATCAAAGATGCAAATAGGTAAGTTAAAGCAATTCGTTGCAATACTCCCATCAAGCGGATACTACTTAAATCAAATGTCCAAATACCTTGATTCCAAAAACCATTTAATAGTAAACCTAAAATAAATAAAATAGCAGCGCGACGGAGAATGTGTAAATAAACTGCTTTGTTAGGTTTGTTCTCTGCTGTATATTTTGACAGAGAAAAGGTCATTGCTACACCAACGATAAATAAAAAGAAAGGAAATATTAAATCAGTGGGTGTACAACCGTGCCATTGGGCATGACTCAGGGAAGGATAAACATGACCTGCGACTCCTGCCATATTAGCAAGAATCATTGCTGCAATGGTAATACCACGAAAGACATCAAGTGAACTCAGACGCATAGACAGAATATCTGATTTGAGAATTTAACTTTACTCCTCCTGATGCACTTGATCAAGGGGAGTGGATAATCTAATTTACAGGGTAAACTTTTATTAAGTAATGTTTGAATTTTGAATTTTTTATATGGCTATCAAAGTTGGAGATACCGCCCCTAATTTTAACCTACCTGCCCAAAATGGCAAAAATGTCAGTTTGGCAGATTTTCGCGGTCAAAAATCTGTTGTCCTCTATTTTTATCCCAAGGATGATACACCAGGATGTACTATAGAATCATGTGCTTTTCGAGATCAATATGAGGTGTTTCAAGCCGCTGGTGCTGAAGTTATTGGTGTGAGTGGTGACTCTAGCAATTCTCATCAAAACTTTGCCAATAAATACAATTTACCTTTTACACTTCTAAGTGATCAAGGTGACAAAGTAAGAAAACAATATGGTGCAACCACGGCTTTCGGTCTCATTCCTGGTCGAGTCACTTATGTGATTGACAAAAATGGCATCGTTCAATATGTATTTGATTCCATGTTGAATTTTAAAGGTCACGTTGAAGAAGCATTAAAAACTCTACAACAGTTAGCAGTGAAGTAATAAGCTGTTACGCATCCAAATTTGATCATCCTCATCTAGCTAGATGTTGTGGTGCGGGCATACCTCGGCAAACTCAGTACAAGTCTTGCCCGCTAGAATTTACAAATTAAATGCAGCACAGCTTATACCCGACAATAACTACCTCTGAGGAGACGATTAAGATAAGACACTGTAGAGATGTTTCACGAAACATCTCTACCCATGAATAACCTCATCAGACTCTATTTAGAGTGCGACTTTTCTGTAACACCAATATTGGCGTTAGCTGATTTGCCATTTCTGCCGTTAGAATGACCGTTATTGCGAGGTTGAATTACCCCATAACCGCCGTGGTTACGTTCATAAATAACATTAATCTCGCCTGTTTCTGCATTATGGAACATATAAAAGTCATGTCCCACCATTTGCAATTGTTCTTGGGCTTCTGCCACTGTCATCGGAGGCATGGAGAAGTATTTGGTGCGAACTACCTCTTGGGGTAATTCCGCGCTGCGATCGCCTATTAAATCCGCTGCAACGGTTTCTGGCGCTACTGCTTCGTTAGTTGATATAGGTTGGGTTTTATGATCCTGTCTTTTTTCTTTATATTTCCGCAATTGCCGGGCAATTTTGTCTGCAACTAGGTCAATACTTGCATATAAGCTTTCGCTGCTTTCTTCCGCCCGGATAATACTACCATTAGCATAAATAGTTACTTCCGCCGCTTGTTTTGTACTAATGCGGGGATTGCGAGCCACGCTTAAATGGACATCCACTTCATTGGTGATGTTCTGAAAGTGATTAACCGCCTTTTCAATTTTTTGATGCACATATTCTCGGATGGCATCGGTGATTTCAATGTTTTTACCGTGGATGACAAGTTTCATGTAAACTCTCCCGCTCAATATTATATGTGATGTTTTTGGGTAGGAATAGAGATTGCGTTAAGGTCTATCACTGCTACCGATACAAGTAACCTTTTCTTAAAACACTGCTCTTTGGTGTTTCCCAGGTTTGTCGCATTTTCAAGTTCGCGCTATTCATCGTCTTAATTTTAGTTTTTATCCTCTACGACGACTCCCAACTGGTTGTTAAGCAATGGGCTGTTCAACCACAACTATGGAATTAGGCAATTTAAAATATGGTTTTTTAACCGCCCCCTTCTGTGCAACTTTAAAACACAGGAGTACGTACTTCCGTCCCCGTCTCTTGGTCTTGTTCCCCATTGTAGAGAAAATGTGACCAATTTGGGAGGTTCGATCCTGATTGATGCAAATTAATTCTGGGAACATCATCAGTCAGCGTTATTGGTTTCTCTTGTCTAGGCTTGATACTTCTGGCAAATTCCTCCCAACACCATTGAGGTTATATATTCAAACTAGCACTTTATTGGTTGTAAAGTATTTTTCCTTGACGTTACTTTAAAATCCTTTGCATACCTTGACATTTGTTCTGGATATTTTTGTCAAGTGAGTGCTATAGATGTCCAGTGAGGTAGTTAATCTTTTTATTTCTCCTGTTCCCTGATGATTGATAATACTCAATTTCCACCGTACCGTTGTTTACTATATAATTCTGGTTTAATACCATACATAACCGCTCATCAGTGGCAGCGATCGCTAGTTACTGAGCGCATTCACAACCCGGAATTAGATGATGTACTGATTTTGCTGGAACATCCCCCTGTTTATACTTTGGGGACGGGGGCAAATCTAGAATTTCTTAAATTTAATCTTGACAAGTGTAACTATGATGTGCATCGCATTGAAAGAGGTGGTGAAGTTACTTATCATTGTCCGGGACAATTGGTTGCTTATCCAATTTTAAATCTACGCCGTTATCGTCAAGATTTGCATTGGTACTTACGCCAACTAGAGGAGGTATTAATTCGCGTTTTATCACATTATGATTTGCCTGGGGAACGTATTGCTGGTTTTACTGGTGTTTGGTTGGAAGGATACAAAGTTGCTGCTATAGGTATTAAAGTTAGTAAATGGATTACTATGCACGGTTTTTCCTTGAACGTTTGTCCAGACATGACAGGATTTCAGCACATTGTCCCCTGTGGAATTGTTGATAAACCAGTCCGTAGTTTGGCTGCATGGCTTCCCGATATTACTTGTCACGAAGTGTCTGCTGTAGTCAGTCAGTGTTTTAGCGAGGTATTTAATGTCAAATTAGTTGCAGCTAAATCAGAAAAATTAGGGGATGGGGAATAGATCAAGGTCTTTGATATCATGTCCGTTTGAACACTGATCATCTGTTGACGCTGGTAATGGGTAATTGGTGATTCGGTGGACATAATATAAGGTGTAAATTATACTCTAGAGAACAAAAATGGTAAAATTTGATTTTGGTCGTTTATGTGTGCTGATTAGTTTAATTTGTGGTTTATTAGTTGGTTGTAGTGGAAATGAGGACAGAAATCAAATTATGCGAGTAGCTACTGAACCCGCATTTCCACCTTTTGAGTTTCAGGGTAAAAACGGAGAATTAGCAGGTTTTTCGATTGACTTAATGAAAGCTATAGCTACTGCGGCTCATTTCCAAGTAGAATTTCAGAGTTTACCTTTTGATGGCATTATTCCAGCACTACAAGCTAAAACCGTAGACGGTGCTATTAGTTCCATTACTATTACTCCAGAAAGGGCAAAAACATTGGCTTTTTCCCGTCCTTATTTTAAAGCAGGTTTAGCGATCGCTGTTCGCAAAGATAATCAAAATATTACAAATTTTCAAAGTCTGCAAAATCACAAAATTGCTGTCCAAATTGGGACAACTGGCGCAAAAAAAGCTGAAACTGTGACAGGTGCGGAAGTTCGCAGTTTTGACTCTGCACCTTTAGCTCTGCAAGAATTACAAAATGGTAATGTTGATGCAGTTATTAATGATGCTCCAGTGACTTTATATGCTATTAACACGGGTAATTTACAGGGAATTAAAGTTATCCAACAACTACTAACTGAGGAATTTTACGGAATTGCAACGGCTAAAAACTCTCTTGATTTACCTTTGATTAATCAAGGTTTAAGTACAATTTTAGAAAACGGTAAATATCAACAAATTTATCAAAAATGGTTTAAATCTACACCGCCGATATTACCAGAAAGATTACCTGATGGGAATCAGAATACAAATAAAATTAATCCTTTTATTGTATTTTGGCAATCTTTACCAACTTTATTAAATGGTGCATTAGTAACATTACAATTAGCATTTATTTCTGGTTTATTGGGTTTAATTAGCGGTTCTTTGATAGGGATAATTCGTCTTTCTACAATTAAACCTTTGCAGTTTTTAGCTAGGGCTTATATAGACTTTTTTCGAGGTACACCTTTATTAGTACAAATATTTATGATTTACTTTGGTTTACCGGCAATTTTTCAAGAAATCGGTTTTAATTTGACTTTAAATCGCTTTATGGCTGGAGTAGTTGCGTTAAGTTTGAATAGTGCAGCTTACATTGCAGAAATTGTGCGCGGGGGAATTGAATCAATTGAAAATGGACAAACAGAAGCAGCTAAATCATTAGGTTTAAATCCTCTACAAACGATGATTTATGTGATTTTTCCCCAAGCATTTCGACGCATGATTCCACCTTTAGGAAATGAATTTATTAGTTTATTAAAAGATACGAGTTTAGTTGCAGTTATTGGGTTTGAGGAATTATTTAGAAAAGGACAATTAATTGTTTCTGAAAACTATCGCGCTTTTGAAATTTATGGGGCTGTGGCTGTAATTTACTTATGTTTAACTTTGATTTCCTCTCAATTTTTTAGTAGGTTAGAAATATGGATGAATCCCAGCAGTAAAGAAGATATAAAGTAAGATAAAATAAGATAAAATAAGAGCCATGAGTTCTATTCGCTCAATCGTATTTTATAGCGTTTCCCAGTCTAATGAAGTACACAGCAATTTATTCCCTGTTCCCCGTTCCCTGTTCCCCGTTCCCTGTTCCCTACCTTCACAGACAACTTATTCAGCAGGCCCTAAGTAGGTTAACACAATAAAACCAAACTGTGTAAAGAAACGTAAAATCACTTAAATAATTTCATGGTAGATGATATTTTTGATAAAATAACCATTCACAATACACAGGGTTCTCCCCAAAATAATAAAGGAGCAAGTTTATGGCTATATTACGACAAGACCAGTTTGATCAGAAAGTTCTTGACCTTGTTAATCAATATCGGGCGCAAAATGGTCGCCGCCCCCTGACATTATCCCAGAAATTAGATCGGGCGGCCGATAAATATGCAAGTCGCATGGCGACTGGAGACTTTTTTGCTCATAATGATCCAAATGGCTCGACTATGGTTACGAGAATCCAAGCAGAGGGCTATAATTACACCTCAGCAGCGGAGAATATAGCTGCTGGGCAGTCAACCCCAGAGATGGTAGTTCAAGCTTGGATCAACAGTGCGGGCCATCGCGCTAATCTTTTAAATGCCAATTTAACTCACATGGGATTGGGATATGCGTATTTAGCGAATGATACGGGGACAACGAATTATAATCACTATTGGGTTCAAAAATTTGGTGCTGGAGATCCAACGCCCGGAACCTATGTTGCTGAAACAGATTCAGTTAACCCCCCACCCAATCCGGGAGCAGTTGCCACAATTTATGAGCATAGTTCTTATGCTGGTCGCTATTTAAATCTTTCAGTGGGAGAATATGATATTAACGTTTTTAATCAGTACTCCTTCAATGATATTCTCAGTTCTCTAAAAGTAACGAATGGTTATGCAGTAGATCTTTATCAACATTCAGGTTTTCGGGGTCCATTTGCTGTTGTTACTCAAGATACTACGTTTGTCGGAAATGAGTGGAATGATAAAATTTCCTCAATTAAAGTATATAAGGCAATGTACGGGACTAGTGCCAATAATACATTGACTGGGACTACAACAGATGATCGTATTGATGGTCTTGCCGGTAATGATAATTTATCTGGTAATGCCGGTAATGATAAATTAATTGGTGGCCTTGGTAATGATACTTTATTGGGTGGAGATGGAAATGATCTTTTAGATGGATGGGGACAAACAGGAGATTTAGATGTTCTTACAGGAGGAGCAGGTAGTGATATTTTCATATTAGGTCATTGGAGTTTAGGCTATTATTATTTAGGAGCTAATAATGCTGTCATTACAGACTTCGATTATCGTAATGATGATATTCAAGTCAAGGGTAGTAGTAGTGAATACCGATTGACAACTGGTAATTGGGGAGGAAGTTCTGCAATTGATACTGCCCTCTGGAGGGGCAGCGATTGTATTGCTCTGGTCCAAGATACGACTAACGTTAGTTTTTCACGAGATTTTATCTTTGTTTAGCGCAACTACCAGTCCCATCATCATCATTGAGGTGACAGGTTTAACTGGAACTATGGGATTTAATAACTTTACCACTACCTTAGTGTAGTTTCTGGTATCCTTGGGGTAAACCACTTTGTAGAGACGTTTCATGAAATGTCTCTACATTAGCTTTAGTTTCTCCTGTGATTGATGGGATATGATCAAGATTCAATTATTAATAACCGCACATTAGAGAATTTAAATGATTTGATAATATGGTGCGTTACTAATCGCTAACACACCCTACACATCATAAGTTAACCTATTTGTCAATAGTATATTTGTTCTACTAGTCAAAGCACATAATTTTGCTGAATAATTTTTCCCCAATTGACTCTTCAAAACCACTGCTAATTTGTGAAGTTTTGTATTATTTTTGAAAATTGATCTCTGAAATGACTATAAATAAAGACTTTTGCAGATCATCTTTTTCGCAGGGTACAAAATTGACAATATTAACCCAATTATGAAATTCTCAGTAATTCTAGCAAATCGCCGAAAGTATTGCAAGCTCGTTGCTAAATAAAAATTATTCTCAATTAATTGTTAAGAAAATCTCAAGTTGAATTTTCCTAAGTTATGAATATTAAAAGTATTATTGTATTTATATAAGTTTTAATTATGATTTATTGTTAATTTAGTCATAAGTAGTGATAACGGAAACAA
>Ga0315905_10008528_pt1 | contig 10371 bp, 5 predicted proteins | sample LakEriMetagenome_5_FD_203522 | JGI IMG/M metagenome (GOLD analysis project Ga0315905, IMG submission 203522) | Freshwater fungal communities from buoy surface, Lake Erie, Ohio, United States - Buoy 4 MA121 | ecosystem: Environmental > Aquatic > Freshwater > Lake | place: USA: Lake Erie, Ohio... | reverse complement strand
TGCGCCTCCGGTTGGTGAAGACAAAGAGCGCACCACCGCGGACGTCTTCCTTGAGTCGATCGCCAACCGCAGCATGCAGCCGCTCGAATCCGCTGCGCATGTCCACTGCCTCGAGGCAGAGGAAGACCTTCAGACTGCCGGTGAAACTCAGCATGGCGTCGCGGCGATGGATTTGAGCAGCAGCACTGCGAGCGGGAGCTGATCCTGATGCGTGATCTCCGCAGTGGCTCCGCCGGGCAGACGCAAAGTGAGTCGCGAGGCTCCCGTGGGCGTTGCCACCATGGCCTCCATCCATGCCGCGTCTTCCGGCATCCCCGAGGCCGACCGCCGCCGCACGGGAGCCGCCGTCCCGTGTTTGCGCCGCCATGTCACGACGGTCTGATACTTCACTCCCGCCATGGCCGCGAACTTCGGTGCGCTCAGGCCGCTACGCTCGAACTCCTGCACGAGTTCAATCTGCCGCCCGGTCGGCACGAAGACGCGGCCGCCCGCATCCTGCTTCAAAATCAGGTCTGATTCATTCATAGAGGCCATAGCTTTCCAGCTATGACATCTATGATGCGAGAGATCTCCTCAAACCTGGGCGTGACGCTTACGCCCGGCCGGCACGAAGACGCGGCCGCCCACGTCCTGTTTCAAAACAAGGTCTGGTTCATTCATGGAGGCCATAGATTTCCAGCTATGACGTCTATGATGCGAGCGATCTCCTCAAACCTGGGCGTGACGCCTACACAGAGCAGCAGGGCGGTGGTGGTAGTGTTCATGAATTCTCGCCAGCAGGTTGTTCGAAAGCTCATCTCGCGAGCCTTTCCTCCTGAAGAAGTCTTTCGTCTTGCTCCCATTTGCGAGGCACCGTCTGGAGCGGGAAACCGGAATGCATTTATCACCATCTTGATTGAGGCAATACCCTCAAGCGGCCGCCGGGAGGAAGTTCGGAAATGCACTGCGCCCGGAAATCAGTTGTCCAAGAAGCCCCAGTTCCAACGCTTGCGCCAACTCGATTATTGTGCCGATCCATCGCCAATTCATCGGGAGGGTTTGGATGCGCTATTTCATTGATCTCTCCAAACAGCAGGGCCAACTGCGGACCTATCATGCTAGCACTTAGCGCCATCCAAGTGCAGTGACGAACAGCGTCACCAGGGCCATTGTTTCCCCCCGGCAATCCCCACGCCGCCAAAGCGGCCGATGGAGCATTGATGAAAACCACAGTTCCAGCCGCAGCGAACGAAATCGCGGACAGTGCTACTGCCATACGTGCATGGATGAAGCTGGATTCGCCAATGGCGAACAAGCCAAACGGATCTGTGGCCATCGTCGGAAAGTTCGAGACGTAAGTGAATAGATTGAAGCTGCCAGCTTTTAGCCCGAGAGGGTCCTGAGATGAGAAACGCCCAACCACTTCCAAGTATTGTCTAGCTCTAAAATAATACCCGTGATTGCCTGCAATCCGTTCTCGCGCGGTGAAACCGAACCTGTCAAAGCTTGGCTGCAAACCCCCAGATTCCATACCCCCAAAGGACGATAGCAAAATTGTCCCGACTTGCTCACCTTGCCTATTAGCTAAACTCCTTATTGATCCGGCATGATCAGGAAGGTGCCACGAGCTGCCGTCAACGCTTCTGCTTCGAGCTATCAGCTCATCAGTTCTTACCCCATAAAAGTAACGATTCACCGGCAATCCTGAAACCTCATAATCCACCCAATTATCGTCTTGGTTATAGGCGAACCGCAGTGGTGCATTGTTCACCGACTCACTAAGCCGCCGATTCACCGCATCGAACACAAACTCGACCGTCAGCGTCACCGTCGCTCCGTTCCGGTCCGCGACCCGCACCAGCCGGTTCCGGTAGTCGTATTCGTAAGACGTGACCACGCCCGTCCCAGAGCGGGTGCGGGTGACCATATTGCCTTCGGGGTCGTAAGTGTATGTGTGCACGCCGTCCGCAAGCAACTGATTGTCCTGGCCGGTGACGTAGCCGGCATTGGTGCGGTTGCCGTTCTTGTCGTAGGTATAGGCCTCGTCGGGCTGGGAGGCGTAGTCCGCGGTGAGCAGTTGGCTGGTGCGGTCGTAGGTGTAGGTCGAGTTCTGGCCGTCGATGACCCACTGGGTGATACGATTGGCGGCGTCGTAAGTGTAGACGTGTGATGACAGAACATTCTCCGTCGGGCCTTTGTGAGTGATGCTGGCGAGGAGGCCGAGCGGGTTGTAAGTGTTGGCGGTGTGGCCGACGCGCTGGGTACCGGCGAGGTCGATGAAGCGGTCGAGGCGGGTGCGGCGTCCGGAAGGATCATAAGCGAAGTCCACGCGGACGGGATCGATGCCGGGGCCCTGCCATGTGCGGCGGGCGAGGCGGCTGCGGGCGTCGTAGGCAGAGCCGACGGAGACGCCGTAGTTGTCGGTGACGGAGGTCGTCTGGCCGTTCTTGTCGTAGCCGTAGGTGAGGGTGAAGTCCGGCAATCCGGGGACGGTGGACTTCACCGACCGGAGGCGGTTCAGGGAATCGTAGCTGTAGTCGTAGCGGGCGGCGGGGTCTTCGGCAATGGTCTGGAGGCCGAGGGCATTGAATTTGTATGAGAGGGTACGGATCACGACGCCGTCCTTGTCCCACCATTTCTCAACTTCCATGCGGTTGAGAGCGTCGTACCCGAAGGTCCTGCGACGGCCGTTGCGGTCGATGGTTTCCTTCCGGTTGCCTGCGGAATCGTACTCGTGGATCCGTTTGTGACCGAGGGTATTGATTTCCTCCTTGAGGCGGCCAACTTTGTCGTAGACGAAAGTGGTGACATTGCCGACAGGATCAATGACTTTATTGCGGTTGCCATCGGGATCGTATTCGAACCGGACGATGCCTCCTTCGGCGTCAATGATGCGCGACTGCCGGTTCGCGTCGTCGTACTCAGTCCGTGTGACGTGACCGAGGGGGTTCGTGACCGTTTCTTGGAGTTGCCCCCGGTAAGTGTAATTCGTTCGTCGACCGGCAGCGTCCTCGGTATACTTAAGTTTCCCTTCCTCGTCGTAACCGGATCGAGTGACCACACCGGTTTCGTCGGTCTCCTTAGTGACTTGCCCGAAGCCATTGTATTCGTAAAGACGGAAGGAACCGTCCGGGTTGATGACCTTTCCGGGTCGCCCGCATGGGCAACCGCTGGTGTAGTCGAATCGGGTGACATTGCCCTCCGCATCCATGATGGATGCCACGCGTCCCTGCGCGTCCCGGGCCATCTGACGCTTGTTTCCTCCGGAATCGGTCACTTCATCAAGATTCCCTGCAGAGTCGTAGTGAAGAATGATTGTCTGCTGGAGAGCGTTGGTGACTGAGGCGGGCTTGTTGAGCGCATTGTAGGCGACGATCGTGCGGTTTCCGGCGGCATCCGTCTGCTCGGTCAGGTTTCCGCGCGAGTCGTAGGCAAACGAGGTGCGGCGACCCATGGGATCAATGACTGCGGTTTCCTTGTCGGGGTTGGCTGGGTCAGCATATTCGAACTTCTTCACGCCGCCCTCAGGGTCTCGCTCTTCGACAACATTGCCCCGCGGGTTGTAGACCAGTGTGGTCACGTTTCCGCGGGCATCGGTTCGGGTGCCGATGAAGTTGGCGGGATCGAAGTTCTGCTCCTGGCGGTTTCCGAGCGCATCGATGACAGCGACGATGCGCCCGTCCGGGCCGTATTCCGTCCTGACGGCCTGCCTGCCAAGAGGGTCGGTCACCTTCTCCAGGTAGTGCGCAGGCTTGCTGCGGTAGTCGAAGGTCGTCACGAGACCAGTGCGGTCAGTGACGGTGCGGAGATCGCCGACGGCATCGTAGGTGTATTTGATGACCTTCCCGGCGGGATCCTTGATTTCGGTGATGCGGCCCTGCGCATCGCGGGTGAAGGGGATGCTGACCCCGCTGGAGTGGCGGACGCCGTCCGGGGTGAAGGTGACCGTGTTCCCGTTGAGGTCGCGGGCATTCTGGAGGCCGGCGGTCTGATCGTAGGTGTAACGGGTGCCGTCGCGTGTGGTGAGGATGAAGGTGTCCGGGTTCCATCCGAACCCGAACAGGAAGAGCCCCGCCGTACCATCCTTCTGCACCGTAAGAAAGGCCTGGTCTCCCTCGGGTACCGCGAGCTTCTCATAGACACCCGGATCCGGCTTGAATGTTGCCTTGTAGGCGATTCCGAAAATCGAACCCGCTGCCGGCTGGGGATCAAAAGTAAACCCGACGCGTTTCCCCTCCGGAGTGGTGATGTAGACGCGGGTGCCCTGCCGGTAGGGATTGGCGGTGAAGATGCCGCCGGTGTCCGGGGTGGTCTCGCGGATGTCGCCATTCTGGAGGCCGAGCTTCCAGCCATAGCCGAAGTCTCCCTGTTTCCCGGCGTCGAGAGTGTCGTAGATCCGACTGATCGTAATGGGGATGCCGACGAGGGGAACCTGCAGGTCGGTGAACTCGAGGCGGAAGTTCCCCAGTTTCGCTTCTCCGCAGACATTGAGCGGCAGCGGCTCCGCCCAGCCCTTGCCGTTGCGATTGTAGGCCACCACCCGCAGCACGTAGGGATCATTGGGCAGGAGCGTGGGATCGAACGTCGCGAGGGTTCCGTTGGTGACAGGCTGCGTGCCGCTGGCGATGACTTTCCAGTCCGGCCCGTTCGCGCCGATGTTGGCCAGATCCACCTGCGAAGCCGGGGCATACTCCACGCGCCATGAATGGAGGGTGTTCGACGTGCTGGTGATGCTGCCCACAATGGGCGTCAGGTAGGAAACGCAGGCCTCCGGGGCAGGACTGGTGATGGTGACGACCGGGACGTCGTCGCCGGCAACAGCTCCCGTGCGGACGAAAATGCCCTTCACGGCCCCCAACCCGCCCTGATCGAAGGCGATCAGGCGCACGAAATAGAGATTATCGCCCAAACCCGCGGGATCGAGCGTCGTGATGCGTCCGGCGGTGATCTCCTGGGCACCCTGAGCGACAAGGCGGTAAGCCGCATTGTCAGCGCCCACATTGCCGAGATCAATCGAACTCGCAGGGGCGATCTCGACCTTCCATTCGCGCAGGGTATTGGTCGGACTGTCCACGGTGCCCGTGAGGTCCACCGGAGAAGCGAGCGGGGATCCAGACGCGGGGCCGGTGATCTCCACGACGGGACGGGACCCGGTCCCGGTTCCCACACTGCCGCCCGGGGTGTCCGGCGGATCACCACCATCCGGAGGCGTGATCTCATTCGGATCGCGCACACGGATCTGCACCGCGGAAACCGTCGTCTGGCCTGCGCTGTCAGTGGCCGTCGCCACGACATTCAAAGGGCCGATCTCGGGACTGCTGACGATCGCATCCCCGTTGGAATCCATCGGTGTCGGCACGCCATTGACCCGCAGTTCGACCGAGGCGACGCCGATATCATCGCTGGCGAGAACGTTGACGGTCGACGGCTCGTTCGGGTTGATGACGTAGCGGGTTGCAGCCAGCGATACCGTCGGAGGCGAATCGAAGTTGACGATGTTCAGCGTGAACGTCTGCTCATCGATGCCGCCCCGTCCATCGCTGGCGCGGATGGTCACCGGATGATCTCCAGCCTGAGTGAGGGCGGGGGCCCATGTGAGGAGTCCGTTAGCGGGCCCGATGGCCAATCCTGGAGGCCCTTGAACGATCGAGTAGGTTATGGGATCTCCGTCGGGGTCGATGGCTGCCGCCGCGTAGCTGTAGGACTGCGCAGGGACGTTGCGGCGCTCGAAGCTGCGGTAGGCGATGTCGCCCTGGGAATGGTTGAAGAAACCGAAGCGACCCGACGTGAATGTGCTGTCAAGGACCCGGATGGGCTGGCCGTTGTTCCCGACGATGTTGCCCGTAAGAGCATCGCGCACAGTGATGGTGATTTCCCCCGGCTTGAAATCCAGTGTGAAATCGTATTCACGGAAATCCGCCCATGATGTTTTGGTAGGATCGTGAAATAGGGTGGTGGAGTTCGGAGCATTCGGGATCCAGAAGAAATCTGATAGTTCCGGCGTCCGGTCTGTGTTGAACAGTCTGACAGCCATTCCGGCAGGACTGACGGCGGTGCCGATCTGCTGATCGAGCTGTTTCCAGGTGAAGACATAGAAACGACGGTCGTCCTGAAATCCAAAGACGAAACCCATGAAGTCATCATCTTCGGCCGTCAGAACTGACCACCTACCGTTGATCGTGGTATTTGTGATATCAAAGTCACTCAACAGTATCGATGCATCGGCATTCACCGTCTGCCTTACCTCGGTGCCATCGGCGTTGATCACCCAATTAGCGTCAGGCTGATTGTTCAACTCGTACTGAATGACACTCCATCGCCGCAGGTCTGCAGGTTGCGATCCTTCTACGAGGCGGGCGTTTGCGCTCCGAGGAGGTGTGCTTGTGAAGACCGGCGGGCAATTCGTCCCTGAATGGAGGGTGAAGGCAACCTCGGTGCCGGCGATGGCGGCACCCTCCCTGTTCAGTGCCCGGATGAGCAGGCGGTGATCGGCGAAACCGAGAGCGGAACCCTGGATCGCGTTCAGCGAGGTGGCACTCAGCTCGAACGAACCATCCGGCCGCAGGTCCGATCGGATGTCCATGAACTGCCCGCGGCCATTCTCGAATCGGGCCTGCAGGCCGGTGATCAGATCCGGGTGAAGCAGGACGCCGCGGATGGTCGGGTCGAATGTGAGGCCGTCGCGGGGGCTGAGACCGGTGTCGTTTTTGAGCTGGGCGTGGAGGGCAGCGGCTGGCGGAAAGGTGGTGAAGTAGTTGTTCTGGAAGATCGGGCCGTCCGCGGCATTCACGATGCCGTCGAGATTGAAGTCGAACGCGGCATCGAAGCGAAGTGCGCTAGCCGACAGGTCCCATGTGTCGCGGAGGAAGCATGTATCGAGAAAGTCCACGTCGCGGTCGCCGTCGTGATCGCCGAAATAGGCATGAAATCCAAAGACGAGGTCGGGTGGGAGGGGGCTGTCGGCGAGACACGGGAGGCCGCCCTGCGGCTGCGTGAAGGGCGTCCTCACAATTCCGATGTAGTTGCCTTGGGGAATCGCCCGGTTGGCGATCGCAGGGAACGTCCATGTGGCTGTCTTCGTCGCCACATCCCATGTGACGGCCTGCACGGCGGCGGGGATGTCGAGGCCGGCAGTGAGGTTGCGCAGGACGAGGTCCTCTGCCTTCACGGAGGCGCCGACGTCACCATCGTAGACGGCGGACACGGAGGTGACTCGCGATCTCTGGGAGTCGCCCCGGTTGATGGTGGCGGAAACCGGTGCCGGCTGGGTCTGCGACCAGCTGCCGTGCAGGGGTAAAAGACCGAGCAGAAGAATGAGAAGGCGAGTCATGGGGCTGAGGGCTCTGCGACGAGGATGCGATAGAATCGGGAACTTTCGGTGGCGGGATGCGACTCCGTGCGGGGCAGGCCGTTGTCGATCCATTGGATGCGGTTGCCGGTGCCTTCGACGCGAGGCAGCGCGGTCTTCCACGGCGACGCCGGGTCCCTGGCGTACTGAATGTAGTAGGACTGGCCTGCGACGGAGTTGAACTCGAGCAGCACCTGCCCGCCCGAGAGGGTGGCTCTGGGCTGAAGCGCGGCGGAGACTCCCTCGGGGGACGCGGCCGCGGACGTGGCCGCGGTGAATTCGAACCGGGGCTCGGGAACGCTGGTCCGGTCCTGCGAGCGGTATTCGATGGTGATGCGGGCGGTGGCACCCGGCGCAAGCGGCGGCAGGTCGATGTAAGGGATGCCGTCGGTGACCCCATGGGCGTTCCACACCTGAGAGCCGGCAGGCATGTCCCGGATGAGCAGCCGGAAGGCGATGGTCATCGAGCCAGCATTGGTGACCTCGTATTCCTGCAGGAGAAGGCCCGTCTGGCGATCGGGACGCATCGGACCGACCGCCACGATGGAGCCCTGCGGCCGCGCCACGACCGTGAGGACGGTGGTGCCGAAAGCCAGTTGCTCGTCCAGCGCACGGCACTGCCCATCGACGAAGACCGACTCGGTGGGACCCAGCGTATTGTGAGTGGCTAGGCGCAGCGCGTAGGTCCCCGCGGGGAGCCCGGCCACGCGAACTTCTCCGAGTTCCGGCGTCATGTGGTTGGGCTTCATCGGAGGAAAGATGTCAGCGGTGCCTTTCGAGGAGAACCTGCCGGCTTCCGCCACCACCCCGCGATTGCCCGGGCCGTTGATCCCATCGTGATTAAGGCCGGTTCCGGGCGCGAGGGTCGTGATGCCGACGAGTCCGCCGGTTCCTTCGACGGTGATGATCAGTCCGTAGCTGAACAGCCCGGCGGCGGGCAGCGGATTGATGCGCACCGGTGCGATGAACTCCTGACCGAGCAGGATCTCGTAAGCCGACCGGGGGAACTCGATGCGCGTCGTCGCCTGGGCAGCGAGATCGCCGGCCACGACCTGCAGGGCAGCGAGACAGAGAAGAGGGCGGAGACACATCATGGTCAGAAGTGATAGGTGATGAAGCCCCCGGCAGTGGTGCTGTCGAGGTCCACGGAGAAGCCGGAGGGCCCGGCGGAGGCACTGAGCGAGTCGCACCAGTCCCGGCGCCCGAAGACCGCGAGGCTCCAGTGTTCCGAGAGGCGGCAGGAGGCACTGCCTTGGAGGAAGAAGCCGGGCAGCACGTCGGTGCCATCCCGTCGGTCGCTCCATGAACGGACCTTCGCGGCATCCGGCCCGGAACCTCGGAAGAGGTCCTCACGGGAGGATGCCTCCCAGCGGGCGATGTTGATGGCCATGCCGGCACTGCCGGAAAGGGTGAACCGGCCCGAAGTCCACGCCACCGAGGGCCCCACGGAGAACGTGTGGAGCGTGAGATCGAATGACTGCGTGATGCGATTCCGGAAGGCGACGGCCTGGCTGGATGCGGCAGACTCCGCGAGGAACCGCTCCGTCGGCCGATTGTCGATGAGGGGCGCGGTGCCGGAATGATTGAAAGTGCCGGCGTAGGGCGCCGCAGGGGGCACGACCCCGAAAAGGTCGTAACGGTCCGCCACGGCAAACGCCCGCTCATCCAGCCGGAGGCTTCCGTGCAGCGTGGAAAGCGCGCGCGATGCATCGACGTTGCCGACGAGGTAGGAAAAGATCCCACCGACACTCCAGCCGCCGCACAGAGACCGCGTGGCCTCCAGCTGCAGTGCGAAACCCGGTCCATCGAGATCGGCGCTGCCGTCACCATCTCTCCTCGTCACGGACGATCCCGATGACGCGGTGGCATACTCGCCCGCATCATAGAACATGCTGCCGCCTTGCACCTGACCGTCACTCTCGTAGCCCCAATAGGCGGTGGTTCCCGGGAGAAACGAAGCGGGAGCTTCCGTCGCATCGTCGATGAACACGAACCCGTTACGATAGAGTCGATCGGCGTATCGATCGAGCGCGCCGATGGGCAGGGCATCGGCAACTTGTGCCCGTCCGTCGGCAATGCGATGAGCCAGCGGCGCGATCATCCCCGGGGAGGAAAGGGTGCGCGCCTGCATGCGGACATCGCCGAACTGGCGATACGCGGGACCGGGGCTCAGGCTCCATCGCCAACCGCGGTCCGGGGGCGATGTCGGAGCGCTGTCCTTGCCGAGTGGTTCCTTGCCGCGTTCCGTTCCGGTGCCACCAATAGCAGGAGTGCCGGCGAGCAGGGTCAGTAGCGCGGTGCGCGCGAGATGGCATGCCATGGTTGATCCGGGAAAGATAGTTGCTGATGTTGTTTACCCGGGGTGCGCCGATGCATCACACTTTCCGGTGGATGATTTTCTGCGCCGATGCCACCCCCCCCCTCCTCTTGCGAGCGCCAGCGCGCGTTTCGCTGAACCGATGCCGCTCGCGAACCGTCCCGCTGAAGTCGACAGTCTCCAGTGTCATCACTCAGTCGGCGATGGATTCCACACGGAGGAAGTTTCCGGCAACCTGCGCCCAGCGCCACTCCAGCAGGCGTGCCACGCAGCCCTCTGTCTGTGATTTGGAGTCAGTCGCCCATTTGCCTCCCGGATAAGCAACTCAGAAATTTCGTCACTGGCGTTGATTCAGCACGGATCGCCGAACATCCTGCCATTCCCGATATCGGCGGAAACTAATGACCGCCATCAAACCGGCAACCACAGGCAGGACGCTCGGCCAGAACGCAGTGATAAACGCTGTCTGAGCATCATTTTCCAAGCCCTTTGTTATATACCTAGTCAGAGCGTAAACTACGCCGATCAAAATGGATGCCACCCCATTGCGGGAAAGGCAGTTTATTGTGCCTTTTAATGCTGATGATCCGGTCCTGAAAAAGGGTGCGACCGCCAATTCATGTAAGTTCATGCGATCTTTGATGTCAGGATGGCGTTCCACATGCTGTTCCAGCGGTCTCCGGCGCTGTGAGCGAGTGCCCGCAGCCGCATGAGGTGACGCGCCGTC
>Ga0315905_10008526_pt1 | contig 10371 bp, 25 predicted proteins | sample LakEriMetagenome_5_FD_203522 | JGI IMG/M metagenome (GOLD analysis project Ga0315905, IMG submission 203522) | Freshwater fungal communities from buoy surface, Lake Erie, Ohio, United States - Buoy 4 MA121 | ecosystem: Environmental > Aquatic > Freshwater > Lake | place: USA: Lake Erie, Ohio... | reverse complement strand
AGAATGGTATTTGATTTCATAAAAAATAAGCTAGACTTTGATCAATTGATTTGGGAATTCGGCACAGACTTAAATCCTGATTGGGTTCATGTATCATTTGTGAAAAACGGAAACAGAAAGCAAAAACTCAAGGCTGTTAGGTCTGAAGGAAAAACCACCTATCTACCTATCTAATGGAACTTACGAAAATTGCAAGAAATGTGCATAGCATTTCACTTAGCAAAGAGGAAAACAGAGTAGCCCTTTTGTCTGATATACATTGGGATAATCCCAAATGTGACAGGGATATGCTTAAGAGACACCTAGACTACTGCCTTGATAATCAGATACCTATCTTCATCAATGGGGATTTTTTCTGCTGTATGCAGGGGCGAATGGATCGAAGAAGCAACAAATCAGACATCAGGCCTGAACACAATAACGCAAAGTATTTAGATAGTATAGTAGAAACTGCTGTAGAATGGTGGTCACCTTATGCGCATCTTTTGACTGTGATCGGGTACGGCAATCATGAGACATCTATCATCAAGTATTCAGAGACTGATATCCTTCAAAGATTTGTAGACCTATTCAACTATAAGAATAAAAGCAATGTCTACACAGGTGGATATGGGGGATGGATGGTATTTAAATATGAATTACGGCATAGCACTTCAATGACAAAAACTTTGAAGTACTTTCATGGATCAGGAGGGGGTGGGATAGTCACAAAGGGTGCTATTAATTTGACTAGGGCACTAGAGACCTATGAGAACATGGATATATTTATCATGGGTCACATACATGAGAACTCTAGCCGTAATGATGTAAGGGATACTCTTCAATATAACCAAGGAAAGAGGGTCTACGAACTACAACAGAAACAGATTCACCTAGCTATTACAGGATCATACAAAGAAGAATATGGAGATGGTAGTCAAGGGTGGCACATTGAAAGAGGCGCACCTGTGAAACCTGTAGGAGGTAGAATTCTAACTTTGAACGGCAGGAGACTTGTGAAGGATGGATCTGAAAATTATGATTTATTAATCGACTCAACAAAGTTCCCAATATGAAAGCAGTACTAGAATTTGATTTGCCTGAAGATAATGTAGATTTTCAAGCAGCTATTAACGGGCACAATTATAAAAGTGCTATATCGGACTTTGATCAATTGCTTAGATCAGAGATGAAGTACAAAGAATTATCTCATGATACCTACAAGGCTTATGAATATTGCAGGAATGAATTAAGAAAAATACTTGAACAGGATAATTTATTTATATAGCAATGAATTTCACAACAGACAACCAAAAAATTCACATAGCAATTTTAGCTTTTCTTGCAGGGCTAATTTTAGCTTTTATAGTTTTTCCTAGACCTGAAGTAGAGACTGTCTACAAGTTTGAAACGCAGGTAGAAACGGACACAATTTACACTCGTGTAGTGGATACTATTTATGTGCCAAAAACCAAGATCAAAACGGAAGTTTTAAGGGATACAATCCTAAAAGATTATAAGCCTAAAATAAGCCTGTTTAAGACATCAATTCCTTCAGAGTATGGAAGTACCCATGTAAGTGGTGAAGTCTTAGGAGAGGTGCTTAAAATGACTGCTACGAATGATTTCAAGATTCCTGTTGTGACCAACACAATCAAGAACACAGAAACCAAAACAATAGTGCAGAAACCCAAGGGGATCTACCTAGGTGCAGGGGTGAATTCACTTCTTGATCCTTTGGCAAAAGTTTCCTATTTGGATAACAAATACCTGTTCACATATCAGTATCAACCCGTGACAAAAATTCACACATTAGGTGTATCTAAAAAGCTATTCTAGTATGTGGATTGAGATAGATGTGATGCTAGCAGGTAGCACAATGGATTGGAAGGAGTTAGGGCTAGATGTGAAACATGAATTTGTGAGGCGCATGGTTCGAATAGATGACATTGCCTATGTGCAGGAATTGGTCAATGATATACAGATCATGTACTTCTATGACAAATCTTCTTGCTTGATAAGGGGTAGCTATACTGAGATCCGTGATGAACTGCTTCACCTTGATCAGGAAGGGATGCTAGACTAATTCGGAAAAAAACCGAATAACTGCATGAATTTTTACCAAGTGTAGACAAATTGTCTACACTTCTATTCCTTTTTTTTTACTATATCCTTCAATTGATTCCAAATATCAGATTGAATATCACCCCAATACATCTCACACTTTCCATCTTTGAAGGGTGGGGTCATAAAATAGGACTGATAGTCACTAGGTTTAGATGTATATCTTAGGCATCCTTCTTTGTAGGGACAATTTGTCCCTAGGCACATTGTGATATCAGGACTCATATTTCATTCATTAAGTTTATTTTTTCTGTTTAATGCGTAGGATATCTTACATTCTACCCTTTTTTGTAAACTCTATTTAACCTTATCAAGAATCTTCAGCAGGACTAGGTAGCCTATAAGATCATTGATGACATCTTCATCATCCTTTTCAAGGCTGCCATTCTTGATCCGTTTGAGTTTGTCATCTATACGAATCAGTAGTCCTTGTTTTGCGGACAACTGAGAGAACACACCTAGGGGTTCAAGTGCTGAGTTCCCGTACTTTAGATTTTTAGAGATCAGGAGTTCACGGATTTCCAGGAGATAGGTAGATACTAAATGTGAAAAATCATTCATATGATAAGGTATTCATAAATGGCTATAATGATCAAGGCAAATATAAGAGATAAGCCTACTACTCTCAAGAAGGATTTAGCCTGCCTGTCCATGATACTCTTTGAAGGATCTGAACCTATCACCTTTTAGGTATTGACTTGATCGGAACTTTGATCTTCCCTTCTTGATCAGGAAGCCATCCTCAAATAGGACATAGAATTCATTCTCTGCTATTACTTGATTGATAGAAATGTAATCTACCCACCATTCCGTAGGCTTTCTGTTTTCATCCATAACCTTTGAGGCTTTGCCATATCCAAAGGGATTCAAGATCTCTGATTCTTCCATGTTTTTATTTGCAAGTTATAGCGCAAAAAAGATAGGCTTAAAAAAAATATAAGATTTTGTCTAAAATAATTTCACAAATATTTTTTATTCTAATTTATTCCTGCGATATTTGATTCATCAAACAGGGACATAAAACCAAAAACACTATGAAAATCATGAATACAATACAAGAAGTTAGAAATGAAGTTTTTTCTTGCGAAAGGCTAACATTTTTAGTTGGATTAGACTCTAATTGTACAAATCAAGAGTTAATAAAAGCAATAACTAATCTAGACCAAGAGATAGGTTTTAGAGACCAAGTTATCTCAATGACTATTAAAATTATTTTGAACCACATGGAAAAAAACGAACCATTACCTTGGTAAAACTTAATTAATTAATTAGCCCCCGAAAGGGGGCATACTTTAAACCCTAAAAAAAATGAACTACGATTCAGAAAACTTCTTCGATCAAGAGATCACATTCACCTATGAAGGTAAAGACTACCTATGGATAGGAGACTACACTATCGAACACTTCGGTGAAGATGAAAGCGAGTACGCTCCTGCCTATGGAGAAATGGAGATCTGCATAGATCACACATCAAGCCTAATATGCTATGAGGAAGGAAAAGAGGTCATCCCTACTAGATCTATGATAATGGAACTAGAAATAGAAATAGAAAGAAATTATTAACCAAACCAAATAAAATATGGAAAGATCACCTAGTATTCAAAACCTGACCCAAGGCCTAGCAAAGTTTCACGCTATGGTCGGGCGCATCTCTAAGGATGCAAAGAATCCCTTCTTCAAAAGTAACTATGCAAGCCTTCCTCACATCATCACAGAGATCTCTGAACCTATGGAGAAGGCAGGGCTTGTGATATCACAGTTCCCTGATGGAGATGGTCTCACTACCATGTTAATCCATGCTGATAGTGGGGAGTTTATTTCAGCTACCTACACACTTCAGGTAGTACGGCAGAATGACCCACAGGCACAGGGGTCTGCCTTGAGTTATGCTAGAAGATATGGCTTGACTTCAGTATTGAACCTAGCTATATCAGATGATGATGCTGAGGCAGCAATGAAGCCTTTGAGACAAGCACCTGCACCTACAAAGGTAATACCTACAGAAGCACAATTCGCAGGAATAGTACAGTACTTGAATGGTACACCTGATCAGCAGAAGACAGCGAAGGAGGCACTAAAAAAATACACCTTGACCAAAGATCAACTTGAAATCTTGGAGGGACTGCTATGAATATCGTGAATGTGCTTGTGCCTAATGCGTACAAATTGAAAAAAGGAAAGGATGGTATTTTAAAATCTATAATTGTAGATGAAGAAATAGATCCATTCAATGTGAAATTTATAGGCGATGAATGTATCGAAATAGATACAGATGAAATGTCTTATATAACCCTGTCAATTAATAACCTTTATCAGATTATTGATTTGATTGAAGCAGCAGAATACAAATACTCTAAACAAAGAAAAAAATGAACCTATACCAATTGACTCAGGAGGCACAGTATCTAGCTGTGCTTCTTGAAACCGAAGAACTTACACCTGAACTAGAGCAGGAACTGCTGATCAATCAGGAGCAGCTACAGAGCAAGGGTATAAACTACGCTAAGGTCATAGCCAACTACCAAAGTCAAGCGGATCAAATAGATGCCGAAATCAAGCGACTCAAGACCATGAAGGAAAGCAGGGATAAAAAGGTTACTTGGCTAACAGAAAGCCTCAAGAAAGCCATGCTAATAAGCGGAATAGAGAAGATAGAATCACCACTATTCAAGATCTCATTAAGAAGATCAGAAGCTGTAGAAGTAGAAGTTCCTGAAGCTTTGCCCGTGGATTGGCAGGTCAAGAAGGTAATGATTACAGCGGACAAAGTAGCAATCAAAAAAGCAATCAAAGAAGGCTACTCAATAACCGGTGCAAGACTAGTTGAAAATTTTAATCTCCAGATAAAATGAAACACTATCTATACCTAGGAAAATTTATCAAGACACCCGGTGATCTAGCCCCCAAGGGGGTTAGGTCTACCTACCAAACCGAAAAGCTAACTTTTGAAGAAACATTCAAACGGATATGGGAACTTGTAAACACGAATCGCTAGTCCCTATTGTTCGGGAACTATACACCCAAGGCAACACAAAGCACCAGATAGCTGAGATGATGGGGATCAGGATAACTGCGGTTAACTATATCCTGTACGGAATCTTAGAGGTACAAACTAATAACCCTAGAGGAAACCTAGTGAATGAGATGCCCAAGGAACTAGTAAACCGGGTAGTGACACTAGCCTCTTGGGGATACACGAAGAAAGAGATAGCTGAAGATCTGGAGATCAAGTTTAAGCTAGTAGCTGATCTAGTCAAAGAGGCTACGGATAAAAAATTGATTCAAAAATTTTGTTGAAAGTATTGTATATTCTAAACTATTGTTTAGATTTGTTCATTCTAAAACACCAAAAAACCAAAAACACCATGAAAAAGCTAGCATTTAAAAAAGGCCAACCGCTTAAAATTCAATTGATGAACGGCAAAAAATTTGATTTGCTTTTTGTTGATTACTCAACAACTGAAGGTATAGCCTTTGGAAAGTTCATTGATGCTGATGGAGAAGTTAAAACAAAGCCATTTTCTTTGAGTGCAATTATTACGAATAAATAAAAAAAATAAAATGAAAAAAGCACTTCACATCACAGGGAGAATCATCTACACGATCCTTGCCCTATCTCCCATCTTCGCACTTGGCTATATGCTAGGTCTTAAATTAATCTAATATGCAAAAGCTAGAATCACTCAAGAAAGTAGGTCACAGATTTTTCGTGAAGCACCCTAAATTTAGAGGCGAAGGCACTCTATTTTTCAGAGGTGGTGAGTTCTACTATTTGCCTGAATTTTCATCTGAGATTCAGATGACAGAAGAAGAAGTAACAATCATTTTAAACAACTAACCAAAATCCAAAATGGAGAATCTTAAAATCAAAACCCTCAGAACAGTAGATATTGAATCTGATTTCACCCTGTCTACTTACTTTACTATTAATCAGTACACTCACTACAAGCTGATAGACAAAAATACTAGCCTAGCTGTAACCTTCTACCCTAGCAGTAAAGAAAGTATTTTGGCTCTGGAGTTATTCCCTAGCATTCGACTAGAGAATCTACGCTATGTTCAGTATGTGGTCAAGCCTGAGAACTATCTGGAGATCACAGAGGAAGAATTTAATAAGCATTTAAACGAGGCTAAAAAATTCATTTTATCCCTATGAAAAGCACAGACTCACAAACCGCATTAATCAAGGGATGGCTTCTTAATGGTAGATCCATAACTCAGCTAGATGCCTTAAATATGTTCGGTTGCTTTAGATTATCTGCAAGGATAGCTAACCTACGGGAAGAAGGTTTTGATATAGTTACGGACATGGTAAATGTCAATGATAAACGAATCGCTAAATACTATTTGAACAGATGACCAGAGCAGAAATAATAACCGAATTAAATCACAGGACTACGCAGAAGTACTTGGTGTACCTAGCCCTTCAGGAGATCATGCTCGACTACTATGAAGATGTTTCTATGCTCAAGTTCTTTGACCTTGATCTTCAGACAAAGCATAAGAACATGATCAATGCTTTGAAGAAAAAGTCTACACAGGCCTACAGGTACCTGGAAGGCTACGAAAATGGGGAAGCAACTATCAAGCAATTTCATGAGTTTGTGACTTTATTTGAGAAGCTGCACAAGGCTATAGATCTAGGTGGTGCCATTTTTCATGATTGCCTGAATGCAGTAGAAGATGTACTAGATAGCAATGAGAAGAAGGAATCTAACTGAATACGAGAAGGAACTGATCTTTGAAAGATGGCAGGATCGGATACCTACAAAGGTGATTGCATTGGAACTAGGGGTGACCTACTCTTGCGTTTTTTTTCATCTAAAAAGCAGGTGTTTAGTAGGGTAATTGAAAAAAGATTTATATTTGAATATCGAATTATTCCTGTGTGGAAGCGAGAATAATTCCCCGGTTAACTTTAACCTCGCCCGACAGCCTTCCACCTGTTGGGCTTTTTTATTTCCTATGAAAAAAGAAGCTTACTATTTTTCGCATGATTCGAATGCGAAAGATGACCCTAAGATAATTCAGCTAAGAATGGAGATGGGGTGGGAAGGATACGGTCTATTCTGGGCATTGATTGAAATGCTCAGGAATGAATCAGATCACAGGATGCGAACGCATTACAAAAGCATTGCCTTCGCATTGCACACGCAAGAGGATAGCATTAAAAAGCTAATAAATGATTTCGATTTATTCGGAATAGATGATCAATTTTTCTGGTCAGAAAGCCTTTTAAAAAGGATGGAGATGAAGGAAGAACGATCTGAAAAGGCTAGGGAATCAGCCAAGAAACGATGGAATAGGGATATTGATGCAAACGCAATGCGAACGCATAGCGAAGGCAATGCGGATGCAATGCAATTAAAAGAAAGTAAAGTAAAAGAAATTAAAGAAAAAGAAAGTAAAGTAAATGAGGATTCACATAATGCGATTTTTCGAGAATTATGGAATAATAAGATCTGGTTAGAGGGATTAGCTTTAAATTGGAAAGCCGATTTGAATGAAGTTAAAAACCATTTAAATACCTTTAGGCAGGAATGCATCTTAAAGGCAGACTTTAAAGAAAATGAAAAGCTAGCAAAAGAGCATTTTTTTAATTGGGTGAAAAGAGGGAATCCAATTGTAAAAAAAGAAAGCCCTAGGGAAAATATCTTTGCAAAAATGTATCAAGAAGAACTAAAAAAATCAAAGCAATGAGACAGATTATTTTAAAGCACCTGCAAAAAATGGAATTTGTTTGCGGTCTTAAACAATTCAAAGAGTACAAAGAAAGTGATGCAATTGAATTAGTTGAATGTATTCACACACTTTTTAGAAGCTATGGATGGATGAATGAAAGCCGAGTCGATTACATACTTCATGCCGGGATGCGAGGGCAGTACGGGGACTTCTACCATGTTAACGAAAAGAATGTGAGCGGATGGATCAATCAATACTACGCACACCACCAGAGCCAAATAGTGCAGGAAGTACAGGCAATGAATAATAAAGATCGGGAGCCTACAGAGGAAGAGATAGCGCAATGGATAGAAATAGGAAAGCAGATCTTCAAGGATAACTATCAAAGCGCAAAGGAAAGCGGGTTCTGCAAAGATCTAGCTGAGTGGGGTGGTAATTGGTTTAATAAATTCCAAGAGAAAGGAATCCTGAAGCCTTGGGAGTATCCGGTAGAAGATATTGAAAAGGATGTGCGCAGGGAGTTAAGGATCAGCACCCGGTACATAGATGAAGTCACAGTAGGAGCGAAGTCAAAGAATAAAATTTGGAAGCTATTTATTCTGGAATCGATCAAGGAAAATAGAAACCTAGATAAATTAATTTGAAAATTAACCTATGATTCAATTCAATATAAACCAGAAGCCACTTTCAGTTAATGAAGCCTACCGGGGTCGAAGATTTCGAACAAAAGCCTACATAGAATTTGAAAGATTGATGCTTTTAAAAATGCCAAAGGGCAAAGTAGATCCTGATCAGATGCTGAGGGTAGAACTGTTCTTTGGTTTTTCTACGAAATCAGCAGATATTGATAACCCTATAAAAGCTACCCTAGATTTGGCACAGAAAAAGTACGGCTTTAATGATAAAATGGTCTTTGAATTAAATGTGAGGAAGTGTATAGTTAAGAAGGGTGAAGAATTCATTCAGATGGGGATTTATAAAATGTTACCTTTTTAAATATGAAACAGGATAAAACAAAATCTTTTAATATGGACTGCTTAGAGTTTATGGCAAGTGTTCCTGATAAGTTTTACGACTTGGCAATTGTCGACCCTCCTTATGGAATTGGTATAAATGTTTCAATGGGAAGAAGAAAAGGAGACAAGAAAAGTAATTACCACAAATTTGCTGGTAACGATGACTCAATACCCGATAAAAAATATTTTATTGAGCTTTTTAGAATATCAAAAAATCAAATTATCTGGGGGGGAAATTATATGACCGAATATTTAAAACCGTCTCCTTGCTGGCTTTTATGGGATAAAGGATTTTCTGAGGATTTAACATTTGCTCAGTTTGAAATGGCTTGGACATCATTTAAAACAAGCGCAAAAAAGTTTGAAAAAAACCCAAACCAATTAAAAAGAATTCACCCAACGCAAAAGCCTGTTAACCTTTACGAATGGATTTTAATCAATTACGCAAAAAAAGAAGATAAAATACTAGATACGCACGGAGGTAGCCAATCCAGTCGAATTGCTTGTTTTAACCTTGGGTTTGAATTAGATATTATTGAACTGGACAAAGATTATTTTGAGCAAGGCAATAAAAGATTTGAGCAACATAAAAAGCAACTTACTCTATTTTAGACAAAATTCACCCTTTAAAATAGGATATTAATTTTTATCCTATATTTGAATAAATAACAAACCAAATGAGCGTAGAAGAAGGATTGCTAATCAGAAGATCAAGAAAGAAAAGCGGATACACACAGCTAGAACTATGCAAAAAGCTAGGTCTAAGCCATGCCCCTATCAATCAAGTTGAAAATGGATGGGAGTCTATAAGCCTTTCCAATCTTAGGATGATCTGTGATGCTGTAGGTCTGGAGGTAGTAATCAAAGAAAAGAATGGCTAGAGGGCTTCCCAAATCACCACTAGATTATTCACTTGAAATCCGCTACAGGCTTTCAAATGGGGAGTGGTCAATGTGGATGAATAAGGGGAAAGGAAGTTTTCAAAGTATAGAGATAGTCCAAAGGCAGATAAGACTTCTAGCTGCTTCATATTACGGCCATGAGAAGGAGATAAGGTTTGAATGGAATGGATGGCTATGTGATTTTGCAGGTCTTCCCACAGGCGAAGTAATAGCCCTAAAATGAAAGCGATCGGATGGCTATATGATCAAGAATTCAAATATGTATTTCAGAATATAGGAAAAGATCTTTGGGAAGATCTACGGCAGGAGGTAGCGGTGATAGTCCTAGAATATGATGCACAGAAAATCAGCGAACTAGAAGCCAAAGGAAAGCAGGTCTTCAAGTTTTGGATAGTGCGGATCTGCTGCAATCAAACTAATTCAAAGTACGGGAAGTTCGGCAGGATGTATGCAGCACTAGTACCTGTGGAGGATATAGTCAAGTTCATCAAGGAAGAAGAAGAAATAGACAATAGTCAAGCGGTGGCAGACTCGATATCTAAGATCATTGAAACCCTGTATTGGTACGATCAGGAGATTCTCAAGATGTATGTGGAACTAGGATCTGTTCGAAAGGTAAGCAAGCAGACAGGCATCCCACACACTTCTATTTTCATCACAATTAAAAA
>Ga0315905_10008525_pt1 | contig 10372 bp, 10 predicted proteins | sample LakEriMetagenome_5_FD_203522 | JGI IMG/M metagenome (GOLD analysis project Ga0315905, IMG submission 203522) | Freshwater fungal communities from buoy surface, Lake Erie, Ohio, United States - Buoy 4 MA121 | ecosystem: Environmental > Aquatic > Freshwater > Lake | place: USA: Lake Erie, Ohio... | reverse complement strand
AGGAACTACGTTTGCTCTCGCGCCAAAATAATGAAGTCGGCCGCTCAGTGCGCTCGATTCACTAAGTTTTTTGAGCTTTTCAGTGTGTTTGTCTTTTCCGACAATAATTAGATGTAACTCCCTGAGTGCCATGATCGCGCCAATCAGCGGCCAGAGACCCTTGCGAGTGAAGTCTGAGCCAATAAAGCAAACAACCTGGGCGTCTTCTGGGATCCCAAGGGCGGCTCTCTCTATTGATTTCTGGGCAGCGGTTGGCGGAGCAAACCTCTTGGTATCAACCCCGTTCGGGATTAAGGAAATCCTCTCCGGGGCGATCTCATAATGCGTGAGCAGATCTTCTTTTACCAGCTCGCTCGTGACCACAAACTGCGAATGACGGTCTAGCGCGATCGCACGCTCTTTGGCTAATAATGCTCGATGGTATGGGTCAAGCCGCCTCAAAAGCCCCCGAGTTAAGCCGAACTCTCTTTTGGCGCGATTGAGCCAAGCTGCATGAACGCCGTCGCCTAACCGAAAAATATCGCAACCGGGGATCCGTTCGTGGGCCTGCACTACGTCAAGCTGACTCTTTCTAATCGCATTGCCTACATTTTTCGAAAAAGAGGAAAACCGTTGCGATCGCGTCAGACCCGTAGTAGGAATTATCTCTACCCGAGTATTCTCCGGAGCCTTTGGGCCCCAGCGCTCAGCAAATATCGATATATCAATATCTCTCTCGGATAAGCTTGTCCGTAACCTCTCAATGAACTGCTCCGCTCCGCCATAAGGGTTATAGCTTCTACGGATGATGCCAAGTTTCATTTGAATCTATCTTCTTGCGACTCAGGCATATATCGAACTGCCGCATACTTCCAGAAGGTCTCTTGAGACTTCGATATTGCAGCGAGTAATCCGGGCGTGCCATCGAGAAATCCCAGTCGCACGAAGTAAAGTTGTATGAACCTAAAGAGTGACCGACACATGGCGCTTGCGACTGAGTGGCGAGAACCCCTAGACTTCGACTTATTGCGTGCAGAATCAAGCGCATATCGAGCCCGCTTCGCGAGTACGGCATCAATAGTCGGGTAACTATAGTGCAGCAGCCTACCTTGAAGATAGCCTGTTGGGCCATTAACGATCATCTTTTCGTGGAGGGGCGCAAGATCAAACTGGCATTCATTTTTTCTAGCTAAGCGCAGTATATAGTCGGGATTCCAGCCACCATGGCGCATCCAGTGACCAAGAAAGTTAGATAGGCGATTGATAAAAAAGCCATTTATCCGGTCTTGGTCGATTGCCTGCAAAATCTCTAGTTTAAGTTCGGGGCTAACAACTTCATCAGCATCAATTGACAAGACCCAGTCAGCTGATGCCAGGCTTAGCGCTATCGATTTTTGAGCCCCAAAGCCCTGCCACTGGGTTTTAACTTCAACCTTGGCACCAAAACTCTTTGCAATTTCAATCGTTTTGTCAGAACTGCCACCATCTACAACGATGATCTCATTACAAAAAGAGACACTCTCTAAGCAACGGGCAATATTGTTTTCCTCATTCAGAGTAATCAATATTGCTGAAATTGATGAATTAGGCTCGGCTTTGTTTTTCACGAGACTGGCAAATAGTTAAATATAAAGACGATGACCATTAGCGTTCTGTGGTTGGGACATGCTTTTTGATCCAAACAATTTTCTTGAGTGCTTATTTGAGGTTTGCTGACGGGATGATTGTGATTGGTTTCAGGCTGCGTTGAGAGTCTTCTCTACGTCGAGGTCTTTTGAAGCTCTTAATTTTTTGTTTAACTCTTAGTTCACTTCAGCTTCATTATCGCCCAGTTAACTCTTCCTCTAAATGAAGATCCTGGTCGCACGACACTTCGTATTGTTTGACAGTGTTTAACGACAGGAGGCCTCGCATGAAGAAGGGGCGGTTTTAGGTGAGCGAGATCGTCGCCCCGCCTCTGAAGGGGGGGGTCTTCGAATACGGGCGGAGCACGTCCTTCGTAAGCACAGGAGTAATTCCGTTCGTTCCTCTACTGGGAAGGCAAATACGGCGGGCTGGATGCCTTGGCGCTTAAGCCGTTTTGTCGAGTTTACAGGCACCTGCGGCTAAATTTGCCTGAACTCACCAAACGCCGACTATTTAAGGTGTTGATCGACGTTGCGTGCTTGAAAAAACCTTACTCAAAGTGTGGAGGGTGTGGCAAACTTGTGTTCGTGGGTCGAACGTGCAGTCACACTATTTGACAGACTTTATTGCTCCGGACCTCCTGTTAAAAAAGGCTTACCGCGCTTGCTGATCGTTAAACAGCATGGCGGTAGCGTCCCAAAATCACCATGAGCCTCGTATCCCCAATTCAGAAATCGGCTGGTTTCCAAGAGGAAATCCAGTTCGAAGTTCTGCGTCGCCTACATCAGACGCCTAAAGTAAGTCAGCGCACACTATCTAAAGATCTGGGTGTGGGACTTGGCACGATCAATTTCTGCTTCCAGGCGCTGGTGGAAAAGGGTTTGGTCAAGATGCAGAACTTTAGTCAGAGCAAGAGCAAGCTGCGCTACGCCTATTTACTCACGCCTGCGGGGGTGGCGGCAAAATCCAAGCTGACGGCCGAGTTTCTGAGTCGCAAAGTGGCTGAGTATGAATCGCTTCAAGCTGAAATCGAGGCCTTAAAAGTCGAGATGAATTCTGTGGAGGCCGGCTCGCAGTGAAAGTTGACTATGAATTGCTTCAAGCTGAAATCGAGGCCTGAAAAGTCGAGATGAATTCTGTGGGGGCCGGCTCGCAGTGAAAATCGCCATTGTCGGTACCCGTTGCGTTGCTCTTTCGAACGGCTTGTTGCTGGCGTAGCACAACGAAGTGGTTTGTCTGGACATCCATGCCGAAAAGGTGGCGGTGCTCAACCGCAAGGAGTCCCCTGTTGAGGGTGCCAAGGCCCTGGTGATGGGGTTGGCCTTCAAAGAAAACTGCCCTGATCTTCGTAGCACTCGGGTGATTGATGTTGTCGCCGAATTGAAAGACTACAACTGTGATGTCGACGTTTATGACCCTTGAGTCACGGTCGAAGAAGCTTTTCATGAATATGGAATCACACCTATCATCGAACCAAGAGCCGGAAGTTATGACGCTATCATCTGGGCCGCGGTGCACCACTAATTTAGAGACATGGAGCCAGCTGTAATTCGCGCCTTGGGGAAACCAACTTCAATTATCTACGACTTGAAGTGCGTGCTCACGGCACGGGAATCAGATTTGAGGCTGTGGTGATGACAGCATACGAATCACTACAACAGCAGCTCAAAGCCAAAACCCAAACCTGGCTTATTACAGGCGTCGCTGGCTTCATTGGTAGCAACCTACTCAGAGCCTTGCTCGAACTCGATCAGCAGGTCGTAGGGCTGGACAACTTTAGTACAGGGCATAGACGTAATCTCTGTGAAGTGAAACAACTGGTCAATTCAGCACAGTGGGCGAAATTCAGGTTTATTGAAGGCGACATTTGCGAACTAGCTACCTGCCACCGTGCTTGCGATGATGTGGACTACGTACTTCACCAGGCAGCACTCGGTTCCGTACCACGCAGCATTGAGGATCCAATCATCGCAAATCGAAATAATGTTGATGGCTTTTTGAATATGTTGATCGCTGCGCGCGATGCCGACGTTCGGCGTTTTGTCTATGCTGCAAGTAGCGCAACGTATGGAGACCATCCGGACTTACCCAAGGTTGAAGACAATATCGGGAAGCCACTATCGCCTTATGCTGTCACCAAGCTGGTCAATGAGCTCTATGCGGAGTTATTCGCTAGGACGTATGGTTTCAAATCGATTGGCTTGCGTTACTTTAATGTCTTTGGTCGGTGGCAAGACCCGCAGGGGGCCTATGCTGCAGTGATTCCAAAATGGATTGCTGCTATGATTAAAAATGAGCCTGTCTTCATCAATGGCGATGGAGAAACGAGCCGCGACTTCTGCTACATCGACAATACCGTCCAGGCCAACTTGCTGGCTGCTTTAGTTAGAGATGAATCTGCAATCAACCAGGTCTATAACGTGGCGGTCGGAGAGCCCACCAGCCTGAAGCAGCTTTACTTTCTCCTGCAGGATGCGCTCTCGGCAGGTTTCCCGAATTTAAAAATAGTCCAACCCATCTATCGCGACTTTCGGGCAGGGGACGTGCGACACTCGCTTGCCGATATCAGAAAGGCGAAGGAGTTGTTGGGCTACCAGCCCACTCATCGCGTTGCAGAGGGGTTAAACGAAGTGGCAGCTTGGTATGTCGACTTTTTTCAATGTGAAAAACGTGACCCAAGATAGTAGGGCGGCCGACTCCGCACCCAGCCTGCCATCCTGTGTGGAGTTTCGGGCACCCTCATGCGGCCATCGTCTCGATCATGCGGAAGGTTTGGAGAAGATCATCGATTACTTCAAGAAAGCTCTGGCAATTTGAGACTTTCCATCGTTATACCATGCTTTAATGAGCGAGATACTATTCGCTCTATTGTGGACGCGGTCCGCGCAGCACCCCACCCGGACAAGGAAATTATCGTCGTCGATGATTGCTCCTCAGACGGTACGAGGGAAATTCTTCGGTCGGATATCGCTCCACTCGTCGATCAGATTCTTTACCATGAACATAATCAGGGTAAGGGTGCGGCGCTTCGTTCTGGTATCCGTGCGGCAACCGGCGACGTTGTAGTCATTCAGGATGCGGACCTGGAATACGATCCGCAGGAGTACTCCGCCCTTGTAGAACCGATTTTGCACGATCGTGCGGATGTGGTTTTCGGCTCAAGGTTCATGGGGGGGCGCCCTCATCGGGTACTTTACTTTTGGCATCGTGTAGGTAATGGCTTACTGACCCTCCTGTCGAACATGATGACAAACCTGAACCTCACTGATATGGAGACCTGCTATAAGGTGTTCCGGCGCGAGATCATACAGTCGATCACCATTGAGGAAGATCGCTTCGGGTTCGAACCCGAGGTCACAGCGAAGATTGCCCGGTTGCGGTGTCGGATCTATGAAGTCGGGATTTCCTATTACGGCCGTACCTATGAGGAGGGCAAGAAAATCGGCTGGAAGGACGGGATTCGCGCGATCTACTGTATTTTTCGCTATAACCTCTTTAAGTGAAGATAGCGCGGTATTTCCTCGTCGGCGGTACCGCGGCATGTATCGACTTTCTCCTGTTTGCGGCCTTGGTCAAGGGGTTGGACGTTAATTGGATGTTGGCTGGCGTCGTCAGCTTCTGCTTTGCGACCGTGATGAACTACGGCCTGTCGGTCAGGCATGTATTCAGAAGCGGAGTCCGCTTTCGACGGAGACAGGAAATATCACTGGTATTCCTCGCGAGCGGTGTGGGTCTCGTCACGAACCAGGCCGTGTTGGCCGCCCTGATTGACCGCGTAGGATGGGATCCCATTTTGGCGAAAATCGGGGCGACCGCGGCAGTATTCTTCTGGAACTATGGTGCCCGGCGGCATTACATATTCAAGCCTCGTCCCTGACATGGCCGGCTTGGCACCGCATCTCGGCGTCGCCGTAAGGTTGAAACGGAGGTCTCTATACTCGACCCATCCTCCGACGCATGCGCATCGGCAGCGTCTTGTCGTACGTCGAACGGTAATGCTATGCCCCGGTGGGATTTGGTCTTGACACCCCTTTCTTGTAGGCCAAACGCGTTCTCGAGTTTCTTTCGTTTCGGATCGGCATCATCAACCCGGATGAGAGCCGGGATCACAAGTGCTCTTTCAATCGCGAAGATTTGGTCCGGCTTGTTACCCACGTTGGCGGTTTGGAGCTGACGCATTATGATTAGATCCAATGAGGCTTTAATAATCTGCTGTTCGTCACCCGTTGCCCGTGAAGGTGGTCGAGCGGACTGCAGGCTGGACAAGATGGCTATTTCCAGTTCTTCGTGATGCTGACCTTGTCGCAAGCTCTCGGTATAGCCCCGCCACCCGGTCCGTGGTTCGGGCTGGATGCAAATATCGCCCCTGCCCCTTGGTCGGCGGTGTTGTCGATCGCCATGATCGTGGGCGTGATACGGCTGGGTAGCTGGTGCCTCTCGCTGCTTCGACTGGACACAAGCAATGCGGCTGACCGTCAGGTTTGGCCGCTTGTGGCACCGGTCGTCGGCGCCGGCTTCTTGATGGTGGTGTGCTATCCCTTAGCCTTGCTGGGGGTTTTCCCGCGAGAAGTCGCCCGCGTAGTTGCGCTAGGGTTGCTCGCCCTGGGCGGTTGGCAGGGCGTCACCTGGCTGAGTCTGTGCGCGCGCAACGGAGTCATTCACAGGTGGCTAGCGGGCGGGGCGCGCGAGTCACAGGGTGCCAGTGGAGCGTCAGCGCTTTCCACTTTGCTGCTGTTTGGCTTGGGATTATTGGCGTTGGCCCCGGTGACCGATGCGGACTCACTTAGCTACCATGTGGGGGTTGCCTTAGCGGTGCTGAATTCCGGAGCCTTCCCCTTCGCTCCGGAATGGTTTCACAGTCGCCTCGCCGGCTCCGGTGAGGTACTTATCGCACTCGGCCTGGCAATTGGTGCGGAACAGTTCGGCGCGATGCTTCAGTTCCTTGGCGTCATAGCAGTTGCGGGACTACTCCGTCATGGGTCATGGGCAGAGCGTCATCACAGCTCATTGGCGACCCTCGCATTCTTATCATGTCCTGTCCTGGTTGCTTGGACGGCGTCTCCCAAGCCTCTTCTTCTGCCTATGGCGATGACGACGATTGCCCTATATCTCGCAGTGCGGTGGCTGGGTCAGGCTGGCGCGCAGTCTGGGAAGGCGCGGCCCGTTAGTGCCTACATCCTGATTTGCGTTTTGGTCATGGCTGCGGCGACCAGCAAACTGAACTTCCTCCTAAGCGGTGGCATGGTTGGCCTATTGGCGTTAGGGATCATGTGGCGCCGCGGCTTGGCGTGGCCTGCCATCGGATGGGGCCTGGCCGCTTTCGCCCTGATTCTGCTTCCGCCATTACTCTGGAAGCACACCCACTACGGCGGAGCATTGTGGGAGCCTCTCCTGAACCCTTTCCCGGGGCAGTGGCCAGGGACCGATACCTTTCGCGAGGCCTTGCTCTCCTACCGCGATTCGACAATGCCGTTTCCCTTGCTGCTCGTGATCCCGGACGGCTTGGGGACGGCCACGACCGTGCTTGGCGTAGGCATTGCCTCGTTGCTGCTGGTTCCGCGCGTGCTTCGGGAGCCAGGCCCGGGCGGGATTTTCGCCGCCATGGCACTGCTCCTGATTGTGATCGCATCGCTGGTCGGACAGAAGGCCTCACGCTTCTACCTGGAGCCGATGGTCTGGTTTCTGATGGCACTGTTAATGTGGGTGCCGGTCAGCCAAATTAGGATTTCGGCAGGATGGACTTGGTTGTTGCGTGGCCAGGCGCTGGTAACCCTGACCTTCATCGTCGTCGGCGTGGCGACATTATCGATTGGTGCGGCGTCAAGCCAATGGCGCCATGACGTTATGTCCCGTCGAGCTTACGGATATCAGGCCATGAATTGGCTTGACCGGGTGGCACCGCCAGATGCAAGGGTCATTTCCGGTATCCGCTCACTGGGGCTGTTGCCTCGATATCCGGTATCCGATGACTGGCGGGAATCCGCAGCGGGGGATCAGGAGGTGATAGCCCTTTACGAGAATCTTGTCGCTGGTCGCGCTCCCGATCACATCGTAGTAATGAGCGCTGTGGGACAAACCCCGTCAGTGCCCGGATACAGATTCCAGATAGCGGCCGGCCCGGCGGACATCACAATGGCGACGCGCAATCCTGTTAACGCTGGCGCCAAGTCTCAGGCGTGGTTGCTGAGGCTTGAGTAGACCCTTATCCGCCTGGGTCCGCTTATTGACCGCGAAATATCGTCGAGAAGTTTCGCCTCACTCGGACCTATCTGGCCATAAATGGGGGGCACGTGGTCAGTCTCGATGAAATAGAAGAATCACGCAAGGAAGCTTGGGTATGAATCGCCCCCCCGTCGGTCCGGATACCATCATCGCTGTCATCGGCCTCGGCTACGTAGGTTTGCCCCTGGCCGTCGAATTCGGCAGGAAGTACCGCACAATCGGCTTCGACTTAAACCAAAAAAAGATTGATGCCTACCTGAATTACCTCGATCCTACGGGCGAAGTCAGTGCTAACGACCTCCACGCCGTCATTAGCAACGCGCCTAACCGGGTGATTGCGAGCGAAGTGAACCAATCTTCACCAATAACCATCTTTCCGCGTCATTCCGAGCGAGACGAGGCAATCAGAACCCGTCTCTCCGGTCTGGAACTCACCACCGATCCTTGCCGTCTCGCCGAGGCCGACTTTCTCATCATTGCGGTCCCCACCCCGATCGACGAAGCCCACATCCCCGACTTCAAGCCCCTGATAGGCGCCAGCACCTCCGTCGGGCGCCACATGAAACCGGGCGCTACGGTGATCTACGAGTCGACCGTCTATCCCGGTGCTACCGAAGAAGTGTGCATCCCTGTCCTCGAAAAGCAATCCAACATGCAGTGGGCCTGCCGTTTCCCACCCCCTTCGGGCGGGGGAGAAGGGGCTAAAAAATTTTACGTTGGCTACAGCCCGGAACGCATCAACCCCGGCGACAGGGAGCACACTCTCACTCGTATCGTCAAGGTAGTGTCTGGAGATTCGTACGAAACACTCGAGCGAGTCGCGGCGCTATATTGCAGCATCATAGAGTCCGGCGTCCATCGCGCCGCCAGCATCAAGGTTGCCGAAGCTGCCAAGGTCATCGAGAATACTCAGCGCGACCTCAACATCGCTCTGATGAACGAGTTAGCGATCATCTTTGACAAGATCGGTATTGACACAACTGAGGTTCTTGAAGCGGCAGGGACGAAATGGAACTTCCTGAATTTCAAGCCTGGCTTGGTAGGCGGTCACTGCATAGGTGTCGACCCCTATTACCTTACCCATAAAGCCGAAATGTTGGGCTATCACCCACAGGTAATTCTGGCGGGCCGTCGGATTAATGATGGGATGGCAGCTTACATTGCGCAGAGAACCGTAAAGGAGTTGATTCGGGCAGGAGTGCCCATTCATGGTTCCAAGGTTACGATTCTCGGTGTAACGTTTAAGGAGAACTGTCCTGATCTTAGGAATTCCAAAGTGGTGGATCTGGTGCGTGAACTCAAAGAATTCGGCTGTGAGGTGGTCGTTCATGATCCGATCGCGCATGATGAAGACGTAAAGAGTGAATACGGTTTTGCAATGCATTCCTGGGATGAGTTGGACTCAGCGGATGCATTGATCGTAGCCGTGCCCCATGCGTACTATTTGCAACTCTCGTATACCGAGCTGTTGTCAAAGATTCGTCCAGCTGGTGTGATACTTGACGTCAAATCGAGCTTCAAACGCAATAATTTGCTGAAAGGTGGGGTCAGAGTATGGAGGCTATAGTCTTATCGAGGGTTACGGCGATATGGCCTATGACGAATCGTCGTGCGGGAGACCTCTTTTTGAGTCCCGGCTTGACCTTGCATTACGTTCAGGGAGGTGTACGCTGATGTCCCTAGTCACAGATATTCGCCACTTTCCAGACACGAGATGGCCCGTCGAGGCATCGGTGCTGTTGCAGCAGCAGATCGACGCATTTTCACGATGTGAAGGTGACTGTTCTGTAATGCTTACAGGGGGGCGCAATGCAAAATTACTATTTGAAGCTTGGAGTCAGATACCGTCATTCCGCCGATTGCAGAATGTGGCGTTTTACTTCGGAGACGAGCGCTGTGTGCCGCCGGATGACCCGGATAGTAATTACGGCATGACTATGAGCAATCTATTTGGAGCCGGTGTACCCCGCAGTTGCACCGTCTACCGAATGGAGGCAGAGAGCGACGATCTTGATGCCGCAGCGAATCATTACGCAGCTATGCTGCCCAAGTCGATCGACATCCTTTTGTTAGGGCTCGGGGACGATGGCCATATTGCCTCATTATTCCCCGGTAGCACTGCACTGCACGAAAACGAGCGACGGATAGTTCCGATCATCGGTCCCAAGAAACCCTATCGGCGATTGACTATTACGCCGCGGGTCATCCTTGAAGCTCGGTCAGTTTATGTTCTCGCGGCAGGTGCAGAAAAAGCCTCGGTGCTGGCAGAGGCCCGACGGCAGCCTACCAACATAGATGACCTTCCCGCGCGCCTCGTCATCGGACGAACGTGGCTGACTGATATGACTTGGAATCCCCCGACTTGCTGTTCAGCTGGATAATGGAGGGATGAATGCCCAAGGCACTTATTACGACAGTCCCGTTCGCTGACAAAAACCGCCTTCCCATCGAATTACTGGAAGGAGCCGGAATCGAATACCTGATCAACCCTATCGGCCGCAAACTCAAAGAAGATGAACAGGCCGAAATGGTAAGCGAATTCGAT
>Ga0315905_10008523_pt1 | contig 10373 bp, 10 predicted proteins | sample LakEriMetagenome_5_FD_203522 | JGI IMG/M metagenome (GOLD analysis project Ga0315905, IMG submission 203522) | Freshwater fungal communities from buoy surface, Lake Erie, Ohio, United States - Buoy 4 MA121 | ecosystem: Environmental > Aquatic > Freshwater > Lake | place: USA: Lake Erie, Ohio... | reverse complement strand
CCGCCACTTGCCCCACGCCAACGTCTGAGACTTATGCGTCCATCGCTTCACTACCTTTGATGCCGCTATGCGAAGCTTACGCTGCTCTGCCGTCTGCTCCTCCCACCTTGCAAATGCCTTGGCATACTTCATATTCTCCCATCTGCGCACGGTACTGTAGCCCACCTTTCGGGTTTGGATTGTTTTGTTCTTGTGGTGGATCCAGACCATGAATGGACAAATTGTTTCCCTGTGCTGGTATTTGAGCAGCACTCTTGCTTCAATAACACCCAACCGATTCCTCTCAGCGATGTCACTCGTCCATGCCGACCAAGCCTGAGCCATTCCGCGATTCGCCCATTTTCGAAGCGCTTTAGTCTTGATGAGATCTACCATGAATTGCATACGATTTTCCGTGTGTGCTTCAATAGTCCAGGTTCTCCATGCCGCGCTCAAAGTAGCTCGCATGATCTTGGTCAGACACTTCTTGAGGATGCTGCCACGGTGCCTTTCGAGGTTCCACTTGTCCCAAGATTGCGACATCTGCTTATTGATCCACCTGTGAGCAGTCGTGTTGAGAATTCTGCTGGTTCTCCTGCGGAGAGCAGTTTTCGCTGTCCAGGAAGCGAAGTTGAGCATCAACGTGACGTAGTCGAGCTGTAATTTCACTTCTCCCACTAAGGCCTGGCGATCCTGATGAGACGTAGAGCTTTGCTTCCATCGATCACAAAGAGCTGACGCCGACATTGTGGACCCCTTGAGAGTGCTCATGACATTTTCTGTATAGCGATCACGGCGCTCCCACGTCCACAAAAGCCGCTGGCAGCCTAAGTTTATGCGACGAGTCTTGAGGCTTGTTTCGAGCCACACGCGAAACAGCTGCTCCTTATGCCGCCGATGTTTTGCGATGCCGAACTCTCTGAGGCCATTCAGAATCTCGACATTGTGAAGTACAATGTGGCGCCAGGCTCTGAAGGTCATTATCAAGTAGCGCTGCCGTAAAAAAGCTTCGTCCTGTGCTGCAAGTGCCTGGCGCCACCTACTCTTGCGTTCACGGTGCTGGTAGCAGTGCTGCAGAAATTGCATAACTAGAGAGAGAAGGCGATGTGTCGTGTTCAGAATGAGCCTGAAAAGCAGTGCATCTGTCAGTCTCTTTCAGAACTCCAGGCGATGCTGATCGCTGGGTGTCTTGGATAATGCGCGCGAGTACCAGGGGCCATGCACATGCTCACGCACCTTGATTCACATACATTCGCTCTTGCATGTTGCCATGTACAGTCATGCATGCGCATACCTACATGCAAGTAGTATAGATATGTACAAAATGACTGTCGGTAACGGTCAGCCATAAATTTATGAAGTAAAATGGCACTCTAAACGAGCGCCACCCTTTCTTTTACTTCATGAGCTTCATAGGCATATAATACCCCCTTGCCGACAGTCATTTTGTACATATCGTTTATAGTAATGAAACCATCGAAGGGTTTGATAACTGACTTAAAGATATATCGCTATAGGATAATAACATATACATAAATGTCTGCTCAATATCAAGAACGAAAAGAGTACTTTAAAACAGTATAGAGAAAAGAACAAAGAAAGATTACAACACGAGAGACAAGATTACTATGAAGAGAATAAAGATAGGATAAAAGAATATTCTAAGCAATGGAAACAAGACAATCCCTTAATGGTGTGGTTGCAAAAACAAGAATACTTTGAAAAGAACAAAGAAAAAATCAATGAATACCGACGCCGTAAGTATGCTGAAAATAAGGAACAATTAAACCAAAAAAAAAGAGAATACAGAAAAGCGCAGACAGCCAAAAATATCTCAGTTTAAAATAATTTTCACTTATTCTTATTATAATGTATTTGTATATTATAATAAGATCACCCATTCCTTAAACTCTCACACCGACCACCTCAAACCCATCCCTCCGCCCATACCTCCGCCTATTCCTTAAACCCTCCTACCACCCTCAAAATCCCTCCGTCAAAAGCATTTAAATATTATTATGCTAATAATAATATTTAGTTCTAAAAAAAATTATTTAGTTACTATACCTGAACGATATGTACAAAATGACTGTCGGTAAGGGATTAGTATATGCGTATGAAGCTCATGAAGTAAAATAAAGGATGGCGCTCGTTAGAGAGCCATTTTACTTCATAAATTTATGGCTGTCCGTTACCCACAGTCATTTTGTACATATCTATACTACTCATGCATGAATGCACGTGCATGCATGCACAGCATATTTGCATTTGAACTTGATCTGATCTACAGGCACCATGATCACAGTACGAGTTTCTGAGGACAGCGCTTACTTGATTTCTTGCAGGATCAGAAATCTCATATTATTTGGCTGTCCTTGATCTTGATCTTGAAACGTCTGATATTTGGCGTTCTGAGACTCGATCTGCTCCTGCTCTTCCTGCAGCTCAATAATGGTAGAGCGAATCTTCTTTTTGAATTGGGCGTGAATACTCAGCTTGACGAGATCGCCGATGTCTCGTGCTGGAGTCGCACGCTGCACCTGTTTGCCCTGCAAGATACGACAGAGTGAATCATACCATCTGTGTCACGTTGCGATGTGTGTGAGAGACAGAGAGTGTGCGAGTGTGTGTTAAAATAGAAGTCCTCTACTCACCATGGCCATGAAGAAAGCTTGCTGGCTCTGCACAATCATCCTACTGATGAGCTCCTGCTTTTCGTCAAGCATCCTCTCTGACTGTGCCATCCCTTGTCCATCGTCCAGCTCCATATCTGCCATGTCCCTCGCAGTGCGGACCTTTTGCTTGACCGAGTCCAGCAGGCTTTGGACCTCCAGTGTCTGCTTAACCAGGGAAAGACGCTCCTCTTCCAGGGTTTCATTGCACTCTTTGAGCCAGCGCGCGCTTCCTGGCACCCCCTTGTGTCCTGAAGATGCGTCCAGTGAGGCCGCCTCGGACCTAGCCTGCGCATGCATACGCGTTGGCTTGTGCCCCCGCTGTGATGCTGCATCGCTCGAGCCCGCTGATTCCAAACAGGACGACAGGTCCTTGCTCGTTCTCCTTTCGCCGTGACTGGGCTGGCGAGGCTTAGGCGAGTCCTCAAGGTCGCCTGATACCATTAAATTGATTGTGTCGCAATCGTGCGCCTTCACCTCGCCTTCCACTGGCTGCGAGAAAACCATACACATCCGTCGGCTTCCACTTGCCGCATTGATTTCAGTGGCTTTGTTGAGCCGGTCAAGCGCGTTGAGCCGGTCAAGCTCGTCGAGCACATAGCTCATCGTTTCGAAGCTTGAGTTGTTGTCATTGTTGCTTCGCCTGCGCTGCTTCCCTGGACCAGACTCACTGGGCGTAAAGTCGCGAGGCCGAGGCTCGGACTCTACCGCTCGCATGTCTGACTTCACATCATTTCTCTTATCAACAATCTTGCGGATCGGGTCATTCATCGTGAAGATGAACGGCCGCGGTCGAAAATACTCATCATCAGGGAGACAGGCGGTTTTGATTGTAGACGCCGCAGCGTGAGTGAGAGAGAGCGAGCCCTCGGCGGTGATACAAATCTCGACTTCTGCGTGCCATGCTTGCACAGGGAGCATGAAACGCGAGCGGACGGAGAGGAGGGCGGAGACATGGCGAGCCAGCAAGAGACAGAGCAAAGGACAGACGTGTACGTGTTGCGCATGCGACTGCTGACAGAGCTGCAGCAGCAACACCCCCCCACAGCCCATGTCATGGACGCGATCAACGAGGCTGCGCACAAGATGCTTGCCGCTGCCAAGCGCATAGCGAGTGCCGATGATCAGCGGGGCATCTCCACAGCCCAGCACCAGCAAATATTGAAAGAAGCTGCGGAGCCGAAGCGAGTCTCAAGTAAAGACACGCCTTACAACGACAAGCCTTACTACGCTGCACTTGGTCACCTGCTTGTGTCAGGGCGTGGAGCGAGTGGCAGGTGGGGCAATGGAAGAGTGTCGGAGCGGGCGTTGGAGACGATCCTGGAAGCACACTGTGCCCTAATTGCCACGGTCTATATTATACAGTCCACTTGCAATACATATGTGATATATGATCAACATGTGTCGTATATATATGCCTTAGATACATAATCAACATGTGCCTTAGCGCTTGTCTGCACGTGTTTGGGCGTCGGCCAGCTTTTCTGGGACGGCGGCTTGTCCTGCCAAGCCTCGCTGACACTCAAGTCTCTTTCACTCTTGTCTTTCACTCTGGACCCTGTGTGCCTTGACAGAAAGTCGACAACTACGAGGTGCTAGGCTCCATGCACGAGTGGCTGACGGGGTTGGTAGCGGGAATGCGGCTGGGCCACCTCAAAGTCAAAGCATGTTCTATCTTCCTCCTCTCCCAGATAGCCCTCGGTAGCCCGCGCACGGCTGCGCGCATCGCACTCCTCGACGGTTTGACCGAGGCATGTGCAGCGTGCTGCAGCGCCGAAGTGGATGCGACCTTGACCATGAATACCGGACTTCTCATCAACAATCTTGCCGCGCTGGGAGGCGAGGAGGCTGTACGAGCCTTGACGGCGGACAACACTCTGATACAAAACCTCACACGGCTGCTCGACTTGGCGCAGGATGCGCCGACGCTTCAACGCTTGACGGGTGTCTTTAACCACTTGTCGCGATCCGAGGACTCGGCCAAGTGCCTCCACGCGCTTTGCGTCATGGCGGCGCTCAGACGCGTCACAGAGCGTCCGCACGTGTTGATCTTGGCAAATATGCTCAACCTCCCGCCGTGCAAAGGAAGTTTGGAGGCGCAACAGGTGTATGTTGCCCTCGCCACTATGGCTATGGCAAATATTTCTGTGCGCCAAGAGACCTCTGCTTCAGTGGTCTTGGCACACAATAAGCCTGCGCTAAAGATGGTGGTTCACTTCCTCAGGTGCCACTTTGCCAAAAGAGACCTAGTATCGTGTCGAAAAAGACCTAATAGGGTGAAAAGAGACCTATTATCCAACAAGTCTGCGCTCAAGGTGGTGGTCCGCTTCCTCAGATATGCCAAGTTTCAATTTTGTTAAGTCGCTTTTGACACTGATGCATTACCTCAGATGTGCGATAGAGAAGACGACCGTGAGCGGCATTTCCTTTCGCGTCTACGACGTGTTGTACGCGCTTGACAGCCTGTCCAAGAGCCACGATCCCAACTTCCTCGGAATGGAGTGCGGCCTTGTTGATCTCGCAGTGCAAGTAACTGCTGAATGGAAACCGGGGAAATATGCCTCTATGTTCTCAGATGACAAGGCTTTCACGTGCCCGGTGCTGGAGCTTTCCACCGACATCCTCAAACACCTGGCGCAGAGTGAGCAGTGCAAGACCCGGATGCAAAATCTTCACCTCGAGTCCACCCTCGACCGACTATTGCTCACCGAGGAGGGTAATGTGCGGTCGCACGTCCTCAAGGTCCTGTGGCTGATCCGCGACCACGCAAGAGTTGTTGAGACTGCCAGCGGCATAGTGGCGCACGTGAAGACCTTGCGAACTGTCTCCCACTTGTATGGGCTGACGCCAGAAAGCAACGACAAATTGGCTGTGCAGCTCAAGCAGGAGGTGCGTGCCCATGCGCTGGACACCCAGTTTAGCGCGTTGACAGATTGGCTGCAACAGAGCATCTTCGCCGACGCCACCTCAGTTGTGCACGCGAAGTCCTTGTCTGGACGGACGCTAGAAGCAACAGCGGAGGTGGGTCCCAGTCAAGGACGCAGGGCTCGAGTGAAGATCAGTGCCCAAGCTACGGAGCCTGGAATTCCTCGCGCCCTCAGCGACGTGCAGGCCAAGCTGCATCAAGCTCTCGCGTCCAATCAGAAGCTCCAAGAGGTGCTTAAAAAGGCCGAGAGTGCAGCCTCCGAGATGGTCGCGTCTGCTGTTTCCGTCGAGCAGGTCATGGACAATCTGCGAATGATCACGCTGAACCTGGATCGCGATTTCGACACGTGGAAGCAGGAAGATGCCAAATCCTTGGCCGACACTGTGGCTAGGTCGTTGGGCATTGCAAAGGAGCACGTAAAGATCCTTGACTGCCAACGCGGGAGCGTGATCACGTCGACTGTCATCATGGCACCGGACTGGAGAGCCGCATCCGCACAGCTCAAAACCTTGCTTATGGACGAGTCTGGACCCTTCAAGGACATGGGGGTTGTGGGTTGTGCGGGGTTGCCAGGCGGTGTGGTTGGAAAGCCGCCGCTACCTGCTGCTGCAGCAGCTGCTTCTGCTGCTCCTACGGCGAGGGTAGAAGCGACAGCCAAGGTGAACCCCAGTGAAGGACTCGAATCTCGAGTTAAAATCTGTGCTGAGGAGCTGGGATTAAATTCGGTACCAAGGAGGCTCTTTGGTTTGGGCACAGAGCCTGATCTTCTCAATCCGTCTCTGTCACGGAGACAGTCCTTGACGAGAATGCATTTTGTAGAGAGGTTTGTCAAGCACTGGGTTCATCGAGATCAGGTGGTTCATCGTGATCAGGCACAGGCAGCAGCACTAGCGGCGTGGAAAGTGTATTGTAAATCGCTCACGAGCATTGTCGCGCTGGGCACGCGCATCGTCCGACACTGGAGAAACAAGGTGCTAGCGCCCGCGATGGAGACGTGGCATGAGCATGCACATGCGCAGGCCAGAGCGCGTGGTATTCTTACACGCATTGCGGCGCGCTGGGTTTTGCGAGACATCTCGGTGGCCTACTTCACCTGGAAACTGGCTGCCAGCAAGGAAAGGCGAGCGAAGCTCATCTCCGCGCGCATTGTCAGCCACTGGCTGCATCGCGCAGCTGCAGGCACCTTTGACAGCTGGCACGTCCACGCAAAGGAGCAGCGACGGATCGAGGATGTGTGTAACAAGATTGTCGGTCTCATGCTCCACCAACAGGTTTGATCCCCTTATCCAGTTGTTAAAGCTGTTGATGATGTTTGTCCGGTTGATCGTTCGAGCGAGGGTTGTTGCAATATTGTGTTGATATGACCTGGAGGGCTGCAGCTGGCATCGGCCTGGAAGACTTGGAAGGACCACGCCAAGAAGATGGCTCGCTGCGAGTACATTGTCTGCAGGGTCCTATCACAGTTGTCATACATCTGTTGTCGGACATCTGCGGGTTCTCTGCTCCTCCCTCTCTCGCTCTCTGTGTATAGCTCGGTATGATCTATCCTTTACGTCTCTATCGCTGACAGCGTCACTCGTCTCTGTCACTCAGCCGCCTTTGACAGCTGGCATGTTCACGCAAAGGAGCAGCGACGAATAGAGCATGTGTGCAACAAGATTGTCGGTCACATGCTCAATATGCATCTCTCAGAGGCCTTCGAGTCTTGGCGAGACCACACCAAGCAAATGCTGCGGGGTGAGAACATCGTGGTGCGCGTGCTCAGACACTGGACGCAAAGGACGTCCGCCGCCGCCTTCGAGACGTTGCTCAAATGGTCGAGAAAAATGCGGCGGGCCGGAAATATTTGCAGGACAATGGTGTGGCATTGGACCAAAAGAGCGGTTTCGAGCGCGTTTACCACGTGGAGTGACGACGTCAGGAAAGCACGCTGCGGCAAAAGCATCATAGCGCGTGTTCTCAAGAATTGGACACACCACGCATGCGTGGAGGTTTTGAACACTTGGAGGCGCTTTTTGACCGAGAGACTGCTGCAGCGACTGCCGCACCTGATCCAAATGGGAATTCAGGGTGCTCGGGCCCCTGACAGAGCCAGGCACAATCGAAAGAGGGGCACGAGAAGCATGTCGGAGCCGCGCGAATTGTTGGCGCATATCACCCACTCACAGCGGTACTGGCAAATGGCAGAGGACGAATGCAACGTTGCCCGACAGTGGTACGAGGAGATGGCATCGCTTTACGACCACCTCTGCACGCAGGTCTGCTGTGACATCTGCCAGCGGCATATGTCGGCTTCAGGCTTCGAATTTGATGTACGTAGATAAATGTTGAGACAGGACACTAGTGTCTGTGTAACTTCCGGTGTGGAATTTAGGGGACGTTTGACACGGAACACCGGTTGGATCACCACTTTCACCTCACGACACTGCACCAGCCCCCGTATGTCAAGAGCATCAAATACGACAACATGTCTCCATCGTCTTTCAGCAGTATGTTGTCTACTTACATTGGAAGAAGCCTCGGTCTGTATCGACTCCAAAAGAGTGATGCGTATTGGTACAGATTTAGTAATCACTGCTGTACCGCAATGCCTTCCTCGTGCTTGCTCACGCTCCATCAACCTCCCTCACACCTGCGTGTGTACATTTTCGCATGTGCGGACACCCGGTCGCACATACAAACGGAATCACAACCATATACACACCCACACCCACTCTCATCATGGACACGAACATACGCTCACACGCACGCACACTCACACACCCTGGGTGTGTATGAACAGGGGAGTTGTCGCACCACACAAGTACTCCAGTCTCACGTGGCTTTCTCTTGCCTGCAACGAGCGATGGAGAGCCGGCGTTGCGGCACAAGATCCAAGAGCTTCGTGGCTACTGCAACCACCTTGAAACGGAAAATGATATTTTGATCATGCAAGTCAGCGCTCCCCTAGCAGCCTCGTTGTGCACCTCCTGCTTTCAGACTTGGGTCAGGAAATTCAGCAGGACAAAGTCCGCCCGCACGAAGGAGCGCAGCGCCGGTGTACCACCAGGGTATCGAGAAACACTGGGTGTTTCCACAGTCCACAGTCCACCGGTGGTGGTCCACGAGCACCAGCTCGTGAAATCTCTGCTTTCGACCCGCTCACGGTAGTAGGCCGTACCAAACAGCAGCCTCGTCAAACGTGCCGCCGCCGATGATGCATCTCCTGCGGCCAAGACCAAGGTTCTTCAGACCGAAATCTCCGGACCAGAAACAGCGGCTGAACTTGCGGCACTCAAGACGACTACCAGGTCCAATACGCCAAAATCAAGGCGCTATCAGCTCAGCTGCGCAGAGATACATCAGGTGCCAAGCGTGCGAGTAACGGCGTCCCAGTTGAAAAGCATCCTATCCCATTGCGCACTCTTTGTGGTAAACGGGGGAACAATACTGTGGACTGTTGGGACAAACTGGACGCGGATCAAGCTAAGCTCGACGTTGACAAGGCAGCCTGCGACGAGAAGAAAGCGGACATGGCCAAGAGCCAGCCGTCTAGTAAAGAAACAAAGGCTTACATCGCTGCTGTTGCTTCTAATAAAGCCTTGGCGGCCGCTGCGGTCTTCTCGGACTCGGACTTCTCTACGTGTCATGTGTCCCTGCATGGATTTCAATTCACTTTGTCATCGACCTCCCACATTGTTCTCAAAGCCGTGTTTGATCAAGAGTTCGTGCCTGATACGCCCGGCACTGTACTTGATAGCGGCGCGGAAGTCAAGGCGCCCTGGGTCCCTCTATAGTATCATTGAATACGAATAAATCCTCCTCCTCCTCCTCCTCCTCAACATCCTTGGAGGAGCTCTTGGATCTGGCACCCGCATTCAGCTCACAGGTACTACAGGAACTGTACAGCACCCTGGTCCTCGGGACGCACTTAGATTCCGAGTAAGTTATGATTGATTGAGTTTAATCCAAAGACTGCACCCCGCTCCCTTCGCTACCTTCCTCCCTGTGTGAGAAAACCACTTGAGATTGCAACCCCCCTGGTTGTCTAGCGCACGGGCGCAGGGCGAGCGGACACTGGGTCGAGCAGTCAATTGACGTACATTTTTTGAGTGGAGTACCACGCCCACGGGACGCGGGTGGTTTTAATGAACCAAACAAAACGGTAAAATAAATCTTACAGACAGTAAATTTTACCTACATGGATCAAATTTCGACTCTGAGGGTTTACGTCCTTGCTAAATAGAGTGCGTAGATACAAACTAAGTCTTCCACAGTGCCACTGCAAGCGGCAAAGTCAAAATGGCGTCAGCGAGGAGCACGCGGTGCATAGTGACTAAATCCGTGTATCTGGTCAAATGTGTACATGCATGTCTGTTATGAACAAGCCATGTCAAGGCAGAGTGAATAGGATGTGTGGCGAACGTCTTCTCACGCAGACTTCACATGACGAACGCCCCGTGAGCTACAAAAGCACATCCTGTGCCTTACGGTGAAAGTCAGAGGCCTTGGGGCATAGGTTGTTTATTACTAACGTAAAGGAAACATTCTTTGGAATGTCCGAGTCTGGAGAGGCATCAAAAGGGCGCTGAAACTGCTACCGGAGTGCCATACAACTCAACCACAAAAACCAAAGAAGCCAAAAAGATGATGATGATGTCTTTAATTTGTTCTTGCAGAAACAAAAAGAGGAACCGAGCTCCATATTTACCTTGAGGAAGGTACGTACCATAAGAGGCTGTTTAGAGGGCCTAACACTAATGATATGAAGAAGTAGGATGGTCCTAGCCTCTCCTGGCCCACTCCTCACACCACCC
>Ga0315905_10008522_pt1 | contig 10373 bp, 1 predicted proteins | sample LakEriMetagenome_5_FD_203522 | JGI IMG/M metagenome (GOLD analysis project Ga0315905, IMG submission 203522) | Freshwater fungal communities from buoy surface, Lake Erie, Ohio, United States - Buoy 4 MA121 | ecosystem: Environmental > Aquatic > Freshwater > Lake | place: USA: Lake Erie, Ohio... | reverse complement strand
GGCCCCCCCGGAGGAAAAAAACACACACACCACCACCACCATGGCCCGCCTCTCGGCGCTGCTGCTCGCCGCCGCGCTCGCCATCGTGGCCTGCTCGCTGCCGCACGCCGCCATGGCGCAGGTCGGCGGCGGCCTCGCCGGCCACGCCTGCAGCGACGACAGCGACTGCATGTCGCGCACGTGCGCGGCCGACGGCAAGTGCACGCAGACGATCTGCGGCCTGCCGGTCGCAAACGGCGGCCTCGGATCGACCAACCCGACGATCAACGGGGCGCTCCTGTGCGGCCCGAGCCAGTTCTACAACCCCAACCGCGCCTGCACGTTCGGCTTCGGCAAGTGCGCCAAGGCCGAGTGCTGCGACACGCTGGCGTGCGGCGCGGGCGTCGACCTCGTCGCGCAGGGCAGCTACTGCCCCGCGGGCAGGACGTTCACGTCGACGCGCCTGTGCCCGGGGGGCGTGTGCTCCGCGGCGGCGTGCTGCATTCAGACGCGCTGCGACAGCGCGGGCGGCATCGCCGTCACCCTGCGCCCGACGCTGTGCGCGTCCGGCCTGATGTTCAACAACGCCGGCATCTGCGCCCGGGGCGAGGGCACGTGCACGGCCGACGAGTGCTGCACGCCCGACACGCGCACGTGCCAGGTCGCGTTTGCCGACGCGGCCATGGTCACCCGGTACGGCCTCACGCCGTGCCTCGCGCCCTCGGTGCTTGTGCCGGCGCGCCTGTTCAACGCCACCAACACCGCCAAGGGCGGCTGCTGCGAGACGCGCACGTGCGGGGGAACGATCGCCAACGGGGCCCAGTTCTGCAAGGACACGCCCGCGAAAACCGTCTTCGTCCGTACTGCGCCCTGCACAAGCAACGGCGTGTGCACGGAGAGCGACTGCTGCGCGCCGTCCAAAGGGTTTTGCGACGGCAGCGGCGCCACGGCCTCCATCACGAACCCGACCACCGGCGCGTGCTCGTGCGCCGCCAACTCGGGCAAGTCGTACCTGATCGGCACGGGGTGCGTGTGCGCGCTCGGGACGCAGCTGCTCGCCGGCGCGTCGACCTGCACGCCCTGCCCCAACGGCTTCTACTCGGGCTCGCTCACGGCCGCGCAGCAGTGCGCGCAGTGCCCCGCCAGCCAGCCCTTCACCGAGGGCACGGGCACCGCCTCGGCCAACGACTGCAAGAACTACTGCGACGTGGCGCTGACGACCAACGACGGAGCCAGCGGCGCGTGCACCAACGGCGGCACCTGCTCGTCGCTGGCCGGCAGCAGCGGCTCGTTTACGTGCGCCTGCCCGACCGCGTGGATGGGCTGGGACTGGAGGGGCGCGAAAACCGCGAGCACCAACTGCGACGCGCCGTCGACGCTGCTGCGCCTGCGCGTGCTGGCCGCGACGGGGGTCGCGCTGCCGGCCGACTTCAAGATGCTCGTGAACGACACGGCCAAGGTTGCGGGCGACGCGGCCTGGGCCAGGGACGGCACCGCGCTCGGGTGCGCGGTCGACACCAGGCCGGCGACGCCGACGGTGCCGACCTGCACCACGGGCGGTGCCGGCGCGCTCTCGGCCGCGCTCGCCAGCCCCACCAACGACCCCACCGACACGCGCAAGTTTGTGCAGGCCAAGGTCCGGCTGAGCACCAACTACGGCAGCAACGCCGCCTACGTCGTCACGTGGGCGTGCTCGGACGGCACCTCGAGCAACGCGCCCGACCTCGACGTCGTGCTGCCCGGGCCTGAGAACACCAACAACGCCATGACGCTCGTGTGCACGGCCATCTTGAGCCGCCCGGACATGCCCAACCCCGTGCTGCTGACGCGCGCCGGCGTCGTGCCGGTCGCCGCCGACGCCAGCTCCGGCCCGGCTTTGCTCACCTTCACGCAGGGCGCGCGGCCCGTCTGCACGCTGGACGTGGGGACGGCCGCCTCGGCCGCTCCCCCGCAGTGCGCCGTCAACGAGCAGCCCTTCCAGGGCGGCCAGACCGGCACGCTCGGCGTCGCAAACATCGACATGGAGAAGTACACGGTCGTGTGGTCGTGCGGCGGCACCACCCTCGCGACGACCATGGACGGCACGGCGACGTCGGGCAACCTGGCCAACCCGGGCGAGACCGTGCTCACGTGCACGGCCACCTTTGCGCTCAAGAGGACGCAGGTGGAGCTCAAGGTCAACAGCGTGGCCCCCGCCGCTATCCAGGTGACGGCGATGCAGGCGGGCATGAACGAGGCGTGCGTCGCGACCATCCCCGCGGGCGCGTCCAACGACGCCGAGGTGTCGCTGTCGTGCCCCGTGTCCAACCTGGCCTCGGGCGTGCTCACGACCATCAAGACCGACGCCGACCTCGACAAGTACCTAGTCACGTACGCGTGCACGACCTCGGCGGGCGCGTCCGTGCAGAGCACGTCTGTGCAGGGCAAGGGCGCGTCGGTCGCCGTCACGTCGACGATCAACAGCGCCACCTCGCCCACCAGCTGCACGATCACGGTCGCCGCGCTGCCCCCGCTGCTGACGCTCAGCATCGTCAACGCGGGGTCGGCTCCGGCCTTTGACGCCCACGCCTCGCAGGACGTCGTTGATGATAACGCGAGCAACACGTGCGTCGTCAGGTCGGACGGCGCGCTCGTCAACTGCGCGCTCAAGGACGGCATGTACTGGAAAGGCGACACGCTCCTGTCGCCGCGCGCGCTCGACGCCAACAAGTACTCGCTGACCTGGGCTTGCACGGGCGCCACGGCGACGCAGGGGGCGCCGCTGTCCAACTCGGCGATGGTCACGCTCGACGACAACCCCAACGCGGGCGGCGCGACGGTCGCGTGCGTCGGCACGGTCGCCGTGCGCGACTCGCTCATGAGGGTCGCCTATGTCGGGCCGACTCTGAGCCCGCCCGTCGAGCTGCGCGTGCGCCAGTCGCACCAGTCGAGCGTCTGCACGGCGTCGGCGCCCGCGACCGCCACCACGCCCGCGTGCACCAACGAGGGCCTCAAGACGGCCGCCGGCACGGACACGATCCTCTCGACCGGCAACCTCGCGCTGGCCGACTACAGGCTCGTGTGGTCGTGCACGGGCGCCGGCGGCGCCCCGCTGCCCGTGATTCTGGTGGCGGCGGGCGTGTCCAAGGTCGCGATGCAGGGGCTTGACGTGACCGTCACCTGCACGGCGACCGTGACCGTCAAGCCGTCCCCGCTGTCGCTCGCGTTTGCCACCCCGTCCGGCGGCGCCCAGCCCTCCGCGGCGTGGAGCATGATGGCGCGTCAGAGCAACCAGGGGCGCGGCTGCACGGTCGCCGTTGCCGCGTCGGCCGGGTCGCTCGCGGCCACCGCGCCCACGTGCCTGGACACGCAGCAGCTCCTGCCCGCGCGCTCCACGGTGCTCACGGTGCCCGGCCTCGACTCATCGCGCTGGGCTGTCGATTGGGCGTGCGTCAACGTCAACGTCGGCGCCGCAAACCACGGCCAGGCGGTCACGCTTGCCGACACGCCGTCGGCGTCTGGAGCCGTGGCCAACTCCAAGACGCTCACGCTCGCGCGCGACGTCAACGCGGGCGGCTGGACGATTGCGTGCACGGCGACCGTCACGGCGCGCACCAACGTGCTGATGCTGGCCGCCGCGGGCGACCTGCCCGACAACACCAACTGGAAGCTGACGGCCCAGCAGCCGGCGCAGTCGAGCGCGTGCACGGTGGACGGCGTCAGTGGCGGGAGCTCGCTCACCGCCGCCGCCCCCTCGTGCAATGTCAACACCACCGCGCTCGCTGCGGGCACGCCCGTGGTGCTCGGCACGACGGGCCTGCCCGAGTCGTCGGTCGTGACGTGGTCCTGCACGGGGCCCAGCGCCGCCTCGGTCTCCGTCGACGCGCCCAAGACGGGCGTCGCGACCCTCACGCCGCCGACCGGCACGGTCACGACATGCACGGCCACCATCGCCGGCGCCGGGAGCGGGGCCTTCTTCCAGATCGCCGCCGCCGGCAACGGCCTGACCTTCTCGGCTTCGCAGGCCGACAACAACAACGCGGCCATGTGCACGGTGACCTCGAGCGCTGCCGCCGAGACGGCGCCCGCCACGTGCGCCACCGCCGCGGCGCGCACGCGCACGACGCTCACGGCCGTGCTGGCGGCGGGCATGTCGGAGGACACGATCGTGCGCTTTTCGTGCACGCTCGGCCGCAGCGGCGCCTCCATGCCCGTCTCCAAAACGAGCGCCCTGTCGGCCGTCGTCACGACGCCCCCGAGCGTCGAGACCATGACCTGCAAGGCCGTCATCGTCGCGACGCCGCCGATCCTCACCGTCACGTCCAACATCCCCGTCCGGTTGGTCGCACAGACCGCCGCGGGCGCCGCCAAGTGCAGTTCGTCCGCGATCGCCACCCGGTTGTCGTGCGACGCGGGCGCGGGCCTGGGGCAGCTGCCGGCCGGCGCGGACGTCAACCTGTCGCTCGAGATGCTGCAGGGCGACGAGGCGCTGCCAGCGGGCTACTACCGCTGGGCGTGCGGAAGCAGCGACGCCAGCATCGTCCGCGCCGGCGAGATGACCAACCCCGCGACCGCGTCGGCCACGATCAAGCTGCCGGCCGCCGCCAGCGGAAGGTCGCTCACGTGCTGGCTCAGGTACACGGTCGACAACCCCATCCCGGCGCAGGGACGCCGCCTCCTGTCGGCGCGCCGGTGATTTATTTTGAGAGCGCACGCGCGCCGCCTCTCTCGGGCGCGCGCCGCCTCCCTCCCCCCTTTTGCTTTTCTCGCGCCCGCCAACCTTCGCCCTCCCGCCTTCCACCCCCCGCACGCGCCCAATGGCGAGCCCGGACACACCATTACCCCCTGCTTTGCCCCTAAAAACCCCATCCTCTTGGCAGCGAATCCCGTCGCGCCTCCCGACGCCCAATATTTCTGTCTCTCGCCCAACATCCGGCTTGTTGCCTCGCGCCCCGTTGCCCCCCCGCTTGCAGCTTTTTTGACGGACCGTCGGCGAAAATTGAAACACCGAAATCCCTACGCGCCTGTCTTTTACCTCCCTGCTTTTTCATAAGAGGACGCCTGAAACCCGGACAGCCCTCCCTGCTTTTGTAATGCGCGGAAACGCTGCTCATGTTTGTTGTTGGCGCTGTCTCGTTTGTGAGTGCGGCCTCTCGGGCAAGGGCGGGCGGCCGCCCAAAAAATAATGCGCGAAACGGGCGGGGCGCGCGCAGTGACGCAAGTCTTGCCGCCTCTCACACACCGCCCGCCGGCCCCACACCAAACTTGGGCTCATGCCATCATCCGCAAAAGCCCTATCCGTATATTCGTCGCAGCAGCCTTTCTTGCGGTTCCTACCTTGCCCTCATCCCCCCACGCACCCGCGCCGGTTTACCAACTCTCCCGGACCACCTGCCCCCCCCTCACCTCCTTTTCTTGCCACAACCGCGCGCGCGCATTTCGTCGCCCGTCCGCGCAGCAGCGTCTTGAGAGGCAGTACCATAAGAAAACGCGCAGTACTATTCGAGCGAGCAGGTGCGTTTTCGGGTGCGGCGCGGTGGGAGGGCGGAAGCGAGAAGCGAGCGGGAAGGAATCAAACCAGGGCTGTCGCCCGCGCGATGCCGTTTTCCCGGGGAGATTGACTCACCGCCGCCCCGTTTCCCCCGTTTTGCCCACATTTGCCCCGTATCCCGCGCCAAACAAAAACAGTCAACATTCTACACGGTCGCGCGCGCAGCAACGTTCAGTTCCTCCTCGCCGTCAGCACTTGATCATCCCTCGGAGAAAAGAAAAAAGGGGCCCACAATGCCCCGCCGCCGCCCGCTCGCCGCGGCGGGCGCCTCGTGTGCGCTGGTTTTCCTCCTGCTGCTCCTGCCGCACGGCGCGCGCGCCACGGGAGGCGGCCTCGCCGGAGACGCCTGCGACATCGACAGCGACTGCATGTCGCGCACGTGCGCCGCGGACAACACGTGCACCGCCACGACGTGCGGCCTGTCGGTCGCGAACGGCGGCCTCGGCTCGTCGATGCCGTCCGGCCTGTGCAGCGCGACCCAGTTTTACAACCCCAGCCGCATCTGCACGTTTGGCTATGGCAAGTGCGCCAAGGCTGAGTGTTGCGACACGCTGGCGTGCAGTGTCGGCGTGGACTCGGTGTCTCAAGCCAGCTACTGCCCCTCGGGCAAGACGTTTGCGCCCACGCGCCTGTGCCCGGGGGGCGTGTGCTCCGCGGCCGAGTGCTGCATTCAGACGCGCTGCGACAGCGCGGGCGGCATCGCCGTGGCGAGCCGCTCGACGTTCTGCCCGTCCGGCACCATGTTCAACAACGCCGGCATTTGCCCCGCGGGAGAAGGCAAATGCGTCGCCGACGACTGCTGCGTGCCCGACACGCGCACGTGCGAGGCCGCGTACGCCGACGCCGACACCGTCGCCCGGTACGGCCTCTCGAGCTGCATCTCGCCCGCCGTGCTCGTGCCGACGCGCCTGTTTGACGCCACGATCGCCGGCCAGGGCGGCTGCTGCGAGACGCACACGTGCGGGACGACGGTCGCCGACCCCGGCAGTTTTTGCGCGAGCACGCCCTCGCCCACCGTCTTCAACACGAGCCCGGCCTGCGCATCGGGCACGTGCACGACATCCGACTGCTGCCGGTCCGCCAGGGGGTACTGCGACGGAAGCGCCACCCTGGAGCTCGACGGCACGTGCACGTGCCCCGCGGGCAAGTCGTACCTGATCGGCACGGGGTGCGTTTGCTCGCCGGGGACGCAGCTCGTCAACGGCTCTTGCGTGGCCTGCCCCTACGGCACCTACTCGGGCGCGGCCACGGCCTCGCAGACGTGCGCGTCCTGCCCCGCCAGCCAGCCCTATACGGCGTCCACGGGCGCCGACTCGGCCGACCGCTGCGAGAACTGGTGCGACCAGTCGCTGCTGAGCGGCACGAGCGCGTGCTCCAACGCGGGCGTCTGCACGTCGCTCAGCGGCGACCCGAACGCGGGCGGCTCGTTCTCGTGCGCCTGCCCCGCCGCTTGGATGGGCTACGGCGCGACCGTCACCGACAACTGCGACGCGCCGTCGACGCTGCTGCGCCTGCGCGTGCTGGCCGCGTCCGGCGTCACGCTGCCGGGCAACTTTCAGCTCGACGTGACCGAGGCGCCCGCGGCCGCCGGCGACCCGCCCTACACGCGGATCGTCGCCGCGAATTCGCTTGCGTGCTCACTCGTGGGCAACCCGACGGCGCCGACGGTGCCGACCTGCACCACGGGTGGGGACGGCGCGCTCTCGGCCGCGCTCGCCGCCGACCCCACCGACACGCGCAACTTTGTGCAGGCCAAGGTGCGGCTGTTCACCAACTATGGCAGCGACGCAAGCTACGTCATCACGTGGGCGTGCTCGGACGGCGCCTCGAGCAGCACGGCCGACCTCGACGTCGTGCTGCCCGGCCCGGCCAACACAAATGGCGCGATGGCGCTCGTGTGCACGGCCATCGTGAGCCGCCCGCCCATGGCGACGCCCATCAAGATCAGCCTCGCGGCCGGAAGCCTTTTGCCGGTCGCCGCTGACGCCAGCTCCGGCCCGGCGCTGCTTACGTTTACGCAGGGACAGCGGTCGGCCTGCTTGCTGCCAATGCCCTCGGCACTCTCCGACCCCCCGGCCCCGCCCGCGTGCGCCGCCAACGAGCAGCCCTTCGACGGCGGCCAGCCCGGCACGCTCGGCGTCGCCAACGTCGACATGGAAAAGTACACCCTGGCGTGGGCGTGCGCGGGCAGCCCCATCGCGACGACTTGGGCGGGCGCCGCCGAGACGCCAGGGCTGCCGGGGGCGGGCGAGGCCGTGCTCGCGTGCACGGCCGCCTTTGCGCTCAAAAGGCCGCAGCTGGTGCTGAGCGTCATCAACACCGCCAACGTCAACATCAAGCTCTCGGCGCTGCAGCCGCGCATGAACGAGGCGTGCGTCGCGCCGATCAACAACGGCGCCAACGCCCAGGACGCCGTGCTGTCGTGTCCCCTCTCCGCCCTCGCCTCGGGCGTGCCCACGACCCTCACGACCAACGCCGACCCGACCAGCTACCTGGTCACGTACGACTGCATTACCTCCACGGGCGTGAGCGCGTCGTTCGCGGGCTCGGCCGTCGTCAACACGACGCGCAACGGCGACGCCAACCCGACGGCGTGCATCGTGCGGGTCGCGCCGCTGCCCGCGCTGCTGCAGCTGCAGATCGACAACACGGCCAACGCCCCAACCTTCGAGGCGTTTGCCTCGCAGGAGGGGTCCAACACGTGCGTCGCGAGCTCGGGCGGCCCTTCCGTCGGCTGCTTCTTGCGCGACGGCATGTCCCCTGGCGTCGCCACGCTGCTGTCGCCGCGCGCGCTCGACGCCGACAAGTACGCGCTGACGTGGTCTTGCACGGGCACCACGGCCGCCAACGTTTTATCGCAGGCGTCGAATTCCAACTCGGCGACGGTCGTGCTCAACGCCAACCCCAACGCAGGCGGCGCGCCCGTCGTGTGCGTCGGCACGGTCACCGCGCGCGCCGCGCCCGTGACGGTCGTGTTTGACGGCCCGCTCGCGACGCTGCAGCTCCTGCCGGCCGGCGCCGAGCTGCGCGTGCGGCAGTCGCACCAGTCCGCGGTGTGCACGGCGGATCAGGCGCTCAGCGCCGTGGCGCCCACGTGCGCCAACGAGGGCCTCAAGTCGGCCGTCGGCAGGCGCACGACCCTTTCGACGGGTGGGTTGCCGCTCGGCACGACGCGCGTCGCTTGGTCCTGCTCGGTCGCGGGCGCGCCGGCGTCTGTGACGCTGGTGGGCGCGGGCGTGGCCTGGGTCGCGATGGCAGGGCCCGGCGCGACCGTCGCCTGCAAGGCGACGCTGACGCAGAAACCGTCGCCGCTCTCGCTCGAGATGGCCGTCCCCACGGGAACCCCGCCGGCCGCGGCGTGGACCCTCGCGGCGCGCCAGAGCAACCAGGGCCGTGCCTGCACAGTCGCTGTCGCTGCATCGGCCGCGTCGCTCGCGCCCGCCACGCCCACGTGCCCAGGCGCGCAGCCGCTCCTGCCGCAACGCGCCACGGCGCTCACGGTCCCTGGGCTCGACGCGTCGCGCTGGGCCGTCGACTGGGCGTGCGTGCGCGTCGGTGGGCCGAACGCCGGCCAGGCGCTTGCGCTCGCCAACACGGTCGCCGCCTCGGGCGCGGTCGTGCCCAACTCCAAGACGGCCACGCTCGACAGGGATGCCAACGCGGGCGGCTGGCCGGTGGCGTGCAAGGCGACCGTCTCGGCGCGCTCCGACGTGCTGAAACTGGCCGCCACGGGGGCCCTGCCCAGCAGCACCGGCTGGACGCTGACGGCCCGGCAGCCGACGCAGTCGAGCGCGTGCAGTGTGTCGGGCGTTGCCAACGGCCCGCTCGCCGCCGCCGCCCCTTCGTGCCCCTCCGGCGTCGGCGCGCTCGCCCCGGGCGCGCCCGCCAAGCTCGGCGTGACGGGCCTGCCGGCCTCGTCGCGCTGGGTTTGGACGTGCGCGCTGGCCGACAACACCCCCGTCACCGTAAGCCTTGCTAGCACCGCCGCGGCGACTGTCACGCCGTCTGACGGCGCGGTGACGACTTGCACGCTTGAGGTCACCGCGGCCGCCGTCGACTTTTTCCAGATCGTCGGCGACACCGGCCTTACGCTCAAGGCGTCGCAGGACGTCAACAACACGGCGCTTTGTGCGTCGTCGACGGCCGGGACGCCCGCGGCTTGCCCTGGCGCCGCGCCCTCGACCACCACGACGCTCACGGCCGAGCTCGACCCAAGCGCCCTGCCAAACACGATCGTGCGCTTCTCCTGCTCACTGGGCGTGAGCGGCGCCAGCGTCCCGGTGGTCAAGACGAGCGGTTTTTCGGCCGTCGTCGTTTCGCCGCCCGCGGTGGAAAACCTGATCTGTGCCGGAAAGATCGAGCGCAAGCCGCCAATCCTTACCATCTCGTCGAATGTGCCGACGGTGCTGACGGCCACCGCGCAGAACGGCGCCAACTGCAACTCGTCCGTTCCTGCGACGAAACTGGTGTGCGACGCCGGCAGCTCCAATGGGGAGCTCCCGGCCAACGTGCGGGTCAGTCTGGCGCAAATCGGGTTCAGTGCGGCAGGCTACTACAGGTGGGCCTGCACGAGAAGCGACGCTGGAATCATGCGCTACGGCAACTGGACGAGCCCGACGGCGTCGGCGACGGTGCAGCTGCCCGTGGACGGCGGCAAGCCGGTCGCGTGCTGGCTCAAGTTCACCGTCGACAAGCCCGACTTGCTGATCAACCGCCGCCGCCGCCGCCGCCTCTTGAGCTTCTTCAAGCTGTGAGAAGAGGTTGCTTTGCCCCCTCCTTACTTTTGGGCGCCCCCCGCGGCGCCGGCGCCGCCGCGGGGGGGGGGGGGGGGGGGGGGGGGGGGGGGGGGGGGGGGGGGGGGCCG
>Ga0315905_10008521_pt1 | contig 10376 bp, 5 predicted proteins | sample LakEriMetagenome_5_FD_203522 | JGI IMG/M metagenome (GOLD analysis project Ga0315905, IMG submission 203522) | Freshwater fungal communities from buoy surface, Lake Erie, Ohio, United States - Buoy 4 MA121 | ecosystem: Environmental > Aquatic > Freshwater > Lake | place: USA: Lake Erie, Ohio... | reverse complement strand
GCACCTCGGTCACCATGGGCCGGCCGACGCCGCCTGCGGCCGCCGCTGCCGCCGCCGCGTCGCCGGACTCGCCGCCGCCGCCGCCGCCGTCGCCGTCGCCGCCGAAGCCGCCGTTCTCCTCGCCGCCGCCGCCGCCGCCAGCGCCGGCCGCGACGGCGGCGCGCCACCCGCCCGGCAGCAGCAGCGGCGCCGCGGCCGCCGCGACCGCCTCGGCCGCCATCAGGTTGGGGCTCTTGCGCCGGCCGCCGCGCTGCGAGTCGTAGTGCGCGAACGAGAGGGTCGGGGCGGCGGCCGCGGGCGGAGGAGGGGGGGCGTGCTGATGCTGGCCGCCCGCGGGGCCGCCGCCTGTGACGCTGCTCCGCCTGCTGCTCCCGCCGCCGCCGCCGCCGCCGCCGCCGCCGCCGCCGCCGCCACCCTCGCCGACGTACGCGGCCAGCAGGGACCAGTGCGACCCCCCCGCAGCGCGCGACGGGTCGTCGTTGTCGTTGACGGGGAAGAGGAACACGGCGCGGCGCGCTGCCGGGGGCGGCGGCTGCCGCTGCCGCCGCCGCTGCTGCTTTGCGCTCCGGCCGCCGCCGCTGGCGCCGACGACGACGACGGCGGCGGCGGCCGCGCCCCCGCCCCCGGGCCCGCCCCCGCCGCCGATGACGACAGCGCCGCCGCCGCCGCCGCTCCCCCCGGCCGCCCGCCGGCCCGAGCGCGTCTTGACGGGCGAGTGCGGCAGCGCGTGCGGCGGCGGCGGCGGCGGCGGCGCGGGAGGAGGAGGAGGAGGGGCGGCGGCGGCGGCGGCGGGCGGGCCGAGCAGGTCTGAGAAGCCCATGTCGGCGGCCGCCTGCGGCGTCAGCTGCCGCAGCAGAAACGCCGAGCTCGGGGCGACGAGCACGACCCCCGCGCGCTCGCCGAAGCGCGCGGCGAGCGCCTCGAACCAGTAGGCGAGGCAGGCGTCGTTGAGCCAGGCCGTGCGGTTGAGGGGCTGGAGCAGGCGCGCGTCCGAGGCGCGCAGCGTGGCGCCGCCGCGCGTCGCGACGAGCGCGTTGTCGAACGAGAAGGCGGCCGCCGCCGGGCCGCCGCCGCCGCCGCCGCCGCCGCCGCCGCCGCGCGACAGGAACGCCTCGAGCGCCTGCAGCGCCTGGGGGTCGTCGTCGTCCGCCGCGTCGTCCTCGTCCGCGGCGCCCATGCCGCGCGCTGCGGCGGCGCTCATTGGCGCCGTGCCGTCGCGGGCGATGACGATTGTTTGCGTGTTGTTGCGGTGGTGTGTTTCGAGGGGGAAAAGGCACCCTCTGGGAGCGCGCGCGCCGCGCGAGAGGCCAAGATGGCGCAGTGTCAAGGTTGCAGAGGGCGCGCTCGACAGAGGGTCGAAGCGAACGTGTGTTTTTTTTTATCAGACTGAGCACGCAGAGCGCGCGGCAGAGCGCGACGAGACACATCGAGACGATCAGCCGCCGCCGTCGCGGCCGCCTGCCGCCGCCGCCGCCGCCGCCTCGCTCGCTTGCCGCGCCCGCTTCTCGCGCCGCCGCTTCTCTTTTTCCTCTGCCGCCATGCGGCCCGCTACCGCGGCCATCTCGCGCAGCCGCAGCTCCTCGACCAGCGCGCGCCGCTCGCGCCACGTCATGATGCCGTCGTCGTCGTCGCCGTCAGCAGCAGGCGCATCGGCCGCCGCGGCCGCCGCCGCCGCCGCCGGCACTGCTGCCGCCTCGTCCGCCGCCGCCGCCGGTGCCGTTGCCACCCCCCCCTCAGCCGCCTCCGCCGCCTCCCACCGCTCCACCAGCCGCCGATCCAGCAAGCCCTGCCCGACCAGCCACGCCCGCAGGCCCTTGGCCGCCCCGAACCGGTCGTTGGCCCAGTGGGCCGCCGCGCACGCTGGCGCCCAGGCGGCGGCCGCCGCCAGCACCGCGGCGCCGTTGCCCGGGCCCAGGTGCCCGCGCGCGAGGATGGCGCCCGTCGCGGCGCCCGCGGCGGCGCTGTTGAGAGGGCCGTGGCCTCCCGCGGCGGCGGCGCGCGCCGACTCCTGCAGCGCGGCAAAGATGGCCGCGGCCGCTGCCGTGTTGGCGGCGACGGCGGCGGCGGCGGCCGGGATCGAGGGGCCGCGGCGGCGCGTGGCGGCGTGCATGGCGCCCGCGGCGGCTCCCAGGCACGCGGCGGCGGCCACCTTGCGCTGCGCGCGGCCGAGGGCGCCGGGCGCGTAGAGCAGGGTTGTGGATTGGTGGTCGGGCGGCTCTTCTTGTTCGCCGGGCGGCGGCAGCGGTTGTTGTGCCGGCGCCGGCGCCGCCGCCGCCGCTGATGTTGCTTTGGAGGCCGCGCCGCCCATTGGTGGTGCCTCGAGGGGACGCGCGCGCGCGCGCGATTGATTCGCGATGGACTTTGACTGCGATCGGGATCGGGACCCGAAAAAAACGGGGGAACGGGCGCACCAGGCGGGTGCACTAGGAGTCGCTTGCTTTGCTGCGCGTCCGAGAGAGAGCCAAAGCACGCTCTAGAGGGATGCGATAGGGATGTGGGGCTGCTGTCAAATGATCAAGTACAGCGAGACTCGAGAGGGAGAATGGTGTTGATCGGCCCAATGGCCGCCGCGCCGGTGTGGGCACGTCGCGAGCGCGCGCGCCATGCGACGAAGCGCGGCCGTCGCCGCCGCCGATTCATCTCGCGGCCCATCGCGCCACGGACAGCACACGCAAACGCAAAGCACTACCCTACTGCTGACCCCCCACTCCCCCCCGTCCTCCATCGATCCGACGCCCGAGCACAAAAGACGAGACCAACCAAACACGCGAACCCACACACCCCAGACAACACCAACCCGGAAAAAGCAAAGAGAGGGGCAAAATGCTTCGCGGCGCGTCGACCACGGGCGCCCGCGCGCGCGCCGGGGGCAATGACTGCCCGGCCGCGCGCCACCGCCTGGCCCTCCTGCGGTCGCGCGCGCGGCCGTCCGCATCCCCACTGACGACGACGATCCGCGCGGCCGCCGCCTCCCAGCAGCAGTCGTCCTCCGAGCAAGCGCAGCTCGCCCCGCGCCGCGAGGGCAAGCGCATCAGCACCGTCGAGGTCCCGGCCTTCATCATGCGCGACGACATGATGGACCAGCTCTACCGCTGGGCCCTCGTCTCCGCGGGCGAGGCCGCCGTGCGCAACTTTGGCCTGCCCATGAGCGTCGCGCCGCGGTACCGCGCCGCCGGCGGCGCCGGCGACTCTGACATGACCGGCTCCCTCTGGGGCTTCGAGGTCGAGGTGCTCCGCGACGGCGCCCGCGTGGCCGACCTCGGCGTCAACTTTGACGACGACTGCGCCGTGCGGAGCGAGTGGATCGGGCAGGACGCCGACGGCTTCCCGCGGGCCGAGGGGCGCCAGGAGCAGGTGGCCGGGAAGAACCTCGAGGTGTGGTTCCTGTCGGACGAGAAGCTGACGGACGAGGACCTGCGCGCCGCGATCCGCGCGTTTTGCGCGGGCCTCGTGTCGGCGGTCAACCGGTTCTACTCGTTCGGGTCGGTGTTTGCGGAGGACATTTGAAGGAGGAGGAGGAGGAGGAGGAGTTAGTTGGGGGGGGGAGCTCGAGGGCGGGTGGGCTTGGGGCGCCTCGCCGCCGCCGCGAACCTCGTTCGTCTGGCCGCCGCGAAAAAAGCCACGCATAACGACAGAAGAAGCGTCCCTTTGTGTTTTTTTTTCAGAATTCACTCCTTCTCTCGATCAGCCACTCCAGCCCCGCTCAGGTCGAGCGCCGCCAGAGCAGCCTCGGCCCGCGCGCGCGCGCCCTCGGCCCCGGGGTCGGCGACGAGCGCCGCGTCGCCGTTTGGCCTCGCGGCGGCGGCGCGAAAGCCCGCCGACGCGAGCGCGTCGCGCGCGCGCGCGTCGCCCGCCAGCCGCAGCGCCCGCGCGCCCGGGACTGATATTTCTGCTGCTGCTGCTGCTGCTGCTGCTGCTGCTGCTTCTGTGGATGACGACGAACCGGCAGCGGCGGAAGAAATCAGCGCCTGCAGCGCGCGCGCCGCGTCCGCGGCGTTGTCGGCGTCGGCGCTGGGCGGCGGCGGCGGCGGCGGCGAGGGGCCGCCGGCCGGCGCTGCGCCCTCCTCCTCATCATCCGACGTCCGCCTCCCGTACAGCGTCCATCCGCCCAGCTGCACGCTGTTGGCCACCGCGCCGTCCGCTACGCGCGTCACGCGCAGGCGCCACGCCAAGGCGGGCGCGACACCAGCCGCCGGCGACACAAAAAACGACCGCAGCTGGTGCCGCCGCGAAAAGCGCTCCCCCTCGCGCGCGTCGGCCGCCACCCACGCTCGCCCGCCGCCTTTGGCCTCGACCTCGACCTCGAGCGTCCAGTCGCACGGGTCGCGCTCGGGCGCGTCGTCGGCACTGACCAGGTCGTACGAGGTCAGACGCACCGGGGGGGGCTGGGACGCCGACGCGGGAAGGCGGTACTCGAGCCAGTGTCCCGCCTCTGCCGCCTCTGCGGCCGCCGACGGAAAGGGCAGGAACGCCAACCACTTGCCCCCCCCACCCGCCAAGAGCGCGGCGCGCGCCGTCTCGCCCGCGGCCGCGTTGTCGGCGGACGCGCGCGCGGCGCCCCCCTGGAGGCGGCCGCACGCCGCGGCAAAGGCGGCGAGCTCCGGGGCGCCGAGCGGCGGCGACTCGGCCGCCGCTGCGGGCGCGCACCACTGCCACGGGGTGGCGGAGGACGGCGGACGAGCAGCGGGCGGGGGTGGGGGTGGGGCTGCGGGCGGCGGGGTCGCCGTCGCCGCCGCCCCGTCCTCGCCGCGCGCGGCGCGCCACGCCGCCGACCCGGACGTGCGCCCGCCCCACAAAGCAGGCGACGCCTCCTCCGCGGCGCCGCCGCCCGACCCGCCCTCCGCCAGGAGGCCCCACGCGCCCAGCACCAGGTCGAGCGCGTCGGCCGCCTCGCGCCGCCGCCGCTCGCTCTTGCCCGGGAGCGGCGGCGCGGGCGGGCCGCCGCCGGGCTCTCTCCGCCGCCGCCGCCGCCGCTTCTGGTGCCGCCGCAGCCAGACCGACAGCCGCGCCAGGCACGGCAGCAGCCAGGCCTCGCGCACCGCGCCAGCCCCCGCGCCCCGCCGCTCGCGCAGGGCGCGCGCCTGCGCCTCGGCGCCCGCCGCCGCCGCTCCCCCGCCCGCCGCCGCCGCCGCCCGCCCCTCGGCCGCCGCCGCCACGCCCGCGTACCGCAGCGACACGTCGGCCGCCCCCAGCCGCCCGACCGCGAGCGCGTACGTCAGGCGCTTGCCCCACCCGCGCTCGTACATGGCCGGCGAGTCGCGTGCGGCCTCGCAGCAGTCGGCGTGCGCCCACCGGCGCGCCTCGGGGAGCCAAAATTCCGTCCACGCGTGATCCTCGCGGTCCTGGACGTGTCGCGCCTCGACGCCCTGCGAGCGCAGGGCCGCGAGGAACGCGTGCGCCCACTCGCCGCACCTCCCCCCGCGCGTCTGCAGGAGCCGCAGGGCGGAGGCGTGGCGCGGGAAGCGCGCCTCGGCGCCGCAGCGCGCGCAGGCGTGCACCTCGACGCGCGACAGGGCCGGGTCGCCGGCGCGCTCGGCGGCCGTCGGGGGGTCGACGCGGCAGAGCGACGTCGACGGGGGCGAGCCGGCGGCGGCGGCGGCGGCGGCGGCGCAGGCGGCGGAGGGGCAGGGCGGGCTGTCGACCCACGCGAAGAAGCGCTCGTGCTTGAAGAGCTTGAGGAGGCGGCGCAGTGTGGCGATGGTGGTGGCGTCGTCGTCGTCGCGTTCATCGTCGTCGTCGTCGTCGTCGTCGTCGTCGTCGTCGTCGTCGTCGTCGTCGTCGTTGTTGTTGGGCGGGGGGGTCGGCGCTGCCGCTGCCGCTGCCGCTGCCGCTGCCGCCGCCGCCTCGGGAGGCCCGCCCCGACGCCTCCCGAACAGCGCCTCCTCGATCGCGGCCTGCCCGTCGCGCGCCTCGCGCTCTTCGCGCTCGAGGCGCGCGAGCAGTGGCTCGAGCGCCGCGCGCCACGCGGCCTGCACGTCGGGACGCTCGCAGTCGAGCACTTTGGCGGCCGTGTGCGCGAGCGCGCGCGCGAGGTCTTGCTCTGCGGGTGTCGGAACAAGTGCTAGTCGGTTCATGGTGGTTTCTTTCGTGTAGAGCGGGCAGTGGGGGTGCGTACTAGTGACACATCTAGGATTGCGAGGCACAGGGAAGGGCATCGGCCTGCGCGAGGTGCCTTGGGAGTCGCGGCGCGCGCTTGAAGAGGCGATAGTGGACCGGCGTCGTGGCGCGTGCGCCGCGCGTCGCAACGGCGCCGAAGAGCGCGCGGTTTCTTGCTCGATCCCAGATCGCGCACACTCAACAAAAAGGACGCAAGCGCGCTCGCCCCAACAATCGCTCTCCCTCTTGATGCCCCTGCAGAGCGCGCTCCACGCCAAGGCCGCCGTACAAGCCGCCTCCTCGCGCCAGACGACGGTCCTTGCTGCTGCTGGTGCTGCTCCCCATCGCCCGCCGGTCCTCGTCGACACCGCCCCCGCGGCCGCGGCACATGCTGCCCCGCAAGCCCACGCGCGTGGAGCTCAAGCCCGAGGACAAGGAAGAGGTGAGGAGGAAGGAGGGCGCGATCGACCGAGGATGCCGAGCGCGGCAGCGGGCGGCGGCGGCGGCGGCGGCGGCGGCGGCGGTACACTCTCGCTCCTGCTCGCACGCGCGCGCGCCCGACGCTGATCGCTCAACCGCCCCCCTCTCCCCCCCTATACGACGACGACACCAACGCCAACCACAACAGTACGAGGCGGTCAAGCGCCAGCGCGAGCAGGAGCGGCTGCAGCGGCAGCAGGAGCAGGAGCAGCAGGAGGCGGCCGCCGCGCGCCGCCGTCCTGCCCCGCAGCAGCAGCAGCCCTAGGCGGCGTCCGTCGCGGCCACGCCACCAGAAGCAGCAGCAACATGGGCCCAACAACCACGCACAAAGACGCCGACGAGATCGAGGTCAAGCTCCGCCTCCCCGACGCCGACGCCGCCGCGCGCGCGCGCGACGCCCTGCTGCGCGGCGGGCCCCACGCGCGCCCGTGCGCGGTGCGCGCGACGCTCGCGCAGGAAAACTATTTCTTCGACGGCCAGGGCGGGGAGCTCGGCGCGCAGCGCTGCGTGCTGCGTCTGCGCTTTGCCGCCTCTGACGCCTCTGATGCGGAGGAGACGGCCACGCTGACGCTCAAGGGGCAGCAGGTGCTCGAGGGCGGCATCGGCGTCGCGCGCGAGGTCGAGGCGGCGCTTCCGGACGCGCGGGCGGCGCGGCGGTACGTGGACGCGCCGCGGCTGCTGGTCGAGGAGGTGCTCCTGGCGGAGGGGCGGGGCGGCGGGGCGCCCGAAGGCGGCGGGGGCGCGGCCGAGGTGCTGCGCGCGCTCGAGGCGACCGAGCACGGCCGCGCGGCGCTCGCGCGCCTGCGCTGCCTCGGCGGGTTCAAGAACGTGCGGCGCGAGGTGCCGTGGTCGTTTTTTCTTCCTCCTTCGGGCGCGGGGGGGGGCGGCGGCGGCGGCGGCGGCGACCCCCCGCGCACGGAGTCCGCCCTCGTGGAGCTGGACGAGACGCGCTACGACTGGGGGACGGTCTACGAGCTCGAGGCCGAGGCGGCCGGGGCCGAGGCGGCCGCGCGGCTGCGCGACGCGCTCGAGCGCGCGCTGGCGGATGCGGGCGTGCCGTTCTCGCGGTCGACGGCCAGCAAGTTTCGCAACTTTGTGCGGAGGACGCTGGAGTAAGTATAGTAGTAGGAGATACCAGTGCGTGCGTGTGATCGGGATGGCGGAGGGATTGAAAAGAAGACGCGATCGTGCTCGGCGTGTAGGACCAGCTTGCTTGGGGGCGCGGGGGTGCGCGTGTAACTGCAGCAATTAATATCTTGATTTTGCTGCTTATGGTGCATCCTCGACCCGTTAGTCTTCGTGGCCTTGCGCCGCGTACAGCGAACAATCGCGCTTCCTTTAGCTCAGGGGCAGAGCACAAGACTGTAACGGTTCCAATCACATTCATCTTGGGGTCGCGTGTTCAAATCACGCAAGGAAGAAACTTTTTGTGTTTTTTTTGGTCTCTGGCACCGCGCGCCCGCGTCTGTCGTTGTTGGGCGCAGCGGACGTTTTTTGTTTTTTCTGCACCTCACCTGCGAGAAACGGTTGATGACGGCGAGGACAGAACATGGCGAAAACTGCGATCGCGGGCGGAAGGAGTAGCAGGTGGTGCTTGCGGGTGTTGAATGAATGCGGCCTCATGGCAACGAGGGGCGGTGATCGAGCGGCGGCGGCAGGCGCCAGGCGTTGCTTTGCCGGCGTCGCTTCGCTTTTGTCCGATCCCTCCACGCGCTCTCGTACTCATCTCTCATCCATGCAACAGCTCTCTCTCTCTCGCGCGCGCACACACACACAACGAGACAGAGAGACAGAGCGATTTGCCCCGCGCGCGCATCCGTTCCGGAGCAAGCACACACCGATGTGACAAAAAAAAAAATGGAGGAGGACGCGACGCGCGCCCTCCCGCAGCTCGACGTCACGGCGGCCACGCGCCACGACTACCTGCCCGGGGGGCTCGTCACCGTCGCCGAGTACCGCCGCCGCCACCGCGGGCATCCACCTGGCGCCGCTCCGCCAGCAGCACCGCCAACGCCGAGCGCCGCTGCCGCCGCCGCCGCCGCCGCCGCCGCCCCCCTGCGCCTGCCGCTCTACATTCTGACGACGACCGCGCTGGTCCCGGGCCACCGCCTCCCGATCGTCGTGCCGCGCTCCCTCGTGCTCGGCGAGCGCGACGCCGAGCGGCCCCTCATGGTCGTCACCCTCCACGAGTCGGCCCGCGAGATGGCCGTGCCCGCGTGGCGCCTGCGCGGCCCCGCCGGCGCGAGCCGCCCCCCGGCCCCGCCTGCCGCCGCCGCCGCCGCCGCCGCCGCCGCCGCCGCCGCCGTCCTCCCCCTCCATCTCCTCGTCGCCGTCGGCTGCGTGGCCGAGGTCACGCACGTCGAGGAGGAGGAGGAGGACGTCGAGGAGGAGGAGCCGCGCGCCGGGCGCCCGCCCTCCTCCACGCTGTTTGCCCTCGTCACGGGCCGACAGCGCGCCCTTGTCGCCACGCCCGCCGGCGTCGCCGCGCGCGCGCGCCGCTCCGCCGCCCACCTCGTCGACGTCTGGCCCGACGTGGACGGCGAGGACGCCGCGGCGTTCGGCGCGACGCCGGCCGCCGCGGCGCGCTGCGCGCGCGGGCCCCCGAAGCCGTTCCGCTCGGGCTGCGCGGCCTGGCCCGCCTGGGCGACGCGCCCCTTTGACGCCCCGCTGCTCGCGCGCGCCGCACGCGCGCGCGCCGCCGCGCTGCTGCCCGCGCTCGCGGCCTTTGCCGGCGGGCCCGCCGAGCTCGGGTGGCACCTCGCCCACAACCTCCCCTTTGCCGCGCGCGTCCAGCAGCGCCTGCTCGAGTGCCGCGGCGCGCCGGCCCGGCTGCGCGAGGCCCTGCGCCTGATGGACGCGCTGGTGCGGCGGCGGGAGGCGGACGGCGGCGGCGGCGGCGGCGGCCCGGCGGCGGCGGCGACGGCGGCGGCGGCCGTACCGCGGCCGCACCCGCTGCTGCTCGGCTGCGCGGGCTGCGGGGCGCCCGTCGCCGACGCGGCGCGCGCGCTGCGCTGCACCGAGGAGGGCGTGGCGGGCGCATTTATCAACGCGCACGGCGCCGTGCACGACGTGCTGACGGTGCGCAACCTGCTCGGGTGGGAGGAAGAAGAAGAGGCAGGAGAAGCGGCAGCGGCGGCAGCAGCAGCAGCCGCCGGCAGCCGCGGCAGCGATTCCGCCGCCGCCGTCGCCGGCTTGCTCGCCGCCGTCCAGTTCTACGGCCCGCCCGAGACCGAGCACTCTTGGTTCCCGGGCTACTCGTGGCAGATCTGCGAGTGCGCCCGCTGCAACGCGCACCTCGGCTGGCGCTTTTCGCGCCTCGCCCAGCAGCAACGGGGCGGGACGGACGCGGCGCCCGGGGGGGCGGCGGTGGTGCCGGCGGGCGGGGGCGCGCCGGCCGCCGCCGAGTCCGAGGGCCCGCGCGACTTTTGGGGCCTCCGGCGCGACATGCTGAGCCCGGTGACGCTGATGATTGCGTACGACGGCGAGGAGGGCGGGGACGAGAGCGAGGAGGAAGAGGAGGAGGAGGACGACGAGGAGGACGAGGAGGACCCGAGCGGGGGTGCTGCTGCTGCGACGCGCCCGCCCCTCCGCCCCGGCGCCGCCGAATAATAGGTGGTGTCTCGCATTTAAAAACAACAACAGCAACAACACATCATCATCATCATCAAGTATCCAGCGTCAGCTGGTGGTTCAGTAGGTAGCTCAGCTCGCTGCGCTCCTCGACCCAGCGCACAAACGCGGCGGCGCCGGCCGCGGCCGCCGCGGCCGCCGCCGCCGACGGCGCGGGCGCCGCCGCCGCC
>Ga0315905_10008520_pt1 | contig 10376 bp, 2 predicted proteins | sample LakEriMetagenome_5_FD_203522 | JGI IMG/M metagenome (GOLD analysis project Ga0315905, IMG submission 203522) | Freshwater fungal communities from buoy surface, Lake Erie, Ohio, United States - Buoy 4 MA121 | ecosystem: Environmental > Aquatic > Freshwater > Lake | place: USA: Lake Erie, Ohio... | reverse complement strand
CGCGACGGAATCGCAACAGGCGCGGCCGGCCCGGACCAGGACGGCGAGCGGCCGCGCGGCCGGCCGGCCCGGCCGGCCGACGCGCGCGCCGACAACAGCAAACAACAACTCACTGTCGACGTCGCGCGCCCAGGCGGCCAGGTCCTTCTCGACCGTGCGGAGGTGGCCGGCGAAGATGGTCGCCTCGCGGAACATGGCCTCGTTGCGCGCGTTGCTGGTCGGCCGGAAGTGCCCGTTCAGCCCCAGCTTCTGGCGGGCCTGGTCTCGTTGTGTTGTTTTTTGGTGGGGGGGAGAGGGGGAGAGGCAGGAGGGGGGGGGAGCTCGTCGTGAGCGGTGCTCGTTTCCGCCTTGGTTCGCCCAACGCGCGCGCGTCGCCTGCGCGGAGCTGGGCTGCACACGGCACGCATGGCGACTCGACCGCCCAGTTCCCGGAACGAGGCGGGGGGGGGGGGGGAGCGAGGTTTTTGCGCCGCAGGCCAGGGGGTTTGCTGTGCTTGCTTTTAATAGGAGCGGCGCGAGGTCCCGGGGGCCGCCCGCCCGCCCGCGTCGCCCCTCTCTCGCCGCCCGCGCCGTGATCGATACGCGCAGGCGTAGCCGTGCTCACCGTCTCGCTGATGCAGCGCCAGTTGGTGCTCATGCCAGTCGCCATTTCGGCCGAGCGCGTGTGTTTTGTGTGTTTTGCGGGAGGGCGTGGGGAAAGGCTTCTCTCTTTGCGCGCCGTGCAGCACTCGCTTGCTTGCTCGCTCTGAGCTTGCGGACGTGTGTTTGCGCGCGTGTGTGCGTGTGTGTACGAGGGCTTGTGTGTGTGTGTGTGTGTGCGGGAGGGAAGGGAGCGCTAGGCCACAGCGGACGGTGCCCCCTTTGCTTCTTCGAGCGGGAGAGTGCCGTTGCGCGCCAAGGGGGAGGCGACGAGGTCTCGCCTGAGGTTCCCCTCTCTGTTCCCGCGAGCCGAATCGAAAGCGCCCCAAGGCTCGGGCGGTCGATCCACCAAACCACGGACCACCGGGTACTCGGAACGCGCGCACCCACTCGTTGCGCCAGGGGCTCAAACGCGTGCGCAGGCGTCTGGCCGCGAGCGGCGACTTTGCGCGCGCCGACCAAGGCCAGCGCGACAGGCGCCGCTCGCCGCTTGCCGCTCGCCGCCGCCGCCGTCGTCGCGCGCGCCTAAAGAGGGCGCCGCGTGATCGCACGACTCCCGCGTCTTTCACGCGCGCTACTACTACTACTACTGCTGCTGCTGCTCCATGCAGTAGCCCCTTTTGCTGCCTCTCTCCATGAGCCCCGCTAGCTAGGCGGACGTCCGATCGCGACCGCGCGAGCGTGGCCGCGCGCTCTCGCTCCTCCCTCCGCCCCTTTGGACACTCACGCGCGCGCGCGCGCCCCCCCAACGGGACCCCCCCCCCCCCCGGGCCGGTGTCGTCGCGTTGCACTGCATGCTCGGCGGCGATCTCGCTCGTCATGGCTCCGGGGCCCGCGTCGCGCTGGCCGGGCGCGGCGGCCGCCCGGGCGTCGTCGCCGCCGTCGGACGACCGACGCCCGGGCGGCGGCGGCGGCGGCGACCGCTCGCGCAGCAGCGGCCTGGAGGCAGCAGCAGCAGCAGCAGCAGCAGCCAAAGCAGCGAGGAGCTCACGGCCATGATCGCCGAGGTGCTGCGCGAGGAGGCGGCCGCGGGCCGCCTGGACGTCGGCGGGCCGCGTCCGACGACGGCTGCTCCTGCCGCCGCCGCCGCCGCCGCCGCCTCGGCCTCGTCGCCACCCCTCCTGACCGTCGAGGTGCGCCGCACGTGGGACAACTCGGCCGGCACGCTCGCGCTGCGCGGCGGCACGTGGGGCCCCGGGCTCGCGCCCCCGGAGCTCGGGTTCGCCGCCCCTACAACAACCGAAGAAGAAGCAAGCCCCCCGCCGCCTTTGTTCCCGGCGCAGGCCGCCCGGGCCGCCGCGCTCGCGCTGTGGCAGGAGCGCCTCGCGCGGCGCGGCGCGCTGCTGGCCGCGGCCGTAGAGTGGGCCGCGTCTTTGTCTCCCCGCGACGCGCAGTCGGGCGGCCTGCTGCGCCCGGAGGAGGTCGCGGCCGTGCGCGCCGCCACGCACGCGAGCGACGGAGGAAGCAGCGTTGGCGGCGGCGGCGCGGCCGTCGCGGCGCTGCCGTCGCCCGCGCTGGGCGCGCTCGCGGCAGCCCTGCTGCCCGCGCGCGCGACGCAGCGCGACGCGGTCGGCCGGGCCGTGCGGGACGCGCGAGAGCTGCTGCTGCTTCGGCGGCGTCCTTCTTGGTCGCCGACAAAAACAACCCTGCCCCCGCGCCTCGAGGCGCAGCTGGCGTGGGCGGGCTGCGCGCTGCGGCGCGGCGCCGCGTACGCGCGCCTGCGCGCGCTGCTGCTGCTGCCGAACGCGCACGTGCCCTGGTGGTGGCTGTCGTCGTCGTCGGACGGGGCGTGGTTGGACGGGGCGGGCGCTGGGCAGCGATCGCGGTCCTCTTCTTCCCACCAGGCCGCCCGCTGCGCCGCGCTCGCGCGCATGGAGCGCGAGGCGGCCAGCGAGGCGGCGCCGCCGTCGTCGTCGTCGTCGTCGTCGTCGCCGTCGCCGTCGTCGTCGTCGTCGTCGCCGTCGTCGTCGTCGTCGTCGTCGTCGGACGTCCCGCCCGCAGTCTCGGCCCTGTTGGCCGAGGCAGCGCGCGTGCTGGCCGCCGAGGCCGCCGAGTCTGGATTGCCGTCCGCGACGGCGGCCGCCCCCACCCCGACGGACTGGAGCGCCGAGGAGCGGTTTTACCTGCACGCGGCCGCGTTTGCGGCGGGCGTCGCGGCGGCGGGCGCAGGCCGCCCCGGCTGCGTGTCCCTTTACACGGCCGTGCATTGCTCGTTCTCCGGCGGCCCGCGCGTCAGCCAGGAGGCCTCCGACCTGCGCGTAGCCGCGGTGGACCTGTGTGCGGCGGCGCTGGCCTCGCGCGCGGCGCGCGCGGCGGCGGCCGCGGTGGCGCAGGCGGCGGCGGCGGCCGGCAGCGGCGGGGGCGAGGAGGAGGAGGAGGAGGAGGGCGTCGACCCGCAGGTCCTGTCGGCCCTGCGGCGCACGCACCGCGCGGCCGTGCTGGACGCGCTGCTCTTGTCGCCGCTGGGGCCCGAGCAGCCGGTCGCAAGCATCAGGGGCGTCAGCGGATCTCGGGCTGCCGCCGCCGCCGCAGGCCGAAGCAGCAGCAGCAGGTGCGGCAGCGCTTCCTTCGCCGCCGACGCCTCGCCGCTCGCGGCTGCCTTGCTGCCAAACGCGCCCCCTCCGCTCGACCCGCTCGCGGCCGAGGCGCGCGTCGCCGTGAGCTCGCCCGAGCACGGCCGCCTGCTGCGACGCGTGGCGGTCGTCGTGCGCGGGGCCGACGGGGGGTCGGTGGTGGCGGCGGGGCGGCGGCGGCAGCAACAGCAACAGCAGCAGCAGGAGCAGCAGCAGCAAGAAGGACGGGCCGCCGCCGCGCTCGCGCTCGCGCGCCGCGCCGCCGCCGCGTCCCCCTCGCCCTCCTACCTGCGCCGCGCCCTGGGCCGCGACGAGGGCCTCGCGCGCGTGCCCGAGGCCGCCTACTTCCGCGAGGCGCCCGCCGCGTGGTCGCGCCTGCTCCCCGCGAGCGCCGACCCGTGGCCGCCGGCCGAGGCAGAGCTGCTGGTCAAGAAGGGGCCGGCGGCGGGTTTGGCGGGCGGGGGCGGCGGCGGCGACGAGGAGGACGACGGCGCCGGCGAGGGCGTGCGCGTGCGCGTGCCCCCTCGCGCCTTGGGCCGCCTGGCGGCCTCTCTGGCCGACGCCCTGTCGCCCGCGCCGACCCTCGGCGGCGGGGGGGCGAATACGCCCCTCCTCGAGCCGCTGCCGCGCTTCCGCCGGCGCGGCGCGGCTTCCGCCACCGGGGCAGGCGTCGAGCTGCTCGTGGCCTCTGCCGCCGCCGCCGCCGGCGACGACGACGGCGACGGCGGCGACGGCGGGCGGCGGACTCCCCGCGTCGCCGCCGTCCTGCCCGCCGCCGCCGCCCTCCCGCTGCTCGAGCTGCTCGACGACGCCGTCGCGCAGCTCGGCCCGCGCCGCGCGCGCCTGCCCGTGCCCGCGGCGCTGACGCTGGCGTCGGAGGACGCGGCGGCTGCGTCGGGCGGCGGGGGGCGGGCGGCGTCCTGGGCGCCGCGGCCGCGGCTGCTGCTGCGGGCGGCGCGCGCGATGCTCGGGGCCGGGGCGATTGCTGTCGCTTTGCCGCTCGCGGTGCTGTTTGCGCGTGCCGCCGCGTTCGGAGCGCCTGCTGCTGCTGCTGCTGCTGCTGCCGCCGCGACTAGGGACGGCGGGCGCGCAACCACCGCCTCTGCCGCTGCCGCCGCCATCCCGGCGCCCGAGGCCGCGCGGCGCGGCGCGGCGGCGCTGCTCTCGCGCGGCGACTGGCGCGAGGCGGCGCGCTGGGCGCTGATCGCCGAGGTCGAGGGCCCGGGCCTGCTGCTGCCGTCGCGGCGACCGCCGCCCCGGGCGCTTCCCTTTGCGCCCGCGGTTTTGCCCGATGCCCCTGCCGCGGGCGGAGAGGAGGAGGAGGAGGTGAAGGGGGCGGAGGAGGGGGCGGAGGAGGGCGGTGCGTCGGCGTCGGCGTCGGCGTCGGCGTCGGCGGCTGGCGGCGTTGGCGGCGGCAAGCGGTGACTTGTCTTGGAGTCGAGTCGCTCGCTCGTCCTAGCTATACACACACACACACACATAGTGAATCGCGCGACTGAATCGACCCCAGTATACGCACCACGCGCTCCCGCAAAAGTCGAACGGACGATCGACCGATCGAGAAGAGACACACCCGACAGTTTTTCAAAAACTCGATCAGAACAGCCCGACGACAATGTCGGCGTCGCGCGGCGTCGCGAGCATGGAGCATCAGGCGCCGCGCTCGGTCGCCACGGAGGCGACGGACGGCCGCGCCGCCAAGGCCAAGGCCAAGGCGCAGAAGCAGAGCAAGCACCACGACGAGCGGCTGTGCTTCTTTTCAAACGAGGAGGAGGAGGCCGCCGCGAAGAGCAGCAAGCACCGGGGCGCGGCGTGGTGCGCGTGGATCCGGCGCGAGAACAAGTGGCAGCTCGCGACGGCGACCGAGCGCGACGGGCGCGTCCAGGCCCACGCGGTGCCCGACCCCAACGGCACGGGCAGCGGCGGCGCGGGCTGCCGGCCGCTCGGCGGCGGCGGCGCAGACGGGGCGGCGGCGGCGTCGGCGGTGGTCGGCGGCGACGGAGCCCCTCCTCTCACCTTCCTCACCGCGTCGCCCGACGGCCGCACGCTCGTCGCGTGCCAGGACCAGTACGCCAAGCTCCTCTCCACGGCCACGCTCGAGCCCGTCGGCACGGCCGGGCGCCAGATGCTGCCCGTGCGCGCCGCCGCGCTGTGCCCGGCGGCGGCGGCCGGGGTGGTGGCAGGCGAGGGTGCGGCGGCGGCAGGTGGTGGTGGTGGTGGCGGGCGGGCCGCCTCTGCGTCGGCCCCCGCCGCCCCTCCGCCGATGCTGCTCGCCATGGGCGGCGACGACCCGACCGTCAAGCTCGTCGCGCTGCCGCCGCCGGGCTCCGCCAACGCCAACGCCGATGCCGCCGACGAGGACGACGGCGCCGCGCGCTGCGCCCGCGCGCGCGCCTTCCGCTCGGTCGTCGGCGACGGGTACGTGCGCGCCCTCGCGCTCGACCCGGATGGCGCCTTCGCGGCCGCGCGCCTGCGCGACGGCAGCGTCGCCGTCTGGGACGCCGCCACGGGCAGGCAGGTCGCGCGCCGCCGCGTCGGGGCGCCCGACGACGAGGAGGAGCAAGCGGCGGCGGCGGGGGCGGGCAAGGGAGGTGGCGGGGCGGTGGGGGCCGGGGACGCCGCCGCATCGGCGGCCCCCCCCTTGCCGCCCCCAAGCTGCGCCGCCATCGACTGGCACCCGGACGGCGGCGCGCTGCTGGCCGCCCCGGGGGACGACGCCGACGTCGCGCTGCTCGAGCGGCTGTCGTGGAAGGCCGTCGCGTACCTGGCGCACCCGCGCGCGCACGCGGCGGCCGTGACGACGGTGGCGTTTTCGCCCAACGGCCTCTACTGCGCGAGTGCGAGCGCCAAGGACGGGCGCGTGGCCGTGTGGCGCGTCGGCGACGCCCTCGGTGGGGGGGGCGGCGGTGGCGGCGGCGGGGGCGGGAGCGCGGCCGGCGGCGCGCTGGTGTGCACGGCGCGCGTCGTTGCCACCGGGGGCTCCTCCTCCTCCTCCTCGTCCTCCTCTTGGTCCATGCGCATCACGCGGCTCGCGTGGCACCCGTCCGCCGACTGCCTGGCCGTGGCGGGCGCGTGCGGCGGCGTCGCCGTGTGGCGCGGCGTCGTGGCGTCGGCGGACGACGGCGACAAGGCTGGCGGCGCCGGCAACCGCGCCCGCCAGCTGCTGCCGAGCCCGTGGCGCCCGCTGGACGAGCTGCTGCGCGAGGCGGACGAGAGCGGGCGGCACGGTGGTGGCGGTGGCGGTGGCGGTGGCGGTGGCGGTGCTGCTGGCGGCGGCGGCGACTCCCGCGAGGAGGACGAGGACGAGGACGATGAGGAGGACGAGGGCGAGGACGGCGAGGACGAGGACGGCGGGCGCCCCGGCGGCCGCGTGTCGCGCAAGCAGGGCAAGCGCCCGCGCGCCGGCTGGAGCGACGAGGAGGCGGCCGAGGAGGAGGACGAGGAGGGCGAGGACGAGGAGGAGGAGGAGGAGGAGGACGGCGACAGCGGCGACCACCGCCGCCGCCACCGCCGCCCCCGACACGACACCAAGAGCAACTCCCCCCTCTGCCGCCGCGCCCCCAGCGCCCCCGGCGGCCGCCGCCGCCGCCGCGCGGCGTCGCCCGGCTCGGCCACGTGCCGCGTCCAGGCGCCCGTGCAGCCGGGCGCCACCGTCCCCTCGCTCGCCGACGCCGCCCTGTACGCCACCACGAGCAAGCGCCACGCCGCCGCCGGCGCGCCCGCCGCCGACCCTACCTCGCGCCTCCCGCGCTTCCTCGCGTACACGAGCCTCGGGTGCGTGGTCGCGCGCCCGCTCGAGCAGGCGGCGGCCGGCGGCGGTGCGGGGGGCGTCGGGGGCGCCGTGCGCGCGCAGGCGCTCGAGGTCGCGTTCCACGACGCCGGCGCGGCGGGGCGCGCGCGCAGCCCCGTGCTGACCGACTACTTTGGCGTCACGATGGCCGCGCTCGGGACGCGCGGCGTCGCGTACGCCTCGCCGCCCGTGGGAGGCGCAGCAGGCGGCAGCGGCGGCGGCGGCCGCCCCGAGCAGCAGCAGCAGCCCGCGATGCTGCTGTTTCGTCCCTTTGGCGCGTGGGCGTCGGCCGCGGGCGCCGAATGGTCGGTCGCGCTGCCCGACCCGGGCGAGGCCCCGCGCTGCCTGGCCGTGGGCGCCGGCTGGGTGGCCGTGGCCACGTCGCGGCGCCTGCTGCGCGTCTACTCGCTCGCCGGGCGGCAGCTGGCCGTCGCGGCGCTGCCGGGCGACGCGGTGGCGCTGGCGGCGGGGGCGGGCGCGGGCGCCGGCGCGGGCGACGACGGCGACGACGACGAGGGCGGCGGCGACGACGACGACGACGACACCGCTGACAAGAGCAGCAGCGGCGACCGCCTGGCCGTGGCCTGGGCGGACGGGCCGCCCGAGAGCGGGACGGGCACGGGCTACGACGGCACGCAGCGCCTGAGCGTGTGGGTCGCGCGCGTGCGCGAGGGCGCGCTGGTCGGGGTCGGCAGTGGAGGCGGCAACGGCAACGGCGGCGGCGCGGCGCCGTCGCGCCTGCCGCTGAGCCCCGGCGCGTCGCTGCGCTGGCTCGGCTTTTCCGAGCCCGAGGGCCTGCTGGCCGCCTACGACACGGCGGGCGTGCTGCGCCTGCGGCCGTGCGCGACCGCGGCCGTCGAGGCGTGGACGCCTGTGGTCGTCGACGCGGCGGCGGCCGCCGAGGCCGAGGCGGCGGCGGCGGCGGGGGGCGACGATGGCGGCGGCGGTGGCGCTGGCATCGGCGGCATCGGCGACGGCTCTACCACGCCGTCGCTGCGGATGTTTGGCCTGTCCCCCCGCACGGTCTGGCCCGTCGCCGCGTCGGCGTCGCAGATGCTCGGCGTCGTGTGCCGCGACGCGCGCGCGTCGTGCGGCCCGCCGGTCGTGCCCAAGCCCATGCTGACGGCGCTGCCGCTGCGCGTGCCCGGGGCGCCCGTCGGCGGTGGGGGTGGTGGCGGCGCGGTGGCCACCCTCGCCGCGGGCCTCGCGCTTCCCGGGGGCGCGCTCGCGCGCCACGAGGACGAGTGGCTGCGCGCGCGCCTCGCGTGCCGCGCGCGCGGCACCGTCGCGGCGGTCGCGGTCGGCACCGAGCGCGGCGTCTCGGCCGACGGCCGCGCGGGCTCGCGCGCCGACGCCGCGCTGCGCGCCGCTTCGGACAAGGCGGCCTTGCGGCTGTTTCACGCGGCGCTCAAGGCGTCGTCGTCGTCGGCTTCTGGGGCCGCGGGGGCGGGTGGTGGTGGTGGTGGTGGTGGCGTCGGCGGCGGCGGCCGCCAGCACCAGGCGCGCGCGCTCGAGCTGGTTGGGGCGCTCGTGCTCGACCGCTCCGTCGAGGGCGCGCTGCGGCTGGCGGCGCACCAGCGCGGCGCGGCGGCGCTGGCCGACCGCGTGGCGGCGTACCTGGAGGCGCGGCGGGCGCAGCTGTTGGAGAGGGAGGAGGTGGTGGTGGTGCGGCGGGGGCGGCGGGGTTTGAGGGGGGGCGCGCGTGCGGGGGGGGAGGAGGAGGAGGAGGAGGAGCGGGGCGAGGGGGCGGGGGGGGGCGGCGACGACGAGGAGGCGGAGGACGGCGGCGCCGGCGGCAGCGACCAGCAGCACCACGTTGCGGCGGCGCCTGTGCGCGGCGCTGCTGCTGCTGCTGCTGGCGACGCTGCTGCTGCTGCCGCTGCGCCGTCGTCGGCGGCCGTGGCCGCGTTTGCCGCGCGGCTTGCGGGGGGTGGTGGTGGTGGTGGTGGTGGTGCCAAGCGGAAGGACGGGGGGCCGGCGGCGGCCACTACGCTCGCGCCTGCCGCTGCCGGTGGGCGCCACGCCAACCCCTTTGCTCGCGTCAACGTGGCGCGGCGCTGATACGCGAGTGGAAGTGATGCGTATAGCTTGGTGATGTATGTTTGTGGAGCATTTGGGCAAATCGAATCGACGAAAGTGTGTGCTGATGGGAGAGATGCCGCGGGCGTTGCGGGGGGCGACGACGCAGCGCTAATGAATTCCGTCGCGTCACGTGTGCCAATTTTCGATTCCGGTCTTCTCGTCATATTTACAAGCTGTGTAGCGGCGCTGCCAAGACTAGAAGCCCGAGGCGCGCGCGGCGAACAAAAGGAAGGAAGGAAGGGAACATACGATGCGGGCGGCCGTAAATATTCTTGCTGGTCCGCGCGCCGGCGCCTTGGCACTCGGCGCGCGCGCGAGCGAGAGAGAAACGCCGAAAAGGAAGGAGTTCGTGGCAAAAGGAAAAGAGGGGGCTTTGGGGTGCGACTGTAAGAAGCGAAGCGACGACCCATGGGTCGACAGTTGGTTTTTGCGCTGGTCGATGCCCAGCTTCCCGAAGACTCGGTGCACTAGGTGCACGCTGCGAAAATCGAGTCGCACGTTGCCGGCGCGGTGTACGCAATCCCGCACAATTTGCACACGGGCGCGACGGACGCCAGATCACCTGCGTCGTTGATCGTGCAAGACTCGGTGTTGCTCGGGTTGCTGACGCTCACTTGCGGATTGCTGGGCAAAAACCAGGTGTTGCGCACGCAAGTGAGGCAGTCGTAATACGCGCCGGAGTCGGTCGGCTGGTTCACTCTGACCACGAGATCCGACTTGATGCACTTGCCGTCCTTCAAGTAGTTTTTGCCTGGAAGAGTCAAGGAACAGAAGGGGAGAGGCGGGGAAGGGGGGATTCGTGAGAAGCAGCACAGGCCGATACCAGCACGGTCGTACGGTCGTGGGGCGGGCTGAACAACAACACGCTCACGGGTAAAATACTCACCGTTCAGGAGCGGTGGCATCGGCAGGCCCGTTTGGCTCCACAACTCGGGGTCGTTGGTGATGTAAGCCTCGCAGGCCTTCGCAAGCGTGCTCATGTGCTCAAACTGAGCATCCGTAAGGTTGCCCAAGCGCATGGCCGTGATGCTCTGAAGAACGGCGCCATCGCGGAACACGGAGCACAACGTGTCCGAGTACCCAACCTTGGGGTACAGACTGCCAATATCAACGTCGGTCAAGAGACGCTTGCTCCACGCGTCCGCGTCTATCGTGTAAGTAGGGCCGTCCGCGCCTGTAATGAGAAAAGGAGGTGGGTTTGGGGGGGGGGGGGGGGGCGGGGGGGGAGTGAACCTCAGGATCTCTCTCTCTCTCTCACATGTGTGTGTGTGTGTCCCTTTAGGTGTACCTAA
>Ga0315905_10008519_pt1 | contig 10378 bp, 9 predicted proteins | sample LakEriMetagenome_5_FD_203522 | JGI IMG/M metagenome (GOLD analysis project Ga0315905, IMG submission 203522) | Freshwater fungal communities from buoy surface, Lake Erie, Ohio, United States - Buoy 4 MA121 | ecosystem: Environmental > Aquatic > Freshwater > Lake | place: USA: Lake Erie, Ohio... | reverse complement strand
AATAAGACAAGACATTCTCTTGCCCCCATTCTCCTGCCTACTGCTGAGCTCAGCGCTGCACGATGCGCACGGGCAGAGTGGGCTGGTTCTTCAAGGTCAGCTTCACGTTATCTGCGGACAGTTGGTCGAGCTTGGCCGGGCGGAGATTGGGCCGGGCGGAGATTTGGATGACGGCGAAGTCGGCTTGAGCGGGAATGAGGCACTTCGCGTTGAGGGTGCGCACACCTTTGGCATCGGAGCCGAGCGTGGTGACTTGGGCGCTGCCGCTGGCGAGAGCTTCAGGGATGCTTTGCGGCCATTTCTGGTGGAGTGAGGCTGGATCGCCTGAGAAGAGGTAGAGCTGACCGAAGAAGGACACAGACGGCTTAGTGTTGGCGGCGCGTCCATCGCGAAAATCGGCGCTGAGTTCGAGCACCGAATCACCCTCCGGGCTCAGAGCGTGCCGCAGCGGGCGTAGATCGACGAGTTGGAAGACATCGCAGGAGATCGCGCGGCCCGTGGGATCGCCCGAATCACTGCTGGGGGCGATGAAGCACAGTTGGTCATCGCGGATCGCGGCCTCATCGCCGCTCCAAAAGCCCAGTTGGTGGGGAAAACCGCGCTCCAGACGGTTTTCATCGAATGAGCCGTTGAGGAGCGAAAACAGCCTCTCAGTGGTCGCCTTGGGCGATGAGATGGCCCAGACAATCGACGCGCTGAAAAGGCCGATGACGAGCCCAGCGGCCATCGCGGTGATGGGGCGGGTGATCCAGGTGAAACGCTTCCGTTCGGAAGTGCGGCTAAAGCCGCAGCCACTTTGGAAAGCCTCCTGCCGAAAGCGATCATGCAGCGCCATCGAGCGCAGTTGAGTCTCGGCGAAGAGCTGGCGTTTCGCGGGATCGTCACGCATGGCGGTCTCGAAGGCGGCGAGTTCATCCGGCGTGAGCGTGCCGTCCTGATGACGCATGAGCAGGTGGAGAAAGTCGGTGTCGTTCATGAGGCGGATTCAGTTTGAAGGCGGGCGCGAATGCAGTCGCCGAGGGTTTTGTGCAGGCGGGCAAGGGCTTGATAGACGGTTTCGATCTTGCGGCCCATGATCGCGGCCACGTCAGAGCAATTGCGACGCTCAAAGTAGCGCAGACGCAGCATTTCACGGTTGTTCGGCGTGATCTGCGTGATGCACTGGCCCAGTGCCTCCTGCATGGCCTCCGCGCGTGATTTTTCCGGCCACTCCTCGGCCAGCAGAGCCAGCATTTCATCACTGAGGCCAACATAGCGCCCATTCAGCGCCCGCAGGATGTCGATGGCACGATTTTTCCCGGTCAGCCGTGCCCAGTTCATGAGATGCGCCGTGGTCTCGAAGCTGTCCGCCCGCGCCACTGCTTTCACGCACATCTCCTGAAACACATCCTCCGCCAGATGAAAATCCCGCGTCACGCTGGCAAAGAACGCTGTGAGCGGCAGGCGCTCGGCCAGCAAGGTGGCGGTGATGTCTTCTGGGACAGGCATGGGGTGTCCGAGAATACGCCAACTATCCAAAATCTCGACAGCGCGAAACTCGGATCGCGCCGCCCATTTGGCGAAGACTATCGTGTCGGCACGCTGCTCGCGTCGAGATCCGGCTTCGTGTTCCAGCGTGCAGTCCAGCCAAGCTTCTCGACTTTGGTGCGGAAGATGACGGTGTTGTCGAGGGCAATGTCGTCGGATCAGATGAACTTGGTGCCTTCGAAGTCGTTGTCAAAGTAGGGCTGTTTGGGATCGACTTCTTCGATGGTGTATTCTTTGGCGCTCTTCCAAGTGCTGTCGTCGAAGTCGATGGCCCACCAGTTGGCGGGGAGTGGGTCTTGGATGACTTTGGGATTGGCGGTGTCGCCGTTGATGGGGCCGCGGAAGAAGTTTTTGGTCTTCCAGGTCGCATTGATCTGACCGATCCTCCACTTGAATGAACGACGCGTAGCGACGAACTCGCCAGCACCTTGCCTTTCATCGCTTCCATGAGTTCTTCGCGTCCGGGCGTGCCAGCGAGCTTCAGCGGCTCCGAAAGGGCATACATCGTGATCACATACGTCTTCGCGCCGGGGCCTTTCGAGTGTGGCGGCTCGTAGCCGATTTCGCCTTTGAAACCGGTGCCGACTTTGCCAATGCTCTGCGAATCCTTCGGAAGGCTCGCGGCACTCGCGGGGATGTCATAGACGGTCCAATACCACTTCTTGTCACCATCAGGCGTCACATGATCCATGATCAAGGCGTAGCTCTTCGTCGCGGCGGGTGCGCCAGACCACTCTAGGGGCGGGCTAAGGCCATCTCCATCGCCCGTGAACTCCACCGGCAGCTTTTGGAGGTCTTCAACCACAGTGCTGCTGAGCATGAACTTGCCATCGCTGCTGCGGGGTTGATCAGGCAGCGCGAGAAAGGCCTCCTGCTTGCCAATGCGACCACCGCCTTCGCCGCGCTTCATGCTGCGTGCGGGCGATCCCGCCCGCTACTGGGCTGGCATTCATCTCGATCTCGTCGCGCAAGGCGGTGGCTCACTCACGCTCGTCATGGTATCGCACAGCATCAGCGGTGGCGGCCTCTTTTTCGATCTGCGCCCGTGGCTCTGGCTCGCCGCTGCGGCACTCCTCATCTCCGCACTCATATGGATGCCCTTTGTGCGAGGCATCACCGGCTTCATCCGCACGCTGAACCACGCCGCAGGCCGCATCGCTCATGGCAAATTCGACGAGCGTATCGAAAAGCAGCGCAACGACGAACTCGGCGAGCTCTCCACCTCCGTGAACACCATGGCCGCCCAACTTGGCGACTACATGACGCAGCAGCGCCGCATCACCGCCGATGTCGCTCACGAGCTGTGCAGCCCCATTGCGAGGATGCAGATGGCGCTCGGCGTCGTCGAACAGCGCAGCACCCCGGACCAGGCCACCTACCTGCAAAAACTCGATCGAGAGCTCCAACACATGGCCAAGCTCGTCGAGGAAGTCCTCGCCTTCACCAAAGCCGAAACCATCCCCGACCGCGAAACGCCCGAAGACATCGATTTGCGCCAATTGATTCAAAACGTCCTCGCTCGCGAAGCCCCCGAAAACGACATCCAACTCGAAATCGGCGAGGTGAAGCTCCACAGCCTCCGAAACGCGCTGGATCGTGCGATTGGCAATGTTTTGCGAAATGCCGTGCGTTACGCCTGCGACATCGAAATCCATGCGAAAGCCGAAAATGGCCGCGTGATGATCCAAATCCTCGACCGTGGCCCCGGCGTGGCTGAAGAGGCTGTCTCACGCCTTTTCGAACCCTTTTTCCGCCCCGAAGCCGCCCGTGGCCGCAACACCGGCGGCAGCGGCCTCGGCCTCGCCATCACCAAACGCTGCATCGAGGCCTGTGGCGGCACGGTGACCGCCCAGAATCGTGAAGGAGGAGGTTTGTGTGTGGAGATGACGGTGCCGGTTTAACTCGTCCTTTGCTGACGACGAGCCAAGGCGTTGGATGATTACTCGGCGGGTTCAATGCCCGCAATTGGCTCCTTCTTCGGGGTCTGTGTCCTCGATTTTGGCGGCGGTTTTGAGATCTTCGAGGAGGGCGTTGAATTTTTTGTCGCGGTGCTCTTCGAGGAAGCGAGTTTTGACGTCTTCTTTCACCTCTTCAAACAGACGAGCGACGGAGGGATTGCGGCCGGTGACGGTGCAGACGTGGAAGCCGAGTTGGGTGGTGAAGACAGGGCTGATCTCACCCTCGCCCATGGAGAAGGCGATGGTTTCAAACTCCTCCATGAACTCGCCGCGTTTGAACCAGCCGAGGTCAATCTGCTGCTGCTCGTCGGCGCGGTGTTCTTCGGCGAGTTGGGCGAATTCGGCCCCGGCGAGGAGCTGGGAACGGATGCCACGCATGGCTTGATAAACATCTTGGCGGCTGGTGGCTCCCTGGAGGCTTTTGGTGATGTGAGAGGCCTTGATCTGCTCGTCGGTCATGTAGTGCTTCAAATTGGCCTCGTAGCAGGCCCGCAGGTCGGCCTCAGTGGGCACCGGTTCAGGGGAGTAGATTTGCTGGAGCGTTTTGTCGAGGCGGACGCCACCAGCGATGTTGTCACGCACCAGAGCGGAGTCTTTGGGCGGCAGGCCGATGTTGAGGTAGAATTGTGACTCTCCTCCGGCCTCGTCGATGAGCTTGTTCAAACGGGCGGTGATGTCCTCCTCGGCCACCTCGGGCACGCGGCGGCGGCTTTCCTGGTTGAGCAAGACGCGGGAAATGATGTGGTCCTTGGCCATGCCGCGAAATTCAGGATCGCGCTCGCAGCAGGCGACCTGGAGGGTGCGTTCATAGTGTCCTTTGATCTGGCGGAATTCCGCCTCGATGATTTCTTCGTCGATGTGTTCGCTGTTGATGATGAGAGCCATAGTGTGACGATCATGGAGCGCGAAGCGAGGGGCGCAAGGTTTGACAATAAAGGCTGGGTGGCCTAGATGCCCGCTGCGTCGTGTCCAAGTTCGGCATGAAAACTGCGGATTCGCGCTGCGTTGCCTGCCATGATGAAATGTACCCAGATAATAATGACAGCGGCGGCCGCCTGGTCGCTGGTCAGTTGTGCCAACCATGAAGTCGTGAAGGCGATTCCGGTGGCACCTAGCCCCACGCAGTACTTGGCGGATGCCACGGCGCAGGGAGATGGGAATCCTTATGCGCACAACGTCATGATGCCTGAGAGTCCGACCCTGGTGGTGAGTTCCGGGCCTTCGATTCGGGCCGCCTCCTACCTCCTGCTCGATGCGCGCAACGGCCAGCATCTGGCGGGGCGTAATTTTGAGACCGCCCGTGCTGTGGCCAGCACGCAGAAGCTGGTGACGGCGCTGGTGGTGCTGGACGCTGGCAATCTGGACAAAATGGTGCGTGTACAGTCCTCGGATGTGGCGGTGGAGCCGACACGGATGGGGTTGAAGCCCGGCGAGATGTATTCACGCCGGACCTTGCTTTACGCATTTTTGGTGAAGAGCTGCAATGACATCGCCAACGTACTGGCGCGAGATAACGCCGGCAGCATCAGCGCCTTCGCGGCGAAAATGAACGCTAAAGTGCGCTCCCTGGGCTGCACGAACTCGAATTTCAAAAATCCGCATGGCTTGACCGTTCCAGGGCAGCATTCCACCGCTCGAGACATGGCCCGCGTGGCGATGGCCGCGTACCGCAACGGCACCCTTCGCGATGCGGTGCGGCGCAAGTACTACACCTTCCGCCGCGCGGACGGTCGCTCGGTCACCCTGGAAAACACGAACGACCTGCTCGGTGCCATGCCTGAATGCAATGGCATGAAAACCGGCTACACCGTCGCCAGCGGCCGCTGTCTGATCTCCAGCGCGGCCAGTGGCGGCCGCGAGGTGATCCTGGTGCAGCTGGGTACCAAAACCGCCTACATCTGGGATGACGGACGTTTGATGATGAGCTGGGGCTTGCAGCGTCTCCGGTCCCGCAGTGGTGTGGCGTTCAAATGGTAACAAAAAATGAACCATGTGCCGGTTGCGGCAACGTGTGAACAAACGCAATGTCTGAGACCTCGTCATACTGAAAAACGCCCGCATGCCGGCCACCAAACTCGTCTGTCCTCATTGCGAAAAATCCGTCGAAATTCAGGTTTCGGCCGTCACACGCTCACGCCCCTGCCCGGAATGCGGAGAAATGGTGATGCTCCAGATGGCCGAGAAGAGCACCAAGACAAAACGCCGCGCTCTCCTCGTGACGCAGGCCGAGCCTGAGTCTGCTGCCGAGCCGCTGCCTGTGAGCGAAGAGTGTGGGCCGCAGCCGCTGCCGGGAGACGCGTTTGACCGCATGCGCATGGACCCTGAGGTGCGCATTTTCCGCCGTCGGTTAGTGATTGGGGGTGGTTTGGTGGCTGCCGTTGTGGTCGTGATGATGGCATTCAGCCTGTATCAGTCTTTCCAAGAGAAACAGGAGAGGCTCAGGCTTTTCGGAACTGACAAAATTCAAGATGAGAGTCTGCTGCTTACAAACAGCTCTGTTGCTCCTGAAGCTGCGATGATCACGCCCGATGAAACGCTGCCACCAGTCAATCCAGGAAATCTCGTTTTCCGCCCGACAGGCAGTGATAAGCACAAGACAGCCACCATTCAGGCTGGTGTGGAGGAAACATCGGCAGACCTTGCGCAGCTGGTCGCTGCAGATGAGGCGCTGCGCCAGTTTTTGCAGGCACCGAATTGGAAACAACGTGCGCTGTTGGTGCGGGACCAAGTGCGCGTGGCCCCTCTGATGGGCATTTATTATGGGAAGAACGCGGACGGACCGGTGTTGTTCGACTCCATCGTCCAGGCGGAGGAAATTTCCCCATTGTTCTCCCAGCATGTCGTCGTTTTTGAGGGCGGTGGCCGACGACTGGCCACGGTGGAGCACCATGCCTCTGGTCCCCGGGTGGACTGGGAGTCGTTCGTGGGCGCGGGTGAGATGGCGTGGTCAGATTTCTTGGAGACAAGGCCCGTAGCGCCGCGGTTGTTTCGTGTGCTGGTGTCTCCTGCCGGTCATTTTGAAAATGAGTTCGGAGATCCTGCCATGTTGCAATGCTTTAGCCTGCGATCCATCGCCGAGCCTGGCGCCAAAGTGGTGTATGGTTATGTGGTTCGTAACAGTGCGTTGGCCAAGGAGCTGAATTACTGGCTGGAGCAGAGCAGCGAAGAGACGATGCCGATGATCCTGAAACTCAAATTTCCCCCAGATGCGCCAGTGGACTTCCAGGTTTGGATACATCAGATGGTCAACGAGGGTTGGGTATCCAAATAAACCAGCCGCGATGACTGAATGACACGATTTGAGAAATTTTTCGCAGGATCTGCAAGAACACCAAACTTCCCTCGTAACTCAACGCGATTCTAGCAATAACACCCCCCGTTTATATTATGAAAATGCATCCTAACTGCCAGGGCAGCCACCTTGATCTTCGTTCCGGTGTCAGCCGTCGTGACTTCCTATACGTCGGCATGCTCGGCGGACTCGGTGGTCTTACCCTGCCTGACATGCTTCGCCTTCAGGCTGCTCCGGTGATTCCTGATGTGGAGTCCTTCAAAGCCGTCGCTGACTCTGTCATCCACATCTACCTGCCCGGCGGCATGGCCCAACATGAGTCGTGGGATCCGAAGCCCTTCGCCTCGCCAGATTATCGTGGCCCCTTCACGCCGATCAAAACCTCCCTCCCCGGTGAATACGTGGGTGAGAAATTCACGAACATCGCCAAGATCATGAACAAGCTCACCGTCATCCGCTCGATGACCCACGGTGAGGCCGCCCATGAGCGTGGTACGCACAACATGTTCACCGGTTACCGCCCTAGCCCGGCGATCAAGTTCCCCAGCTTTGGCTCCATCATCTCGCATGAGCAGGGCAGCCGAAACAATCTTCCACCCTATGTCGTTGTGCCAAACATGGTCGCTCCTGAACAGGGCACCGGCTACATGAGCAGCGCTTACGGCCCCTTCGCCCTCGGCAGTGATCCTGCGGACAAGGGCTTCACCGTGCGTGACCTTCTCACCCCGAAGGACGTCGATGAAAAGCGCTTTGACCGCCGCCGCAACCTGCTGGGCACCGTGGACGAGCATTTCAAGGCCGCCGAAAAATCCGACGCCATCAGCGCTATGGACAGCTTCTACCAGTCTGCCTACGGCTTGATCAGCAGCCAGAAGGCGCGTGAGGCATTCGATCTCACCAAAGAATCCGACAAGCTGCGTGACGAATACGGTCGCAACACCGCTGGCCAGCGTTTCCTCCTTGCTCGCCGTCTCGTCGAGGCTGGTGTGCGCATGGTTTCCGTCAATTATGGCGGTTGGGATCACCACTCCAACATCAAGAGTGCCTTCGAAGGTCAGGCTCCGAACTTCGACCAAGCCTTTGCCCGCCTCATCACCGATCTCTCGGATCGTGGCATGCTCAAGCGCACGCTGGTGATGGTCAGCTCCGAATTCGGCCGCACGCCAAAGATCAACGGCACCAATGGACGTGACCACTGGCCGCGCGTGTTCTCCGTGGCGATGGCTGGCGGCGGCATGAAAGAAGGCTACATCCACGGTGCTTCTGATGCCCTCGGTGGCGAACCTGATCGCGACGCGGTCGGCCCGGAAGACCTCGCCAAGACCATGTATCGTCTCCTTGGCATCAACGCCGAGAAGCGCATCATGTCGGACGGTGCTCGCCCTATCGACATCGTCAATGGTGGTCGCATCCTCACCGAAGCTCTCGCCTAATCTTACCGCGAAAACGACTCAAACAACGAACCCGGACAGCAATGTCCGGGTTTGTTGTTTTTGGGTCGTTAGGGCATGGCTGAAATCCACCTTGAACCCGGCAAAGTGAGTCTTTCAGCTGGTTCAGCCTGCGCCGACTCATCTTTTTCGGTGAGCGCATCCAACGTTATATAAAGAACCTGAAAACAAATTCTCAACCCAACTGCCGGATGTGGAAATACACGTCCGGTGGTGTGGGAGGATGGTGGTGAAAATCCTGCTTCCTAACTAGGCATCACCCACGGCGAATCTCCGAGCCTTTGAACTGCACCGCGATGCGGAAAACCTTCTTTTTCCGGCACTCGATCTTGCCGGTCTGAAGGTCGAAGCGATCGGGAATCTCGATGACATGAACATCGGTCTTCGCGTGGAAGCCGCGTTCGGAGAAGATGTCGATGAGGATGGCCAGGGCCTCGGGGTCGTGGAAGAGCTTGTCCTCGGTGTTGATGTCGGCACGGCCGGAGATGGCGTGGCGGACGATGATGGGCATCATCTTGGTCTCGATGAAGCTGACGACATCGTCCATGATCTGGGGCTTTTCGACCTTGTAGGCATCCAGGCGGCGCACGAGGTCCTGCCGTGCATGGCGGATGATCTCACTGGCGAGCGGTAGCTGACGTAGGAGGTCGAAGGTGCGCGGATCGAGCTCGAGGGAGCTTTGGTATTCGAGCTCCTTGATGATGTTTTCCTGCACCACCTCCAACGGCACTTGCGCATTGATGAAGTGGTAATGGAAGATCTCCTTCAGCGAGACGAGCGCGTCGTAGGTTTTCTCTTTGAAGACTTTGTAGCGATTCCGCGCCAGTGCGGGGTCGAAGTCGGTGGCGCGTTCCTCCCACTGCTCGCCAAGGCCAGAACTGCGCACCTCGGCGTTGTGGGCGAGCACTTCCTGGCCGCGTTTGAGCTGACGCGAGATGCTTTCGGCTTCATCGACAAAGAGCACCATGATGTGGAAGATGGGCTGCTTGAAGTGCGCGGCGTCCGGTGTGTCGAGGAAGTCACGGCGCAAGCGTACCATCTTGTCGAAAAGCATCTTGAGGCACTCGACCTGCACTTTGGTGCGCGGGAAACCGTCGAGGATGGCGCCATTTTGCTGTTCGGGCTCTAGCAGCTTGCGAATGAGGATGCCCACGACCTCGCGATCTCCCACCATGCTGCCACGCGCTTTGATTTCGCGGGCCTCCGGCGTGTCGAGCAAGGCGCTTAATACGATGGGCTGCGCATCAATGCCTCGCACCTGGCGGATGAAGTCCGTGTTCGTACCTTTGCCCGCGCCCGGCGCACCACCGAGGAGGATCAGTTCCTTCGGAAAGCGCAGCTTTTCACGACCGTAATCGGCTTCGAGCTGATTCCAGACATGATTGAAGATGAGCTGGGCATCCTTGATCTCCAAATCGGCCGTGGCGGCGGGTTTGGGAGAGGTTTCGGGGGCGGCGGGCTGCATGGGAATGAAACAGGCTTATCGACTGCCGAATCGTCATGTCAAACGCAGCGTGACCTGAAACCAGCCTCACAGCAGTGCCGCGCCTGGATCAGCCAACTGACGCGGGCGTCCATGGGCGTCGTAGGCGTGGGTGCTGCGTTTACTTCTTTTTCAGGATGACATCGCCGAGGCTGAACATGGGGCCGTAGATGGCGTAGATGAGGAAGCCGACCATGACGCCAAGAATCATCATGGTGAGAGGTTCGATCATCTTGTCGAGAGTGGCGGCGAGGTTATCGAGCTCCTCCTCGTAGTCGTCGGCGATTTCGGCGAGCATTTCGGTGCCTGAGCCGGTTTCGGAGGCGAGTTCAATGAGACCGCAGAGGTTGCGAGCATCTGGGCCGAGCCAGTGGGCCTCCATGAGGAAGGCCTCGTGCAAGGTGCGGCCAACGGCGATGTGCTCACGCAGGCGGATGAAGAGCTCCTTGTAATGGTAGTGCCAGGATGCCTGGGCGGTGATGTCCAGGGCGCTGGAGAGACGCACGTTGGACTCGGTGAGCATGGCAAGGGTGCGGAAGCCGGTAGCGGCGGCGGATTTACGCACGATGACGCCGATGGCGGGGAGTTTCAGGAACAGATCCTGCATGGCGCGGATGGAGCTGATCTTTGCCCAGTTGGAGAAGAAGAAATAAAGGCCCGCGAAGGG
>Ga0315905_10008518_pt1 | contig 10379 bp, 15 predicted proteins | sample LakEriMetagenome_5_FD_203522 | JGI IMG/M metagenome (GOLD analysis project Ga0315905, IMG submission 203522) | Freshwater fungal communities from buoy surface, Lake Erie, Ohio, United States - Buoy 4 MA121 | ecosystem: Environmental > Aquatic > Freshwater > Lake | place: USA: Lake Erie, Ohio... | reverse complement strand
GCTCACATAGACACACGCTGCCTCGCCCCGCGCACACAAGAAGCGCGTGTCACGAGCGCATACGACGCGCGGTCTACCGCGGGCCCAGCCGGAGGCAATGGTTTTCCGTGGCCTCCCCCGGGAATTGTTTTTTCTGGGAATTTTTTTTCATTAAAAATGATGCTGGGAATGCGAGCGCGCTGCTCGGCTGGAGTGCGGTTCTTGTCCACACCAGCAAAGAGTAGTCGCATGTTGGGGCCGGGGCGACTTCTCCTGACGCGTGGACTCCCTCCGCTCACAGTTGCCTCAGTCTTTGCCTCGCACTTCGCGGTCATCATGATGTTTCCCTGCTTGCGGTTGAGTTCGAGTGCACCTGCACTACACGCGCATATGCATGTTACATTCTGGCCCACATAGACGTCCAGAACGTTTTATCCTCTAACCCCGCCGTAAACCCCGCCGCTGTCAAGCAGACTTCGCGCGCGCATGCGGCCGCAGCAAAGTCTACCCCCAAGGAAATCATCGTTACCACTGCCAGCGGGCTCCAGTATGTGGTCTGTCTTTTTATCTGGTGTGCACGCAAATTTGTGCTGACTGTTCCTGGGGTTTGCTGTCCAACGTGCAAGGAGCTTACACGGCAGCATGAAAACGAACAGGATCACGCGGTGGGATCTGGTGCAATGCCCGAGGCCGGCTGGATAGTTCAGGTGAGAGGCAAGCTGACGCACATTGCATGACGTACATTGCAGTGGCGTGGCATCGTGTTCATGAGGCATGCACGTCGCCGTCCAACGTCAACACTCACTCACAGCCACTGTGCTCAAATTGCATGCGTGTGCGTGTGCGTGTGCGGGCGTGCGTGCGTGCGTGCGTGCGTGCGTGTTCGGTGGTGTCGTGATGTAGTAGGTGCTGGGGGGAGGCCTGGTCTAAACTGATGTTTGATCCGTGCGCGCAGGTGCACTACGTCGGCACGCTCCTTGCGACCGGTAACACAAAATGAATTACATCCCCCTACCCCTCACCGCATCGCACCATCCCCGTCCACGCCCAACACCAACGCCTTCTAACCCACATACGTATGATCGCCTCGCCCCTCTCCCGGTCTCTCTCCCACGCGTGTGTGCAACATCATGGCACCAGGAGTTCAATTTGATTCATCGCGTGCGCGCGGTGTGCCGCTCGAATTTCCTGTCGGAACCGGGTTCTCCTTCCATCACCCCTCCCTACCTTTCCCTAGCCCTCGCCCTCGCCCTTGTCCCTCTCTGAATGCTGCAAGAGGCACACACACGCACATGCACCCACACACACACACACACACATGCACGCAAACACATACACACACCAGGCGCGTGATCGCGGGGTGGGACGAAGGCATTATGAGCATGCGCGTTGGTGGCAAGCGTCGCCTTATCATCCCTCCGAATCTCGGTGCATTCTCTCTCTCTCGCGCGCGCTCTTTTCCACACTAAGAAAAAAAAACCGCATTGTTGTCCACTAGAAATTATGTAGATTTTCCCAACAATGCGACTGCTTTATTTGACACATGCAAAACCGTATTTGTCAACAATCAATAATGATAATAAATCATGAATAATTTGTCAACCCATACGCAAAGCAGACGAAAACCGCCCCTGCGTGCCTGTCTCGCTCTCGCATTCTCCGCATCATGCCCTTTTGTTAACCAGTGACCCCAACCCTTCCCTCCCGCCCGAACACACGCTTCATCTCCAACAAAAACTCCAGGGTATGGAGCCAGAGGAGCAGGATCAGCGATACCACCCAACGCATCTCTAATCTTCGAGGTGGAGTTGGTTGCCTGCAAGGTATATTCCCGTCAAAAGTGTTTTCAAACCATGCAACGCGATTAGTCCTGCAAGGTATATCATCTGTCGACCAGGGAGAAGACCACCGTCTCCATGTTGTGGCAGATCGTAGAACTCATAAGCCCAGCAGTCGACTCCTCTGCTCTGTCCTCCTCCCCGCAACCCTTGATCCCTACATACATGCAACTTCGAAGCGACTTACAGGTTTGCCTCGTGCGAACCTCAGGCACCGCCAGCAAGCCTCTTCGACTCAGTGGCAGATATGTTTGGGGTCAAACGGTAGGTCAAGCGTGGTCAAAGTTCCTCCGGTCAGGGAAGGACCCGAGAAAGGTCCCCAGGGACGACGGTGGATCAAGGGGGGGGGGGCGGGGGCGTGGGGACTTGGAACGTAACTGAGATGGTTGGGGCGCCGGTATTAATAAATAAATACCGGGGTTTGTGTGGGCTTGCCAAGCGCTAAGAGGATTATGCGAGTCACCCACGGAGATGGCTGTGACAAACTATAAGCGAAGTAGACCCTAGGACTACTTGAGGGGAGTCACGGTCTTTGAGATAGGCCTATATTTAGCTCGATAGCGTGACAAAACATTAAGTGTGGCTGTACCACAAATTGGTCAAAACCTGCACGAACGGGATTGGCAGAGGCTGTACGAACCTTTACCCGCTCCTTTATATGTGAAATGCCGTTCTATTTCATTATAATCGGTCAATGGCCGAACGGCCTCTTACCCATAACATCATTCAGTCTCGCAGCAAACCGCCTGTCTTGTGCTCTCCCTAGGGTACCACAGTAACCCACTTCGGTCTATAGACGCACGCTGCGCGCCATCAAGACACGGACGACGGGATGGTTGAGGTTTGAAAAGGGATTGTGGCAGACAAAATAAAATCTAAACATCGGTGCATGGAGATGGACCGCTGTCATCCCATTCATCTTCCTACCATCAACCACGACTTGTACGGAAGTTGTACCCCACCGAAAAATTGGAACCAGACACCCGTGTTTTCTCGGTATTTGCCAGCTTGCCTCCCGCCGCGTACTAGTTAATCTCCACTCCTCATGGTCCCATTGCTCCATTCTCGCTCCAATCTACTGATTCTACTCTCCCACCACGTTCCGACAGTTGTCCCCCAGTGACAGATACGCAACCCCGAGGACGTTGTAGACACAAGCAGAGTTTTTTGAGCTATGTGCCCGCAAGGCGACTGCTACCTCCCGGCCCGCGCGATCCAGCGCCACCACGCCCCGCCTGTTGGAAGAATTGGCAAGCTGAGAGATTTGCCGTACCATGCTTTTCTGGGCATCCAGTTCCGCTATCGTGGCACGCATCGCGGTCACGCCCCCGGGGGACGAGGGCTGTGTTACCAGCTCATCCCAGACGATGAGGCGGCAGATGGACGGGTACACACATGCCGCCGTGTCCCATTGTTTATTACTACTTACTACATTCGCATCATACTTGCAACTATGGGACGCAAAAAAAGGCGAGCGCCTGGAAAACGGGTCTGCTGGAAATTAAACATATATAAAAGATGTTATATATCAGAGATAGCATAAAGTTACTCGATCCGGACTCTTTGACACTGGGTATAGAGGGCTCATTACCGACTTTCGCATTCCCACACGCCTCACTCGCACAAGCAGATCGTGCGCATTGCATCGGAGAAAATAGGAGTGGGACGACGCTGGGTGGCGTGTTGCGCGTCTCGAGCCGTGCGCGCGAAGGACGAATTTATTTTTCAATGTCCTATCACTGTGAAATCTAGCGCATAAATTGAGTCTTTCTCAGGGGGCCTTTGGGAGAGCAGTCACAATTACAAAGCTGTTCGCGTGGGGGGAGGGGGATATTGGAGGACATGTGCTACGAGTGACGACGAGCCGAGGCCTTTGTGGACTAGTCTGCCCATCACGCACTAGTAAACGAGGGGGAGAGGGAGATTGTGTGAAAGAAGGAGTGGGAGGAGAAGGGGAGCGCGAGAAGGAGCGTGCACTGGGGCTGCTACTATGCCACAACCCTTGACATTGAGGTTGATCCTCAACGCCACCGCTTTGGTTGCCGCGAGTCCGACTTTGCTCTTCAGCGACTGGTAGAATGCTGCGCGCTTGAAACGGAACGAGTCCGATTGATTGCGTTGCGATGGCATTCCAGCGGCAGTGAAGTGCGCCTCGGTCTCCCTGTAGAAAAAGAAGACGCAAAAACTCGCCGTGCATGCGGGTGGATGTGCTCATGATAGCGGGGAGAAAAGAAATGTACTGTTGCCTATAGGCGTTGATCTTACGCTGCGCAGCAACACGCAGCGGGCCGTCAAGGTCCTGAGGATTTGACAGGGTGCCGTTCTGCTGCACGTGGCTGCTTGACCCAAACCTGTCGTGGGCAATGCTGAGGTCAAAGACCAAGCTCCGGCTCCCGGCTTGATCCCTAAGGTAGCTCCGAATCTCCACATCGCCGCGCCGTTGGCCTGCGCTTGCCGTCACTCCATGTTGCGTGCGAACCGTGTGTCCGGCCGTGCGGAACAACCGCCCCAATACGCCCACCACCAATCATGCGCCTTGGTTGCACCTGAGGGAGCTGTAAACGTTGAATTGTGTTCGCCATACACGTCCAGTGCGTGCTTTTTGCAGCCACATTTAGCAAGCGGGCTATTATGGAGACGGGGGAGGGAGGAAAGTACTGGGACACCCAAACATAGCGTCGTGGAGACAAACGTCGCCCAGAGCGCTGGATCGGAAGGCATCGTTGGCGGATGTGGGCCTGACGGTCCCGAGCCATGAAAGGGACTTCCAGTAGAGATTGCGGGCCTTGGCGTTGTCGGCTTGCTCCTCTAGCGCATTCATCTCTACTCGAAGAGTGGAGTCTTGGACCGTGGCCTTGTGTTTCTGGGGAAGGTGAAGCTGGCGCTGCTCCTCGAAGCGCGTGCCGGCATAGCGCTGACGCAGGGCCTTGTAGGGGGCCCAGTGCTTGGTCAATTGCTGCGTGAGACGGCGTTGCGTGGGAATGGGGGTTGCTGGTCTTGAGAGCTTGAACACGCCGAGAAGGGAATCTGGCTCAGCTTGAATGCCTCGTGGAGGCGGTTGAGTTGCAGGAGGACCAGTTTGCCGTTGCCGTTGTCCTGGGAGCCTGCATGCTGAGGCTGCGGGTGTGCGCCCGCGTTGGCGGACGGCGGCTCAGCGGCCAGGATTTCACGCGACTTCTGTGCCAGAACAGCGCTGGAGTCGCTCAGGCTCCCAACGATCGAGCACGGGCAGGAACGGCGGCGCTGCCTGCCCGGGCAAAGTTCCCGCGGCGTTGCCTGCCCTTTGGGACAGCCCAAAGGGCTGTCCCAAGGTCAGGAATCATCAGGTTGCGCTGCCGCTGCCCTCGGCTTCCCGGAGCGCTCTGGCGCTCTCTCGCACTCTCGCGCACGCTCTCGCTCTTGCTCTTGCTCTTGCTCACGCTCTCACGCTCTCACGCTCTCACGCTCTCACGCTCTCACGCTCTCACGCTCTCGAGCTCGCGTGCACATATGCGAACACAGATACATGCATACAAACACATACAAACAAGTGTCCGCATCTACCAGCACACACGTGTACATCAGCGTAAAAAATGTGCGAATAACAGCACACAGGTGTGCATTCGCGCCCGCACAGCACACACAGCACGCCACATCACGCACGCACGCACGTTGGCACGCACGCACGTTGGTAAGCACGCACCTTCGCACGCACGTTCGCACGCACACACACACACACTTATACACGTTCGGTCGTTCGGACGGACGGACGGACGCTCGCTCGCTCGCTCGCTCCCACGCTAGCGTGCTTGCATGCACGCACGGCCGCACCTCAGCGGCGCAAGCTGTGTGTGATGCCTCTTTCCATGAAATTGACTATGGAAGAGCTTGGAAGCCATCGTCAAGCAGCTTCAATTGCTACCTCCGACCGAGCCGTGAACATGGGCTCGTGATGGGCGATGTTGCCAAGATTGAGGTTCGACCACGTTAACACACCCAATGTCTGGCGCTCCCGAGCAACAGCCATGCCCGCCAAATCGATACCTTCCTTGAAGATCATCACGCTCGGCGCTGCAGTACGTGGCACTCCCTTATGTGACGTCGTCTTCCTGTGCCGGCAACTCACAGATCTCGTCGCCCAGGATTCTGGCAAAAGCGCCTGCTTGCTCTGTCACGATGTCGGCGCTGGTTGGCGTCTTGAGAGGAACTTGGTGGGAGCCAGAGCGCTGGACCAGCTGCTACTTGCCCGGGTCCACAGAGCAGGCAACGCCGCCGTCCATGCGCGCGCGATTATGGGGAACGGCGCCTTTGTAGCTTTTGTATGCCCACTGTTGGGAGTCCCTCTTGCGCAGAAGCAGCGGATCCACTAATCAGGGCGCATACGTAAGAGTTGCGCAAAGTTTTGGAAAGAAACCAAGCGCGTGCACGCGCACACACACAAAGTCACGCCCTGAAGCGTTTTCGTGCATCACCTTGTGAAAGATTGTTTTGCCAGTGTGCTTGAACTCGATTGCCAGCGAGTGCCACACTGATGGCGCACCCGCTATGGCAGCCTGTGCAGCCGCAGGACGCGACGCTGCAGTTGCTTCGGCCGTTCTGCTGCAGGCGTTCATGAATGAGGCTTGCCTGTGTGGTACCGAGTGCTTGTCGCATCGTGCCTCTCTGCAAACCTTCGCTACAAAGTAACAAAGAGAGTCTTATGGGCGAGAGAAAAGAGAGCAAGAGCGAGAGCGAGAGCGAGCGAGCAATTGCAAGCGAGCGGAACGAGGTAGAGGGAAAGAGAGAGACGAGCGAAAGACAGCAGGGCGAGAGAGATCGGGAGCCCACTGTTTGTTGTCCACACCGAACCGCATCCGCGACGCGCTCCTCTACCTCCTCCTCACCATCGCGCCCTCTCCCAGCGGACCTACTGCTTGCGCAATCTGTGCCTTCAACCGCTTTCCCAGTCTTGCTTGGTACCGTATAGACATTCCGTTTTCACGTCAGAGAGAGCGAATGCTTGTTCGACTGAAAATGCGCGCGCGCGCAAGTGAGAGGGCGCTCTCACGCAGAAAAAATCGCCAATTGGGTACTTTGGCGATGCAACCGTGCCGTTCGGCGTGGTGGCCGCTGACGGCCTGTATAACCGTGCTGCAACACAGATCTAGCAATTTCTGAATCAATTTCAAGCTAATCGGCCGCTCCCAGGGCCGGCGCAGACGCACGGCGCACCTGCGCGCACGGTGGAAATCTTCTTTTGGTCTGTACACTTCCAACCCCCCCCTCCCCCTCCGCTCGTGCTTGTGCGTGCTGGCTCTGTTTTCCGCTGCCTCTTCCAAGTTGAAGGTGAAAGGGGTTGAGACTTTGTGTTGCAGAGTGGAGAGGTGTGTTTAAAATGAGGAAACGTGGAATTCGTTGTTTGAATCTTTACGACAAGAGTCCGAAACACTTTGGGAACTCCGGTAGACTGGCGCCTCTCACTAGGATCTCGAAGAGATCATCTCGAATAGACATAATTAAAGGCCAAGTATTCATTATACGAAATGGACTATTTTGGCTCTCGTTCCTTCCGTTTGTACTCACTTCCGATACCCCTGCCGTGTGTGTACTCTTCACACGAGGGTTGAGATACGCCCATACGAACTTTATGAGATCTAACCAGATACTGTTAAAATAAGTAAAATTGATGCATGCGCTTACAGTTCATCACGATCGGCCGGAACGAAGAGAGGAGGCAAAGAGAAAGACCCGCGACCTGCGGTGAGATCATCGATAGGGTGGAGCAGAACAGACCCCCGCGCTGTCGGGGCACCAGCGCGCTGCAAGACACAAATATCCACCCCACCACAGCCCCCGCCGACTGACGCCTGGACAACGCACTAGACAATTCCCAAAACCGAGGCAACGCGCGGCGCGTGAGGAGAAAGGGAGGTGAAGGGCACGGCCCCTGCGGCGCACGCCGCAGGGGTGCGCCGCAGGGGCATCAACCCGCCCCCTGCTGGATCGGGCGTGGGCCGATTCCGTGGTTGCCATGCAGCGCCAGGGTAAGCAGCACAGCCCCGGGGGAGCTAGCGGCATTGGCAATCTTGCGCAGTCCGACACGGGAGCTGGCGGCGGCATGCCGATCGTGCAGGGTGGCTTTCACGCGCAGTCGGGCTCGCAGTACATGCACCCTGCGGCCGGGCACATGATGGGCCACAGCGCTCCGGCTAATATGGGCCACCACCAATGGTACCTGTGCCCCCTGCCGCGTGAATCCGCACCTCTTCAACACATGGATCCCGCGCCCTGTTTCTGTGTTTCCTCCTAGCCTGACGCGGGGGGCTCTTGATGTTGCTTTGGGCAGGGCCGGAGACCAGCAGCAGCAGCAGCATATGTACGTCGGGGGATACGACCGGAACTATCCCGGGGTCGTGCCGCAGGGGTCGGGCCAATATGGGCAAGGGGCCTTCGACGCGCCCCCCGCGACGTGAGCCCCCTCAGTCTCCCCGCATGCGTCATACTTGCGCGTGCTGACGCGGCTTTCTCGCCGCGCTGAAATCTCTGCAGCGCGAGAAGAAATCCTACGCAACCACTAATCTGCATGTGCTGGTGTGCACGGGTTCATCGGATCGCCGTGCTTGCTTCGGATCCGTGCCCCAGCAGCATGGGCGCGCACATGTACGGCAGTGGGCAGCAGGGTGGAGACGGTCGAGCTGGGATGATGGGCTATGCGCACGCAGCGCAACAGCACCAAATGATGATGCATCACCACCACATGCAACAACAACAATACCACAATATGGGGGGGGACACGGGCAGCGTTACTAGTGCCACGAGCCGCAGCGAGAGTGAGTCGGATCGTTCAATCCAGTCTGATCGCTCAAGCGCAGTATCTTCCGGGGTCGCACAGCAACAAATGCAGCAGCAGTTGCAGCCTCGTCCTGCTCAACAGCAGCCACACGCGGTTGCGCAAGGGTCGGGGGGATGGTATGGGGGACAGAGAGGAATGCCAGCAGCAGCAGCAGCAGGGCATAATATGCGCCCGCAAGCGGCAGACGCAGAGTATAATGCAAGGTACTTGCCGCGCGCTGAGCACGCTGTTTTTTTTTCACACGTCATGCGGTTGACGCGTGTGCACGCACGCGGGTATGAGATTTCGCTTGGCGGGCACTTTGTGCACCCAAGATCCTGCTCGGAATATTCGTACATCCAACACACGTACATGCATGCACCAGTATATATGTGCGGAGGTCCCAGACACAGGCCCAGACACAGACACAAGCCCAGACACAGGCCCAGACACAGACACAAGCCCAGACACACCCAGACACAGGCCCAGACACAGACATAGACTCGAGACTGCGTGTTTGGTGTTGAAAGTTTAGTGGTTAGGGTCTAGTTTGAACGCGATTGCTCACGCTCTCGTTGGCCATCCTCACGTGCAGGTACGAAGAAGTTGAAATTAAGTCGGGGTGGCTCTTCAAGAAGGTACTGTCAAAAGAGACCTACTACAGTGTCAAAAGAGACCTACTACAGTACTACTACTACCCTTCTCTTCTCGATATCTTTTTCTCGTTTGGAGATACTGCAGTGTCTGTAAGGCGGCGCTGAATTTTTTCTTCTTTATCTCGCCCTCAGGCCGAGAGTTCGTGGGGCTGGCGCAAGCGCTGGTTTGTGCTGTACAAATCCCGGCTCGCGTACTTCAGCAGGTTCTCTTGTTCTTCTGTCCACCTGCCCCCGCCAGTTTACTTGCCGTGTGTGTGTGTGTGACATGTGTGTGTGTGACATGTGTGTGTGTGACATGTGTGTGTGTATGTGTGACAACACACGAGTCCATGAGTGCGTGTTTTCAAGTGTGTATTTGCCTCGTTGACCCCCCCATGAATACCGTTTCGGGTTTAGGGTCTAGGTAAACCCTAAACCGTAAACCCTAAACCCTTGAATACCGACGTGTCGGCTCAGCGCAGAGAAAGATGTGCTGAGTACGTTCATGCATCTCTGTCGTGTCACTCTCTGCGTCTTTTTATCGGCCTGTTTTTTTTTGGATAATAATCTATTATCCGATACGCCTATTATTATTATTATTGTTATTATCACTATTATCCCATATAAGGCTCATGCAACTACAGTGCCTACCTGCCGTAGTTTGTCGTGAGCTTTCAGTCATTATTATTATTATTATTATTATTATTATTATTATCCCATATAAGGGACACGGTCAAAGAGATTATTACCTTGCAGTCCGGACGCGCGTGGGGTAGTAAAGACCATAGCCCTCAACGATCCGCGGGTTGAGACTGTCGTTGAGGCGCTGCCGCACGAACTCGAATTTCGCATCAACAGGTGAGAGTTATATATATATGTGTATATATATATATCGTTGAGGCGCTGCCGCACGAACTAATTTCGCACCAACAGGCGAGAGTACATATATATATGCATGGAGCCTTCGCGCGACGCCGGGGATATATATGTATATATATATATATATATTATATGTATGTATATATATATTATCGCCCGAACTCGAATTTCGCATGAACAGGTGAGATGTGAGACCGAGGGGTTGGTGTCGTGCGCATGCGCGGGGGTAACGGAGTGACCTAAGGTAAAGGGGGGTGG
>Ga0315905_10008515_pt1 | contig 10381 bp, 15 predicted proteins | sample LakEriMetagenome_5_FD_203522 | JGI IMG/M metagenome (GOLD analysis project Ga0315905, IMG submission 203522) | Freshwater fungal communities from buoy surface, Lake Erie, Ohio, United States - Buoy 4 MA121 | ecosystem: Environmental > Aquatic > Freshwater > Lake | place: USA: Lake Erie, Ohio... | reverse complement strand
TTCCGGTGGATAACAAAATCCTTTGAAGTGCTTAAGGAACTTAGAAGCAATATTAAATGACATTTTTATACTTTTTTAAGCCTGTATAGCAGATTTAAAAACCACTTGCAACAGATGCGACAGAACCGCTTTTTAACTATTTTAGTGCTTCTGACCCGAGCACTCAAAAAATATGGTATGTAGCATTAAAATCAGGTTTAACTCAGTCAATTAACGATGCCAATAACTTAATTAGCAAGATTCCGCAAGAAGACCCAAAAGGAGCTGATTTAACAACAGTTTTGAATGTTTTTATCGCAGACTGTCAGGCTATTTGTAAAATCATCCCGCTTGATCAGCATGAGGTAGCAGGCGTAGAACCGGAAGAATTGAATTAGTTAACAGAAATTATGCAAGTAATAAGTATCTTATCTTTAGATGGAGGAGGTATTAGAGGGTTATTCTCTGCTACATTTCTAGAGAAATTTTGTAATGATGCCAGAATTAATGGTAATGAATTATGGAAGTATTTTGATATTATTTGCGGAACAAGTATTGGGGGTATTCAAGGCCTAGCTTACTCACTTGGTCTATCTCCGACCGACGTTATTAATTTATTAACAACCAATGCAGACAGCATTTTTACTATTAGAGCAGGAGTTAATCCACTGCAACCTCTTGGGCCAGCAGGAGCTGCTACTTTAGGAACTGTGCTGGCAGTTCCGGGAGTTGATCCTTATATCTACAATCAACAACCTTTGCGGGATGCTTTAAGTCCTATTTTAGGAACTACTCGCATGTTTCAATTAAAAACCAATACTTTGATTACTGCTGTAGGGTTTCAAGGTGGAACTGGGCCAAGTAGCGATAATATTAATTTTCCATATGGCGATGTTACAGGTAGCCAGTACTACCAATTTTCCAATGTTTTAATTCCTGGTTTTACTACCGGACAAAATTACACTTGTATTGATGTTGCTATTGCTACCGGTGCTGCACCGGTATTTTTTCGTCCAACTCTGATTAGCGGGATGCCTTCTGATACCTTCTTTATTGACGGCGGTTTGTATCAAAATAACCCAACTAGCCTTGGTTATGCGTTCTCCAATATATTATTCCCGCAGAATGTTGCTATTTGCATTCTTTCAGTCGGTACCGGCTACTCTGATCCTGATATCGAGATAACGACAACATCGAATAACTTAAAGGTAGCCCCTAATAATGGACTCGGATTACTTGCCAATAGTTTGAATTTAACACTAAATGGTGCAACGGATGCAGTAGAACTGCAATTTAAAATCATGTCTTTATATAAAGGCGCAACAAATAATCTATCCTACTATAGATTCCAACGTTTTCTTGCGGATCAGGAATTAAGTAAACTAGATAATCCAACGCCCGAGGCTATAGCATATTTAAAATCACAGGCAAACCTTCAATATGGACAGGATGCTATAAAGATACAGCAATTTATTCAAAAATGTAATTTTCAAAATTAATTACATTTATACGATTTTTAAGAGTTATAAATACTTTGTGTTATAATAAAAAAGAAAAAGGAAACATATGGCAGACTTATCAAATATTACCGCTTTAAGCGGTCTTACTATTACCAGTGATCAAACCCTTGGCACTAATAATCCTAACGCTACTTTTGCTTTTCCTAATGTTACTACTACGCAGAGAGATTTATTACAAAACGTTACTCCTTACGTAGTAAATAATGTTACATACAAGGTAAAACCTGGTACTGTGATTTTTAATATTACCACTGGTTTTTTACAAATTTTTGATTTTGTAAATAATGCCGGGGTATGGCAAAACGTACTTTCAATAAATACAACTGCCACCGGAGCAGGCCTTACTAATGGGACGCCTTTTTTGTATCCATCTGGCCCGGCAGGAAATATAGAGAATGTTGTTGCTAATCAGGTAAACGGATTTACTTATTACGATACCACAAGTAACACATTAAAAACCAGAATTAATGGAGCCTGGAGAACTGTTACTACTGCCTAAAGTTAACAAATGAACTATACTACTCTCGCAAGCCAAATAATAGCTTATGCCAATAGAGGAGGTAGCATTGAATTTGCTGCCGCCATTCCCTATTTTATTGAGATGGGACAGCAGAAAATCTGGAAGGAGCTAAATACCACAGGTTTTCAAAAGGCATTTGACGGTCAGTTTTAGGCAAATAATGCTAATATCTCAAAACCTCCCGATTGGCAGGAAACTATCTCTCTAAGCTATGGAACGCCTGAATCCCTATTTACTAATAATGTAATTTTATTTCCAAGAAGTTATGAGTTTTGCATAAATTATTGGCCGAATGTCGATACCGCTACTATTGATAATCCACCGCTATTTTATGCCGATAAAATACAACCGAATACTAAGCCTTATGATAGAATTTTTATAAGCCCGACTCCTGCCCAAAATAATGTTTATCGGTTAATATATAACGGGCGACCAGACTTGATTACAAATGAGAATCAAACAAACATACTAACGGACTATTACCCTGATCTTCTATTCTATGCCGCCTTTTTAGAGGCTCTTATTTATTTAAAGGATGATCAGAGAATGCCTGTCTATACAAAGTTATATCAGGAAAGCTTAACTGCTGCGAGTAACCTGACAAAAGATCGTTACATTGATCGCAGCGTAAAAAGAGACGTAGGTTAATTTATGGCTACACAAAAACAGATGTTTCCTATTATCTATAAGCCTGGAATACTCCGTGATGGTTCTCCTTTTCAAGGAAGTTACTGCATACGGGGGCAATGGGTCAGGTTTTTTAGAGGCCAGCCTCAGAATATCGGGGGAATGAGAAATTATGTAATATATCTGCAGACCATACCCCAGATTTTACCGCCTGATTTTATCCCGACTAACGTTCTTATATACTATGATAGCAAGGGTGATAAACATATTTTAATAGGAGGTTCTCTTGTCCCCGATTCACTATTATCTAGTGTAATAGATGTTACTTATACAAGTAGCGGCGCTCAAACTTATACTTGGGCTAACAGGTTCACTAATCCTACCAATACTTTAGCCCAATTTGTTGTGGTAATAAGCATTATCAATAGCCTTCCAACGCAAATGATATTATGTCTGGGTATGAAAAACTACACGGATATTAATAGCAGCGAAGCAACTTCTAGCATCTTGGCAAAGGAAGCTACCGATGGTTTTTTTCAGGTAAATTTTCCTGATTTTGTTCTAAAAGAGGCAACAGGAGGAATGCTTTATGTTGGAAACAGATTATTTTATTACGGTAACAACGGCATAGTTAGGTGGTCTTCGATTGCCGCAGACAAATCAGGAGAGCAGACGGACTTGCAAAAACCTTTCTTATTTTTTAAAGATAAATATTCCATCAATATTAGCACCGATAAAGTAATCTACGGTGCAGAATGGCGAGGAGGAGCAAACTCGCCGACTATAATCTTCTGGACACTCGGCTCAGTTGTTCTTATTAGCAATACTACAGGTAGCAATAATCAGGTTATTACTGATCCCGATGACCTTTCTTTTAGCAAAAAGGTATTATCAAGAGATAGCTCCATTTTATCTTCAAATAGCGTAGTTGAATATGACGGAATATTCTACTGGCCGGGAACACAAAGATTTTTTGTATTCAATGGCGTAGTTCTTCCGCTTGAAAATAATCTTAATCGTCAGACCTTTTTTGATACTATTGATATGAGTAAGCGTCAGAGGGTCTTTGGCGTCAAAAACGTAAGCAGAGATGAAATATGGTGGTTCTATCCTGAAAAAGGGAAAGATGCTAATGTTGGATGCACCAGAGCCGTTATTTACAATGTTGTAGATAATACCTGGTATGATACGGATATAGAACGGGCAGCCGGTTATTTTGATAATACCGGCGGTAATATGTATACTGTAGGCAAAAATTTGAGTCCTTACGAAGGTGATAATAACAGTTATGTCTGGGAACATGAAGTCGGAAACGATCAGGTCAATCTTTATAAGGATGTAGATCAGCAGGTTAAATCCATCCCATCCTTTTTTACCACTCCGATAATTTCTTATGCTACCTTTAATCCACAAAAACAGGTAGCGGGAATTGATTACAACATAGGTATAGAGAGGATAGAGCCTAACATTGTCGGTACAAAAAAAATAAAAATGACTGTTAGCATCAATACATATGAATATCCTGCAAGTACTCCCGTAACGGCTACTTATAACCTTACTGAGGACGGAGAACTAGAGAATATTATTAGACCTGCTATTAATGAACGCATACAAGGAAGAAATATTAATTTTACCTTTAAATCAGAAGGTATCGGTTCCGGCTATCAGATGGGAACTACTTTTGTTTTAGCTGAAATAGATGACGGTAGGCCATGATTAGCGTCTATCCTAAATATATTAGCGTTAAATACTGGGCAGCTACAGTTTGTAATGATTACTCGGATTTCCCTCTTCCCATCCTCCATGATGAAACAAAATGGGCAGTATGGGCGCAAAACTTAGTCGGCATCGAGCCGTTTATGAGCGCCGGAGTACCGAGCCCCTATAAGGATACACGTAAAAAAGACAAAGAACTTGCCTTTAAAAACTGGGAAGAATGGGCAAAAAAAGCCTATTTGCTAATGCTCTCGCAGGATAATAATAATTTGTGAATAATTTATTAAGCCATCTTTAAAAAATTCCGATTTTTTAAGTCTGCAGCTATTTCGTGCTATAATAAAAAAGAAAAAAGTGAGCAGATCAATAATTATGGCTCTAGACCTTGGCACTACTACCGGCTGGGCTACTTGCGATTTATCAGGTAACATAACTTCCGGAACTGCCAGTTTTAAAACCGGGAGATTTGAAGGCGGCGGCATGCCTTTTTTACGTTTTAAACATTGGCTTACCGATTTAAAGCAGGCTTTGGGGGCAATTGACGTAATTTATTTTGAAGAAGTAAGAGCTCACAAAGGTGTAGATGCCGCCCATAAATACGGAGGATTCCTTGCTCACTTGAGCGCTTGGGGCGAACATCACGGGATACCATACCAAGGAATACCGGTCGGGACGATCAAGAAACATATTACGGGCAAAGGAAATGCTTCTAAAGAGGAGGTAGTAGCGGCCGTTAAGAAAAAGGGATTTGCTCCTATAGACGATAACGAGGCCGATAGTCTTGCCTTACTTGATTTTGTTCTAAAATTACCTAAGAAAAATTGAAAGTTCACAAACTAATTACGGGTGCATTTTTCTTTTCTGCTTCAAAATGAATATTTAGGTTTTTGATATAACCGATTTTGCAGTGGGATTCGGTTTGAAGAAACTTCATGCCATCATACAATTGAGACTCCTTATAATCAAGTATTTTGCCGTAAAAAGAGATTTTCTGGTTTATCGGGCCCTGCCGTGCTATCTCAAACAAACATTCAGTTGCCTTGCTTTTGTTGATAATGACGTAATCGGCAATAGGTTTACCGCCTTTACTTGCCAAACATACCTCGTTTAACGATAGTACTTCTTTTGGCATGCCTAAATAGTCTAGTTCCTCACTTAAAACACCTATAACGGCTTTAAAGTGTTTATAATTGTTTTCGGTAGACTTGCTTGGATGAGTGCTCATAAAACCTCTAATTATTAATTTGTAATTTATCCAGTATTCCAACGAGCGATAGTTTTTGAAAACCGTCGGTAGTTCTGTTTTTTAGGTCATATGCTACCTCCTCGTTTTCATTAATAATCTTGGGTTTGTATACCTCTTCCCGAGGTACATTAGCTTTTATACGGAAGTTATCGTTGCCGGTCTTTACGGCATCACGCTTCTCGTATTTTAGGCATTTACCGAAATACGCTATAAATTGAGCTTTCGAGCAGAACCTGTTATCTCGTCTCCCTGACATATCAAGGAGTATTTCATTCATAGCATTTAGGGTAAAGTTCCGACCTGACAGGCTTTGTAACTTACCGTTATCCTCTTTGGTTAAAGGGTAATGGTGCTTTAAGTTTTGTGGCTCTTTGTACTGTTTAAAACGGTAAATTCTTGCTTTGCACTGGGCGTTAGTCGATTTTTTCCGCTCGTTAGCACGACGTTTTTTGAATTTAACAGTTTTTATCAGAGGAGTTTTAACTTCTTCGGAATTTTGCAAAAAATTAGATTCCAGATCTATATCTTCAATATTCTTATTTTCTTTATATATATAGAGAGGATCATTTTGTTGGGACAAAAATGTCCCGATGGAATCTCCGGGAATAGCTAAATTTTCTTGTTTTTGTTTCTTATAATTAAATTCATAACTAAATCGATATTTTTTGCCGTCATGAGTAATAGAATTATGGTAGATAATATCTAATATATCCTCTAATTCCTGAATAATCCTTACATTCTGTTTTCTTTCAACAATCGTAAATGTAGAAATATATTTGTGATTTAGGATTACCCTTTCACCTTTTTGGAGCTTAGCTACGATAATACTAAGTAATTTACCTGCTTTATCACTAAGAAAAAAAGATTTTTGACGGACGGGATTGATCTTTTTATTAGCTCTCTTTATCTTGTCCCAATCAATATAGCTTTTACGATAACGGGCTTTTTCTTTTTTAAATGAGTAAAGCTTGCATAACTGGTCTGGATACGATTCCGTATTGGTTAATTTTTGCTCTTGTTGTTTTGTCATATTCCTTAAAAATTATTATTAACTTGTAATTTTTAAAGAAAAACAGTTGACTATTAAGTAATATTCTCATATTCTCCTAACTGGTGAAGGTTAGAAGTTTTTGGTGTTTTTCTTTAAAAAAAATGCCCCTTTCAAATGACTTATTGTTAGTTTTCTTACATAAAATCCTTTTTTTATCATATTTAATTTGTATAGTCTTTGTTTACAGACTATATAGAATTAAACTAAAATATAATTTAATAATGTCAAGATTAAAAAAAGAATGGTCTTGAATTTTATTAAGATTAATATATATTAATTAACGGATTATTCATTATGGAGAATAAAGAAATGCTTAAAGATGCGATTAAAAATTTTGGTGGTTACACTCCAAAACAAAATGAAGTATTAGGAGCTTTAATTGATATAGCCGTAGATGGAATAGTAAGTATAAAACCAGATGTATTATGCGAATTAACAAATATGAAAAGGTCTACAGTCTATTTTGCTTTAAATACTTTTCAGAGAGATGGTTTGATTGTTAGAGATGCTCAAAAACAAGGTTTTTTCAGATTTCAGCAAAAAAAAATAGATAATTTTATTAAAATGCAGAACAATATAAATAAACTAAAAACAAATAAATCTTAAAAAAATCCAATTCTAGTCTTGACAATATTATTTTCTTCCCCTATGCTAACCTCATAAGGCATAAAAAAACGCCTTAAGTTCAAGCTTAAGACGTTTTTTGAAACCTTATTTATAACCTGTAAGAATTTTGCGTCATGGAAACCAACAATTCTTACTTTTATCAATAAATAACCCATGAGGATATATGCAAAATATCTCAACCCTACCTTTACGTCAAGAGTCTTTTTTAGAATCAAGAAATCACGAGAAAATCAATGCTCTAATAAATCATGGTACAATAAACTTAATAAGCCATGATAATTGCGAATCTACTATGCCGAGCTTAGAAGAAATCAGCGTTGCTAAAGCAAAAGAATACTTAAAGAAGATGCTATTTTCTACAAAAAAAGCTGTGCAGGTGTTTTCTAATCTTGAGCAAGCAAGGCTAGCTGTAAAAATCTCTAATGAGCGTAATATATTAGCGGAGCAATTACCTGCTAACATAACGTCAGCTCCCAAGTTTCGTGAAGCTAAAGCTGAGAGCTCTCAGCTAACTGCGTCTGCTTGCAATACATTTACTAGAATCGGAGTGCGAGTAAGAGAAGCATTTATAGAGGAGCAGATAGAGAGAGCAAATCTCTATAACATTCCCTATAAAACCTATGGCGATGACTACTACCGGCTTATGGTTGATATTGACCGTTACGAGTATTTACTTGAGAAAGCAAAAGATTACTGCATTGATTGGGATACTAGTGAATATGACCCTGTGTTATTGGAGCAGGAAGTAGAGGAAGCTGAGCATAATGCTTATACGGCTGATCAGGAATTACGCTCTTACTTTTCTGCAACTAGAGGAGTGGAGGTTTAGGATGTCTATAAAAGATCGTTTTATTCCACGAGAAGAAATCTCAAAACTTCTCTGGGGCATGGTTGGTGATATTTCCACTCACAGCTTGTCAATGTGGCTTAAGTCTAAAACTGATGACGAGTTTGTAGTAGTACCGAGGGAATTTGTCTATATGACAGTGTTATTTTTTGAAGTCCAGGCAAAAGAGTATAAGGATAGGTTACCTCATGGGGAGATGATGATAAATGACTTAGCGGATATAAAAAATTATTTATAAAAACAAGATTATTAATATGTACGACAAAGAAGAATGGATAAGAGAACATTGGTTAAAAGAACGTAAAAATTATATCGGTGGCAGTGATCTAGGTGCTATAGCAGGGCTTAATCCTTACAGGACCGCTCTTGACGTGTATTTAGAAAAAACAAATCCTGATATAGCCGGTGAAATAAAAACCGATGCTACGTATTGGGGGACGGCACTTGAACCTCTTATTGCAGCAGAATATGAAAAAAGAACCGGTAATTTAGTAACTGATACAAATCGCTTTAGTTGTTTTATGCGTCATAAAGAGCATCATTTTTTAGCATGTAATATTGATGCATGGATAGGCGAGAATGATTACGTACTAGAATGCAAGACTGCCGGTTTTAGCAAGGCTAAAGAATGGGGAGAAGTTGGGACTGACCAGATCCCCGAGTCCTATCTGGTGCAAGTAGCTTATTATGCTGCTATCTGTGATGTACCAAAGGTTGATATAGCAGTACTCATCGGTGGTCAAGATTTTAGGATTTATACGTATGAGCGCAACAAAGAGCTAGAAGAGAAGTTAATTAAGATAGCCTGTAATTTCTGGTATAACCATATAGAAAAAAGAATACCGCCTAAGTGTGTAAGTACTAGAGATACATTCAATTTATTCCCACAAAGTAATTATCACGAAATAGTAGCAGAAGATAATATTGTAAAAAAATGGGAAGAACTTAAAGCAGCCAAGGAGGAAGAAAGTAAGATACAGGATGCTATTGAAAAATTAAAGGTTGAAATTCAAGAGTTTATGCGGGATTACGATGTACTTATAGATAATCAGGGGAACGTAATAGCAACATGGAAAAATACAGCTCCGAGATCATTTTTTGACTTAAAAAGGTTTAAGGATGAAGCAAAGGAGCTGTATTTGAAGTATACTAGCCATGCTAAGCAATCAAGAATGTTTTTAATTAAGTGAGGTAAAAATGACACTAAAAATATTTGTAATAGCAATCATTATGGCTTTATTACTTATGGCTTTTTTAATTACACTAAAAAATTTTTTTGATAAAGAATAGGAGATAAAAAATGAGTCACATAGCAACAGTTATAGGAGGGGTAAACGGTCTTGAAATGATGGAGAAAGCATTAAGGTTTTCAGAAATCATGGCACAGGCAGATATTATTCCGACGCATTACCGAGGGAAAACTGCAAATGTATTTATAGCGGTACAAAGTGCGCTAAGAATGAACTTAGACCCGATGCACGTGATGCAAAATACTTTTGTAATTAGCGGTAAACTTGGAATGGTTAGTAGTTTTGCAATATCACTAGCAAACGGTAGCGGTTTATTTGATAGCGGAATAAGCTATAAGATAGAAGGAAAGGGGGATGATTTAAAAGTTACTGCCTTTGCTAACCTAAAGAAAAGCGGCAGGGAAATATCCTATACTATTACGATGAGAGAGGCGATTGCTGAAGGGTGGACTAAAAATGCTAAATACAGAACGCTGCCGGAATTAATGTTAAGGTACAGAGCAGCTACCCTCTTGATTCGCACACATGTCCCGGAGGTTTTAAACGGGATGCATATGGTTGAAGAGATAGAAGATGTTACGATAGCAACTAAAGATGTAACACCTAATAAGGCTACTAGCATAAGTAGCAAACTTGACTCTGTTTTATCTCATCAGGAGGAAGAGGTAAAAGCCCTAGAGCCTACTGAAACCCTAACCGAATTAATAGAACTTATAAGATTGCATAATGTACCGAGTGAAATAATAGAGAAATGGTGCAATAAGGCGGCGGTAGAAAGCATTGCCGATTTAGGCATCGAGCGGCAACTAGCCTGTATTGAATGGATTAACAAGGAATATAATTATTCGCTCAGCACAGAGGCCGCTTAAGTATTACCTCAGTTCGGGATAAGCGCGTAGTTTAGAGATAAATCAAAACCATAATTTATTGAAGGTTTATTTTTTTTGAAGCAATATGATATAAATGTGGATAGTATATGCACAAAGGCATTGATTGGT
>Ga0315905_10008514_pt1 | contig 10381 bp, 7 predicted proteins | sample LakEriMetagenome_5_FD_203522 | JGI IMG/M metagenome (GOLD analysis project Ga0315905, IMG submission 203522) | Freshwater fungal communities from buoy surface, Lake Erie, Ohio, United States - Buoy 4 MA121 | ecosystem: Environmental > Aquatic > Freshwater > Lake | place: USA: Lake Erie, Ohio... | reverse complement strand
TTGAGTGACGTCACGTCCTTACTGGGGAGTGAAAGCGAAAACTCTCGGGCCTTGGCAGAAGCATCTGGTTCGCCCGGTTCAGGGAGGGCTGCAGACGCGGGGACCGACGCCAGAGCCGTGCCTGTCTCTGCAAGGACGTCGTTCAACTTCTCGGCCTCCTGCACTTCGATAGACTTGGACTGAGCTGCAGCGGACGAGGACCCGTCACCCTCTGTATCATCAGCCGGCCTCTCAGCGCCGAAGGCATCCTGCGACGGGCGCTTTTTCGAGGCTTTGCCAGACGCAGAAGCCGCCATCTTGTGGAGCGACTGCTCAATCTGCTGCCGCTCCTTATGCTTCTGCGTCTTGATCCAGCGTGCGTCGCCTCGCGGACCTGTCTGCTTCACCGAGGCCATGTACGAGTGCTGGGGCGGCAGCGCAGGCAGAAAATCTGGCATATGCTGCAGTCGCCTCTCTCCCTGCTCGCCAAAGCGCGAAGCTAGGGAAGACTTTGGCGGCGGTCGCTGCACGGGAAAGGCGATCTCTGCCTTTGCGTACCGCAGCTCATTGCGCCCCATGAATCGCTGCACCTTGCTGCACGTCAGCGCTCGCCCACACCCACGACGATGCAGCGACAAAGCGGCTGCGCTGCGCTGCGCACTGGCACAAGGGAGACCTGCAGATCCGCAAGTGACGTGCCGCACTGCACCAGCGCTTGCCGCACGTCCAGCGCGTTGTCTTGCGTCCGGTTTGACATCTCCGTCAACGAGTGCGACTGGTATCCCACCTGCGCGGCGATCGCCGCGATGTCCTCGCTGTTCAGCGAAGGAGCGCACTCTCCGCACACTGCGGGCGCGATTTGCGGGGTCGCACTCACCTCCTCAATATATCGCGCCAGCACCTCCGCAAGCGTATCTGCCGTCGACTGCGTCATCCCCTGGAAGCCCACGGCCTCCGCGACCTGCGCGGCCACCGTGCGGCACGCGTCGTTGGCGTAAGCTTCCATTTTAACCAGGAGCCACGAACTAAAGCGCTGCTTTGCACCCGTGGCCACGATGCCCAGAGCGCGCCTTGCACCGTGACAACCCCCTCTTATGGAGAACAAGCTCAACGAGCTGGAGCTGCAGCTAGAGGACATGGCGACGCAAATGATTTTTGCGCAGATGACGATCCAGCAGGCGGAGAGCGACTTGCAGCAGCGGGAGGACACGATGCAAGAGGTGCACAAGATGCGCGCAGGTGAGCGGGTTGGGGTTGGTTAGCGCTTGTCCGTGTGCGCCGTTTGGCGTGCTTCGCTGACGTCCCTTCCGCTACCCGTCTTGTGGTCCATGTGTATGCCTGCGCAGCGACCCGGCGAGAGCTGCACCTGATCGAGCAGCTCAAGGCGACGGCCGAGGGGTGAGGAGAGCCATGCGCGTGCCGCCTGTGCGTGCGCGTTGTGCGCGGCTCCAACCCCATTTTGCTTCGCGCTGGGTCGAGCAACTGCGCTAGAGCCGCACTGCGCATGACACCACCCCTCGCTGTGCGTGAAAACAAACTAACAGGCAGCTGCTGGAAAGCCTGCGGCGCGAATACCGCGCGAGAGGCGAGGAGAGCGAGGGTGATCAGGCAACTCGGCAGGAGCACAGAGACGCGCAGCACGGAGAGTATAGAAGTTCTGCAGCTGTCTGCAGCCCAAGTGCCCCTGGTGTGACGGGGACGGAGCAGAAGACGCGCGCGGAGGTGTGCGACAACAAGGTGTTTGCTTGCTCTCCGCGACACCAGAGCAGAGTCACCTGTTTCCGTGCTGCCTTGACTCGAGCCGCCCGCCTCCGCGCAGCTGACGCCGCAGCGGCAAACGCGATTTTTTCAGACTCGTTAACACGAGAAGCTGTGTGTTGCAAAGCTGTGTGTTGCTCTAAAACAAGCTAAAAAGCTTTAAAACAAGCTAAAAAGCTTCTAAACAAAACAGCTTTTTAGCTGTGTTTTAGAGGCACGCAGCGCCACAAGATGCATCGAGCGATCGCTCCCACACACTCGTCGGAGCGAAGATGCATCGCTCCCACACACTCCCAAGCCATTCCCCTTTCGCTCCTTTTATTTCAGAGAAGAGACGAATGAATCAACGTTAAAGGCCTCCTCGTACTGCGACTCATCCCATAGCTCTTCCAAGTTGGTGAGAACCTGTAAGAATGGTGGGCACACAGACACAAACAACCGTAGTCCAACATACGTATGATTGTGTATCGGTCAACAGTGGGAATCCTTGTTTTCTCGAGACTCGGTGCCTGTATACATGCACACCAAGGGAGGGAGGGAACACGGGAGGGAGGGTCGGAGGAAGGGACGGGAGTGGAGGAGGAGAACGGGCAGAGACCTGGGCGAGCTTGCCACCGGCAGCGGAATCGGCATTCGAAGCCTCCTTCTTCGAGTCTGCTTCTGACGCACCACAGTCGGCAGGAGAAAAGAGGTCTAGCAATTGTGATGTGTCCTGAGGGGTTTAGGGTTTAGGGTTTAGGGTTTAGGGTTTAGGGTTTAGGGTTTAGGGTCTAGCAATTGTCATGTGTCCTGAGGACACAGGTGTAAAAGTCAACAGAGAGGTCTGTAGCAATTGAGCAAGTTTACACTTTCACAATATGGGCGCGTGCTCATGGCGACAGGCGGCGGCCGAGGGGAGCGCGGGAGGTAAGAGGCAGACCATGCTCTTGAGAGAGGCGTTATCTTGGTTGACCACGCTGTTGGCTATGTTGAGCTTAAAGCGCTGTAATCCCATGATCTGCATCGCGACAGTGTATGTGTGTGTGTGCGGGAGAGAAGACGTGCGTGGCGAGCGAGTTGGGGGTGTTTTGGGGAGAGAGAGCGCGCGCGCGTGCGTGCGCGCGGATAGAACAGCGCGAGAAAGAGGAGGGAAGGAGGAGGGAGGGAGGGAGGGAGGGAGAAGGAGAGAACCTTTTCCTCGAGGGTGTTCTTGGTGATGAGGCGGTAGACATTGACCACTTTCTTTTGCCCAATGCGGTGCGCCCGGTCCATAGCCTTGACAGTTTCAAAGCACCCATTGTCTTAAAGGTGTGTGTGCGCGCGCCCGCCCGCGTCTCTCTCCCTCGCGCGCGCGCGTGCTCTGTCCTCTGTATCTCTCTCTCGCTCGCTCGCTCTCTTTGTCTCTCTCTCACTCACTCTTACTCTCACTTGTGACAGGACGTACCTGTAGGTCCTTCATGGGATTCCAGTCGTGTTCGACGAAGACAACAGTATCGGCGCCAGTCAGGTTCAGTCCCAGCCCGCCCACCGTGGTCGTCAACAGCAGCACGTCCTGCTCCCCGAGATTCCGCCCACGCCCCCCCCAACCCGCGCACGCACATAATGAACGTGAGTATACGCGTGAGACGTCTGTACTTGTACAGTTTATGCAGTCGTGCGCGCGCGGGCAAAAGGTGTGTAAAATTCTGCTGGACATTATTAGATCGGTTGCGGGCGCGCACACATACACACCAGAGAGGGGTCGCCGTTGAACTGCTGTTGCATTTCAAAGCGCCTGGCATTTGGGGTGGAGCCATCCATGCGCAGATAGGTCAGCGAGGGGAGGTGCTTCTTGAAGAGGTCTTTCTCAATAATGTCAAGCATGCCCTTCATCTGCGCGAAAATGAGGACGCGGTGCCTGTCATGCCTGTCGACCCCCACATGACCAAGCTCGTCACCCCCCTCTTTCTTCACCTCCTCCGTGCCGATGCCGCAGTCCCAGAGGATTTGGCGGAGGGCCAGCAGCTTGGGGGCGAGCGAAATGTCGTCGAGGGTCATCTCTTGCTCCTTGAGCATCTTGTTCACGTTCTTCATTTCAGGGTGCTCGGGCCCCAGCACCAGCTTCGGGTGGTTGGAGAGCTTGCGCAGGTACTGGAGAGCCTGGAAGATGTGCGTGGCGGAGCCTTCGCTGCCGCCTCCGCCGCCCTTGGCAGCATCGGAGGCATCGCCCTTGGCAGCGCTGGCAATTGCGTCCTTCACCATCTCGCCCGCCTTCTGCTTTGAGGCAAAGTCATTGTACAGCCGCTGCTGCAGCGGGGACAGCTCACACATCATGTCTTGGATGATTTTGGGCGGCAGGTCCGAGAGAACTTCAGTCTTGGTGCGTCGCAGCATGAAGGGAAGCACTTGGCGGTGCAGTGACTCCAGCGCAAGCGCCCCTGCCTCGGCCTCTCTCGATGAACACTTGGCGTTGCGTGACGCCAAGATGGGCTTTGAGTAGTTCTGGTTGAAGGACTTTTCGGTCCCCAGAAAGCCCGGCATGAGGAAGTCGAACAGGCTCCACAACTCTAACGCATTGTTCTGGATAGGCGTGCCGGACAGAAGCAGGCGGTGGTTGGCTTTGACAGTCTTCACCGCCTGCGTCGTCTTGGACTTGCCGTTCTTGATCACGTGCCCCTCATCAAGGATGCAGTAGTTCCAGTTGAACTTGCCCAGGAACCCAATCTCGTTGCGCAGCGTGTCGTATGACGTGATGACGACGCAGTCGCCGCCGTTGCTTATGTCGTCCCGCATCGCAGCGCGTTCGGCAGGGGAGCCCACGAACTGAATCGTGCTGAGGTCCTTGTTCGGCAGGAACTTGGAGATTTCAAACGCCCAATGTCCCACGAGCGTGGGCGGGCACACGACGAGGGAGGGGAAAGGCGAGAAGGCTGCGTCCTTTGTAGCGGCGTGTTGTGTGCGGCGGTTGTGGTGGGAGGAAGCCATGATGCAGATGCTCTGCAGCGTCTTGCCCAGACCCATGTCGTCGCAGAGGATGCCGTGGAGCTGATACTTGAGCATAAACGCCATCCAGTTGATTCCCTCCTGCTGGTACCGACGCAGGTCGGCGGCAATTTTGACAGGGATCTCAAAGTTGTCAATCTTCGAGGTGTCGAGAAGTTGCTCGAGGAAGCGCCTCTCCTTTCGCTTCTCTTCCACCAAATCCGCACTCAGCCCCTCGGGGTCGGGAATGCCCGCCTCGAGCGGGAGGAGGCGGAGCAGGGTCGCAAATGTCTTGGTGATGGTTTGCCGCACGGCTATGTGCTGGTCCGACATGCGACCAAGGATCGGCACCACAAGGAAAATTGCGTATGGTAACACCTGCAAGAGCGTCATGCAACATCGTGATCCAATTTCGTTGTTTACGCACACATCATGTAGGCATGCATGTGCCACAGCGTCTTGTGCGGACAAGTCTGAATCATGCACGCGTCTTAAACAGTCATTTCTGAGGCTGCAACAAGACGTTTACAAACCTTGAGCTCCATGGAATTGACAATCTTGTAGAGGGCTTCTGTGGCGCCAAGGCGGCGAGCGGGAATGGCGGCGTCGCCCAGTAGCGGAAGGACGGTGCGGATGACAGCCTCCATTCCAGCGAGGGGGTCGACACAACAGATCTCCGACAGGAAGCGAGCAGCCATGTGCCTCAGCGGCGCGTGCTTGCTCTCCAGCGCGCGCACCGCAGCGGGCATAAGCGTGCTGAGAGTCGTTAGATCCTCTGCCGCCAGCGCCCCGGCGATGCAGCAGGCGACCTGAAATGAATCCACCACCTCTTGCATCTTGTCACCCTCCAGATGCACCACCGACGCATCAGGTGCAGCACCAAATGCTGCCATGATAGGGTCGTATATGCGCGTCCACAGCGCTGGGAGCACCTTGAAGGCTCCGCCGGCACCTAGCCCGAATGCAACCTCCTCGAGCGCCATGCTGGCGCCGCGCTTCTTGATGCGCAGTTCCTTCTGGGCGTCGTCGGTGCCAGCAAGCACCTCGTTGTCTGGGGGCGGGAGGTAGGTGAGGTGCTCCATGACGACTTGCTCCAGGTCAGCTTCGTCAGGGGGTTGACATCTTGCCGCGTCCGTGCACTGCGCCAGCCAGCAAGGGCTTCTTTGCGTCAGGCCGCGTCAATTGCCTCCGCGTCACTTGCCCGCCAGGGCAATCAACGAGAAGAGAGGCAAACGCCCAGTCTAGGGTCAACGAGGTCAACGGCAACCGCGTCAACCAGGTGCCCCGATAAGAGCATCCGTTTGTTCGTCCGTTACGCTCCACTCAGGAAGGCGGGCAAGGGCGGGAGAGAGGAAGGGAGAAGAAGGGAGAGAGAGAGAGGGGGAAAGAGGGAGGGAGGGAGGGAGATGGGAGGGAAGGGAGGGAGGGAGGGAGAGACCAAATGAAGGAGGGAGGAAGCAAAGCAGGGAGGGAAAGGGCTAGCGAAAGAGAGCGAACACAGGAGAGGGGAGGGAAGCGGAAACGTAAGGGGAAAAGAGAGACCTGCGGGGTGAGGGGAAAAGAGAGACCTGCGGGGTAAAGGAGGGATCCTCGCAAAGGTAGGCGGACAAGTTGTTAATGACCTTTCCATTGGGGCACGGCTTGCGGGGAGCACACAGGCGCAGAAGCCCCACCATGGACTTTGCCGAACGGAGCTGCAAGTCCAGGTTGCTCTCGCGTTGTAGGCTATCCATTAGCGCTCGAATCACCGGGCCGATTTTGGCGGGAAGGTTCTGGGCAGCCACAAGCACCGAGGCCACAGCAGCTATTACCGATGTGTGGAGGCTGGTCTGCACCACCTCGAGCTGCCCAATGGTGATGAAGACCTGCCGCACAGCCTTCGAACGCTTCTTTGAGATCTCGGCCACTTTCTTGGGGTCCTTCTCCTTAGTCTTGACCTGCGCCTCCCACTCGGACGCCTTTTGCGCCAGCTCCAGCCCGTGCACCATGTTGAGCGACGCAATGTCCGTGCCCTTGAGGGCTGCTGACGCCTCCTTCACACCTCCCTTGGAAAAGTCCTGAAGCAGCTGGGCGAGCTCCTCCCGCCACTTGCCCGACAAGCTTGCGATCTCGGCATATGGATAGTTGGTCTGGCCGATGGTGTCGAGCTTCTGGTCCAGTATCGCCTGCAGCGAGTCGGGCAACGTGTATGAACTCTTGGCATCTGGCCCGGAGCACGCGGCGGTGGCCCACTCGGCGAGAAGTAACGCCCCGACCTGGACGTGGGTGCCGAGGGCGCCGGTCATGAGCGCCTTTATCTGGTTGACTATGGGCATCTGGTCGCCGCCTGTGCACTGCAGGCGCCACGCAAGTGCTCCCATGGCGCGCACGCCCGACAGGCGCATCTTGACCGAGGCTGACATGTCGTCGAGGTTCGTGAGACTCTCGTCCACGTCAGCATCTGCCTCTGTCTTGCCCTCGATCACGCTGCTGCCCTTGGCGCTAGCGAGGGCCTGCGCGCGTTTGCGCTCTGCAGCCTCACGCGTCTTGCTCTTAACCGTTGTGGTCCCGAGCACCTTAGGATCGAGCGCCTGCCCCGGCGGCGTGGCCACAGCCTGGAGCCACAACTTGATGTTGCTGGCCACGGCATTGGCCAACTCTTCCCCCGCCGCAACGCGCAAGAGCTGGTCCCAGAGCCCGTGCGAAGTTGCCAGAATGTCTGCCCGCTGCTCAAGGATGACATTGAGGAAAACGCGGTGGAGCGTCTGCCCCAGCGACGCCTTGAGCAAGTTGGAGGAGGAGGACACCTGCGCGGCCTTTTCGCAGAGGGTGGCCAGGTTGATGGCTATCTTGAGCACCGACCGCCGAACGCTCGTCATGTTGTGCCGGAAAAAGGGGTAGAGCTTGCTCATCAGCACGCCCAGGTCCTCGCTCGACCCGCCCCCTATTTCCCCAGCGGCGTGCGAGGGGAGGTGCTGGGCCATCTCGGCCATGAGCGCCATTACCGCCGAGGTCGACGCCGTCAGATCATCGAGGTGTTGGAGGGTGGTCCACAGGAGCGCAAGTAACGGCTTGCCAAACCACGCAAAGCACTCAGGGTTCGTCACCAGATGGTGCGCTAGCGGCTGCAGCGCCTCGGCGCCCACCGAGCGCACGTCATCGTCTTCGCTCTCGATGGCAGCGCGCATGAGGGGCAGGACGTCTTTCAAGTGGTCCTGGATGATGCTCTCCTTGCGCACGACCACCAGATACTTGAGCCCCAGCATCCCCCCGTGCCGTACCTCCCACTCAGGGATGCTCTGCATATCATGGAGAACGCGCGTCACGTGACGCAGCGACTCGTGTGTGAGCCCGCGCAGGACAACGCCGAGCGCCTGTGCACACGTCTCGCGCACCGGAGCCACGACGGGATCCGACACATAGTCACCGAAGCGATCGAGGGCCAGGACGCACAGGATGCGGATGGTGCAGTCTTCGAGCCAGAGGAGGTTATCGTCCACCTGCTGCTGCAACGAGGTGTTGGCCCACTTGCCAGCGGCGGCAGCGTGGTGTCGGAGGAGGTCTCGCAGCCCCATGGCAGCCCCGTGGCGGACCTCCCAGGAGGTGTCAAAGATGTCGCCGGTCAGGTCATCGCACAGCGCAGCAAGCTGCCACTCGTTGGGGTCTATTGGCCCCACATCCACCACTGAGCTTTCCACCACCACCTTATTTGCGTCCTGGGGCTGGCTGGTAACCGAGGTTTTGCCCTCCGTTTTGCCCCCCCCCGCCTCCACCACCTCGCGTCCTTGCCGCTGCTGCTTACGATTCTTGCGCCGCAGCTGATTGCGCTCACGTGCGCTGAGGTGCGACAAATCATCCTCCCCGTCTCCTCCCTCTATCCCCGCGCCCTGCACATATATCATCGTGTATGCGTGTACACCATGTGATTGCACCACACCATGCCCCCCTACGTCGGCACACACTCGCACGCGCACGCGCACGGTCGACCAGGACCTGCATGTCCTCGAGAATGTCAGCAGCCTTGCGCTTCCGTGCGCCACGCGTGTCGCCGCCTGAGGGCGCATCGTGCAGCTCAACGTCCTCGTCCTGGTTGCCCGTCCAGTCAAGCGTGCGTGCGCGTGTTGCGTGCGTATTGTTGTTGTTGGTGTGCTGTGTGTTTTGTCTTGTGTGCATCTGAGAGAGAGCGCCCTCTGCTCCAGAGCGCTCGCGACAGGGAGGGAGTGAGAGCGCGAGCCCGGCAGGGAGGGAGTGAGAGCGAGCCAGAGTGCGCGCGAGGAAGGCGAGAGACTGGGAGGAAGCGAGAGAGTCAAGGGCTTGACAATGGCTTACGCATTGGCGCGCATTGGCGCGCATCTGACAATTGCTTACGCATTGCGGCTACGCACGTGACACGCATGCTCAAGCATGCGTGTGATGCTTGCCAAGCGTTGCACGGCTGCCAAGCATCACATGCCTGTCAAGCATCACATGGCCCCCGCGCACTGCGCCGGAGTGTGCTTGGCGCTCCGACACGCAGAGGTGCGGGAGCTGGACACGCTTCAGTGTTTAGGAGCGCGGGCTCGCGAGTGCACGCATCATTTGACTCGCCAGTTCGTGGACTCTGACACTGACACTGACTCGCCAGTTCGTGGACACTGACACTCTACCCAGCAAGCCCAATTCAAGTTAAAGGCAAATAGTAGCACAATGAACATGTGGAATATGGGTGGTGATGCACGTGGCGATACCCGTGTGCAGTGATACCCGTGTGCAGGGATACCATACCAGTGGCGATACACGTGTAGTGACACCATACACGTGTTGTCATATCCATCAGGTATATAGAAGACGCATCCGGTTCTACGGCGCATTAGAGCATTCGGTTCTACGGCGCGTATGCGTACACCGCAGGAGACGCATTCGGTTCTACCGCTCTGCCGCGTATAGAAGACGCCGAGGGTCCACAAACGCTTTGCTTTTGACAACACAAGTGTGTCACACTTGTGTTTGACAACACAAAGGCGTTTGAGAACACCGGCTAAGCCCTCACAACACAAGTGTGTTGGCTAACACCGTGTTGTCGCATGGGACTTGTGTTTCAGAACAGACGGTGTTCCGGACTTGTCTTTGAGAACACCGTCTATGGGACTGGTGTTTGAGAACACCGTCTTGCGTCTATACTATAGCCGCAAGACGGGTCTGCACGAATGGGCCGATGCGTCGAATGGGTCCATGCGTCTACACCAAGGGGTCCATGCGTCTATACGGCAGACGCATTAGGCCGTCTATACGGCAGACGCAGACGGGTCTACACTAGGGCACGCATTCGGACACTAGGGCACGGATTCGGGTTTAGGTTACAGACGGATGGCGGGTCTAAACTATAAACGCATGCGCGTGAATAGAAGAGACTACAGGGGGGAGAGAAGAGACAGAGCGGCGGGAGAGAAGAGACAGAGCGGCGGGCGAAAGGAGGGAGCCCACCTTGACCAAGTCCTTCATGTTGAAGAGGTCTGTGTCACCCTTTTTGCCAGCCACCGCCGCCATGCCCTCGCCTCTGCCGCCCGCTTCCACGTCCAGTCCCTGTGCGGAGGAGGCATGTGTACGCAGGAGGCAAGTGTGCGGCGGTCCATCCCCGCCATCCCCGTGTTCCGCGTGTCCTTCCATGTGCCGTGTGCCGTGCTTCCGCGTGTGCGTGCATGTTCATGTGTGGGAACAAGAGGCGAGGGTGCCGCGGGGCGGCGCG
>Ga0315905_10008513_pt1 | contig 10382 bp, 9 predicted proteins | sample LakEriMetagenome_5_FD_203522 | JGI IMG/M metagenome (GOLD analysis project Ga0315905, IMG submission 203522) | Freshwater fungal communities from buoy surface, Lake Erie, Ohio, United States - Buoy 4 MA121 | ecosystem: Environmental > Aquatic > Freshwater > Lake | place: USA: Lake Erie, Ohio... | reverse complement strand
ATTGGCGGCAACTTTTGGCGGGAAAAGCACGCCTAGAGAACGGAGGGCATTGATGATGTGCACGTGGGCGTTGGCGTGTGTTCCTTGCGCAGGGTTTGCAAGTGTACACAGCGGGACTAGGAGACGAGCGAGGAGAGCGGGAGGTCGCAGGAGCTCCATATCTTTGTGCTCCTCGTAGTTTATTGCCATCTCCTGTCGCGTCACCTGTCCATGTATGTATGCATGTGTGTGTGTGCTCGCGTGCTGTACGTATGCATGTGTGTGTGTGTGTGTGCGCGCGCGCGCACGTGTGTGTGTGTGCGTGCGTGTGTGTGTGTGTGTGTTTGCGTGTGTGTGTGTGTGTGTTGCAAAAGTTGATGACGTTTTTGGGTATATTTGATCCTTACAAGGGTGGAGAGTATTTATTGTAACAGATACGAATAATTGTTACCTCCTTCAATATATATATTTATGAAGTAAAAAGTTTTACATCGAACAGAGTGTTTCCCCGTCTTCAGCTCCGTAAATTTTTTTTTGCTATATACTTCCTGTATACATACATGACCCGATCGGCTACACAGACAACAGTGCGACAGACATCAGGGAGAGCGATGCTACACAAATACATATACTATCTTTTGTATTTTTTTTGTACACACTCACATATGCATATGTATGTATGTTTACATACATACATTACCCGATCAGCTACACCGCAAACAGTGCGACAGACTTCAGGGAGAGCGGTGCTATATTGGGCATCAGAGATGAAGGTGAGGACAAACGGCCAGAGCAACCGATGCGAGCAGGGCAAAGTACTAACTAGAAGGAAGAGAGCGTTGCCGCACACGCTCCTCATCTGTTCAATGCCCGCCTCGCGCGGCCACCACCACTGATGCATTAACATCTGAGCTTCTTCGCTTGAGCCCCCCACTGCCCCCGCCGCCGAAGTAGACTTACTTCCGCCAAACCACCGCGACGGTGCGGTGGCGGTTGCGCCTGATACAGCTCCCTTGAGGCGAGGGAAGGTACAGCAAACTGAAGCAACGAGAAATCGCAGGCAGTCTTGGCTTAGCGCCTTGTCTTCGTCCAGGTAGCCCAGGGGAGCAAGGGCCATGATGAGATTCGCCAGCTGTACTCGCACCAGCGGATCCGCACTACTGGCCGCCTGGAGGAGGGCGGAAGAGACGAGCGAAGAGCGGCAGCCGGCAAGTGCTCCCTCGACACGGCCGGCAAGGTGTGTCAGCACTGCCAAGGCGCCCCAGTGCCGCTGAGCAAAGTCACGTGACGCCTTGGGTTTTGCTATAAGTTTACCGTCCAGGGTAAGTGCCGAAAGCAGGTGGTCAGCGACCAAGGTCGCATCCACTGTAGCTAACATCTTGAAGCACTCTAAGCTGTCGTTGAAAGTCGCCAGCATGCTCTTGTCGAAGACGTCCGGGGGTCTGCTCGCCAACGGCAGCACCGCCTTCATTATCTCTGGCGCCAGCATTACTACCATTTGGGAGCAGTCCTCCTCAGCACAACCAGGCAGCTGACCCTTCGCAAGAGCAGTCTCGATGACGCTGCACAGGCTTTTCACAAAAGTTCGCGCTTGCGCCTGCAACGCGCTGTCGCCGACACACACGCGCACTGACATGGTGGTGTTGACCCCTGCCAGCATCTGACACAGCTTCGACACCACCTTGGGCAGACGCACTCTCAGGTCCTCGGGAGGGAGGAGGGTGGACATGGCGGCGAGAGTGAGGAATGACGCATGCTGCACCGCCGGGTCGTTGGACGCCGTCCAGCTGACAGCGAGGACGTCATACCCCGCTAGCATCGCCATCCGCGTGCTTGCGTCGCCTACCTGCGCCTCCACCTCTGGAGCACAAGCACAAGCACGCAACTCCTCATTATACGATTGCACGGCCTCACAATACGCGCCCATGGCGCGCGACCACGCCTCCTTTGACGCCGCAGACGTGGCGAGTCCTATTACGGGAAGCATGGCGGCGAGAACCTTTTTCAAGTGCGCTGACAGCAGTTCAGGTTTCCCGCGCGCGATTGCTTCAAGGGCAGAGAGGATGCCGATGAGGCGGTGGTCTTGTAGCGCGCCTTTGTCAGCAAACCACTGGGCGCCCGCGCGCGAGCGGAAGCGCGCAGCTGCCTGCGCTTTCTGCTGCTGAAACATGGACGCCCCGTCCAGGCGCGAGAGGAGGCGGGTGAGGACGGGGACGGTGTGGTGCGCCGCAAGCTGCACCAGAAGCTGTTCCGCCGCCTCGCGCAGCGCTTCCTGCTGCGCTGCTACTTCGTCGTCACCGGCGTTCTGCTCCCACTGGATGTCATTCAGGACCTGCTCTATCAGGAAATCGGTCACGTCGACCGCGTCTTGCGCGGCCTTGTAATTCTCAAAATTCGAAAAATGTCCCAACGATTGTCCCGTTGACTCGGCTGCCGGGCAGCGCCCCGCGGAGGGAGGAGCGTAGTTGCCGACGACAGACGAGAGGAGACGGAAGAGGGCCGCGCGCTGCGCAACGTTGTTGGTGACCCGCTCTTCTGCCAGCGCTTTCGCGTGTTGCGAAAGCATGTCAACAGCCCGCTGCACAAGCTTGTGGTTCGAAGACTGCCCCAGGCGCTGCAACGCCAACTGCGCGCTCTTCCCCACCACATCATCGGACAAGGAGGCACCGAGCAGCGCATCGTAAACCTCCTCCTCCGAAAGCTCCAACTCACTCACGCCGCCACGAGTCGAGATGTCTGTCATGTGCGCCCTGCCTTCAAGATTCCTGCGGCCTATTTCCTATGCATGTCTCAGCAGCGTGCGTGTGCACTGTTCCGGATGTCGACGCCAGTGCGCTCTCCCCACATGGAGTTTTAAAAGGGTTTTCAAGGTCCGACCAAGACGTGTCGTAAAGACTAAAAAACAAGGAATCTCTGTCGTAAAGACTAAAAAACAGGATTCTGGAGTGACTGGAAAAAGCAATCTGGATGGGATGAAGAGGCAGGCCGGTGGCGGCTCTGCGGCGGGCGATGAGGAGCCCGCCGTGCTCCGCCGGCGCGTGGAGGCGCAGGATCCCGCTGGCGCCGTGCGCGTGAAGCAGGAACCGGTGGACGGGCCACCCTGGAGCTGGGCGCCTCAGCAGGCTGCGGCGAGCCTGGAGTCCGGCGCCGGTGCGGGCCTCGAGCCCTTCAGCGCCGCCGCAGCGTGCGCGGTCCGCCCAAAGGTAGAAGATTTCGACGGGTCATACGATTGCCTGATCTGCTTCGAGTCGGTGCGGGGCACGGAGGCCCGCAGGTGCTCAGTGTGCAGCTGCCAGCCTTGGCACGTGGCTTGCGAGACGGGGTTGTTGGCCGAGTGCCCGCAGTGCGCCAAGAGCACGGTGGTGCCGTGGAACGGCAAGATTACTGCAGTCGTCGCACCGGAGCGGCCTGTGGACCTGACCGCCCAGGATGCCGGGGGGGGAGTGAGGATCGGGAACGGCCTTGCATGCCTGTTGGCCGTGGGCAGAAAGGTGGTGGCACACTTTGCGGGCAGGAAGGGGTTTGCGGGATGGTACGATGCGACGATCGTGAGGTGCCGCATACGAATCTACCGTACAAGAAGTATAATTAGTCAATCTACCTAACAACACCTACAATTCTCTGTGTGTCTCTCTCTCCCTCTCCTCACATCTATCGAACACATACTACGTAGAGAACAAATAGTATTTCTATACAGAACACCTAGTACAGAACACATAGAATAGAGAATATATATGTATATATTCACTCCAGCACTGCCCTGAGGAGGTACGCATCTAAACCCTAAACCCTAAACCCACCCTAAACCCTAAACACTCCCTCACCCTCACCCTCTCCCTCTCCCCCCCCTCCCTCTCCCTCTCCCTCTCCTCTCCCTCTCCTCTCCCTCTCCCTCTCCTCTCCCTCTCCTCGCCCTCTCCCTCTCCTCTCCCTCTCCCTCTCCTCGCCCTCTCCCTCTCCCTCTCTCCCTCTCTCTCCTCCTTCCCTCTCTCACACATGCACGAACACACATACAGCGTCGATGAGAACGCGGGCACGTATGAGGTATCATGGGACGACGGCGAAAAGAAAGACACATGCAAATGGTCTTCCGACCTGGCGCTCCACTTGAACCAGCTCCAGAGCAGCCTCCGGCCTGGCGAAGGAAGTGCCGGTGGCGCGGGCGCAGACAACGTAGAAGATGCAGCGCCAGAGCCCTCACAACGTCAGCTGCTCGATGACTTGCGTCGCCAGCAGGCAGCTATGGAGGCGCAATTCGAAGAAGCGAGGGAGGCCTTGGAGAAGGAGAGAAAGAGCTTCGCCAGGGAGCGGCAAGCGTGGGGCTCAGAGAAGGTGAAGCTGGTAAGCGAGGCCCAAAAGTGGGTCTTAGAGAAGGAGCGTCTGGCCGCACTGGCATCGAGAGAGCGCCAAAAGTGGGACTCAGAGAAGGATCAGTGGGTCTCAGAGAAGGAAAAGATGGCGCAAAAGTGGGGCGCAGAAAGGGCAGAGATCATCTCAGCACTAAAAAAATTGGGATTGAGAGAGAAACAGAAGTTGGTCGATGCGAAGGAAAAGTGGGGTTCAGAGAAGGAAAAGTGGGGCGCAGAAAAGGCAGAGCTCGTCTCAACCTTAAAGTCTATGGTATCGAGAGAGCGCCAGAAGTTGGTCGATGCGAAGGAAAAGTGGGGATCAGAGAAGGAAAAGCTGCTGAGCGAGGCGCAGAAGCAGGCGTCGCGCCTGGAACAGTTGCAACAGATGGCTCAAAAGTTGGGCTCAGAAAAAGAAGAGCTGGTCTTACAGAAGGAGAGAAAGAACGAGAGAGAAAGGGAGGATCATGCTGCGAGGCATGCTGAGCACAAGAGGCAAGAGCAAGAGGAAGAGCAAGACAAGCTTGCAAAAGAGGTGGACAGTCTCAAACGGATACTGAAAGAGACGAGCAAGTCAGCGTCTGCGGCGAGAGAGGAGATCTCGAGGCGAAAAAAAAATCTCAAAAGTGTACAGTGTCCTGGTATATTTGCTCTATAAAGTCACTGTATACTGAGTTTTGAGAATCTCCCCAGGCTTGAAGCCGTATGCAAGACGCTCGAGCCCGAGCGCGACCGGCTGATGCTGGAGCTCCAGCAGCTTCGCGTTGCCGCATTTACCAAATATCAGGATTTCGAGGCGCTCAAGCAAGAGCGGGACAAGAATGCCGCCGACCTGGCGGCCGCCGTCAAGGAAAGGGAAACGTCCATCAAGTGCCTGCTGGCGGTGAAGAGCGACTTATCCGAGAAAGTCGAGAAAATAGCCGCCCTGGAGAGCATATGCGAGCAATATGCACATGAGGAGCAATATGAACCTGACTCGAACGTGAACATGAGGAACAATATGAATATGACGCGAACGTGCGCGCACCAGGCGGGCGTAGTCCTCCAGAATCTGCTGGATGTGGATGGGGCTTCGAGGAGAATTTGGAATCTCCAGGACGCAATCACCCAAGTTGTGGTCAAGCAGGGGGAATTAAACCTCAAGTTCCACATGGCAAACTTGAGAGAGGGCTTTCAGGACTTTGAGCGAGCCTTAGTGGGGGATGACAACAAAGTATTGGTGTCTGAACCTTGGTCGGTGAGCCTTGACCGAGATGGCGAAATTTACAATTTGGAAATCCCGCCGAGCATACTATCGAACGTTATCACTCCACGCCTCAGTGGATTGGCACAAATTCTCAAGAGTACTCCATATAGTGTCTTTCATATAGTAAATATACTAGGGCACTGACTTCTCAGAAAGTGTGTCAGGGTCTTCTTCCGAAGCTGAGGTCATCCCTCAAGAATTTGGAGGAATTTTGCCAAGATTTCGACAACGGTAAATTTTTGTGCGTGCTTCGACGTCTAAGGACAGTGATGGTAATGATGATAGTAGGTTTCTTTTCAATCATAGTAGTACTGATAGTAGGTCTCTTTTGCTTGTTCTAAAATTTTGTGCGTGCTTCGGCGTCTAGGGACATACGTGTGGGCAAAGCAGATGTACTCATTTTTTTTTCCTATTAGGATACCTGTGCACCCTGATAAAAAAAAATGGGGGGGGAAGTGTGGTTGAGTAGGATGCCTGTGCGCCCTTGGGTCTAGCTCTTAAATGCGTTGAAGTTACAACAACGAAAAGCGATGTGTGCGGCGTTACACACTTGCAATTGGAGACGCTGATGACTGGGGATTTGTGTGTACGTGTGTGCTGGTGGCTGCAGATTGTATGAGTCACATGGAGCAATTGGCCTCAGAGTGGCATCGGCTTTACACACTCAAAGGTACTTATTATTATTATTAATATTATTATTATTATTTCATTTTATTTAGGGAAGAATTGTCCTCAGAGCAGCATGGTGTTTCCCCATGATTTGCACGTTCAGTATATAATATGCGCACCAACGTCTGGCAGCAGAGAACGAACAAACTACCACGTGCCCAGTTTGTGCGAAAACGTTCTCCAAGGAGAGCGGCAAGGCACAGGTACGCAATGATAATAGGTCTCTTTTGCAATGATAGTAGGTCTCTTTTGCTTATTCTTATTTACCTCTGGTTTGAAAAGAAGAAGAAGAAAAATCCAATCGTCGGGTTTCAATCGCACTTTTAACGAGTTCAAAATTCCGTTGAAAAGTCCAGTTCAAATGTCAGATTCCAGTTCAAATGTCCCCAAAGGATTTTTTTTTAGTTCAAATGTCAGATTCCAGTTGAAATGCCCCAAAAGGAAAAAAAAACTGGAATCTGTCATGCACGCTCAGAGTGCACATGGAAAATGTACTTTTCGCCAAGAGTCCCAACGTGTATTTACTACTGTAGTAAATAAAAAAAATCCAACGTGTATTTACTACTGTACCCAATAGTTTTACTTACCTTTTGCAGAATAGGTTCTGTTTCGCTTTCGACACTAATTCATAGCACAGCACCTGGCAAGCAAAGGGGTTTAGGCTGTAGGGTTTAGGCTTTAGGGTTTAGGTTTCTCACACTGAGGCATGGCACAGCACCTGGCAAGCAAATTGGACATGGCACACGTTTTCTACAAGCTCATCCAGGAGTGGAAGAAAACGTTTCGCTCCGAGGCCGAAGCTTCGTCAAACCATGACGCGGGAGGAGGAGAAGGAGGAGGAGGAGGAGGAGGAGGAGGAGGAGCGGGGAGAGCCGCAGGGGAGGACGAGGCGCTCGAGTGCCGGGATTGCGGCGCTGAGTTTTGCTTCACCGTGGGCGAACAGCAATTCTACAAGGAGAAGGGTTTCGACAACAAGCCCACCCGCTGCGCCGAGTGCAAGGCGAGCAGGTGGAGGTCTTTCAGTTGGTCGACGAAGGCCAAGAAGGCGCGCTTCAGCAGGGAGCGAGAGCGGCAAGGCGAAGGCGAAGGCGAAGAGGAGGAAGAGCAGGAGGATACCATGAAGACTGGGAGCACAGGCGGCTTCTCGGGCACGGACGAGACGCTCAAGTGTCGCGAATGTTCGGCGGACTTTGTCTTTACTGTCGGCGCGCAGGCTTTCTACACGGCGCGCGGCTTGAAGCACAAGCCTGTCCGGTGTAGGCAGTGCAGGGCCCCGCAGCTTCAAGCTGATTTGTATTGATGGTCGCGATGGTATAGTGAAGATGGACATGGACCAGGACATTAACATCGTCGAAATGCCTTCCCATGCTGTACCGTAACGACTAGTTTAGGGTTCAGGGTTTAGTTAAGATCGATCATATGTCCCGTGACCAGTCTGGAGCGTGCATTCTTTTGGGGTGATTTCATTATGTATGGAGGAGGAGGAGGAGGGGAGGAGGGGAGGAGGAGGAGGAGGGGAGGAGGAGGAGGTGAAGGAGAGTTTAACGCAAATGTAGCAGGAGAAGAAGGAGAGGGAGACGGGGAGCGGAGCTGCTGCACTTTAAACTAGCTGCCCTTCGCCGGCTGTGTATTGCAGATGCCAGCACGCGGGCCTTCCTGCCCGTGTACTGCTGCCAATACTCGGGACACCCTCCCTCCTGCCACGGCTGGGATGGGTACTAGAGCGGTTGGGTGTTTTTCAAATGGGGCATGTGTGTGTTGAGTGTGTCGCAGTAGTAATTATCAGGCTTTTTTTTCTTTTTTCCCATGTAATCACATCACAGATATTAAAAACAAAATCTTTTTCCGGCGAAGCAAAAGACAGCGCATTTTTCCCCTTTTTTATTTTGCTTCATAAGAGAGCTAAACCTATACTCCCCCCTTACCTACACCCTCACCTCCGCGCGCGAAGAGCACTCCCCGTCCCCTCTAGACATACCTAGATGACTCAGGGGTCTGCGTCTCTGCTGGTTATGTAGTCATTGCTCCACACGCTCTTTCCGACCCTGACTCGTTGTAGTTTAGCGATTGTGTCCCTCGCGCATCCTACTGTCTCCGGTTTGCGTCCGGCGATGCTCTCTATCCTTTCGCACCCGCACGCATTCAGATGTAGACGACCTGGACCGTCGCCTATATACCTCGCATCACAACCTACGGTCACTGGAACTGTGAACACAGCTCGCATTAGCTTTCACGGTTATGCCTTGCGAACTGCGCGACTGAATGACAACTGTAGTCGCCCGCACCCCACCACAGTTGCATCAGCACCATATCACCCACACACACGTCCACCGGACGTACACGCACCCCTAGTGTATCAGAGACTCCTGGCGAACACTTACCGCACCTCTGATCTGTGTAGACCTTGCGCACGGACTCACCCCCCAAGTGTTTCTGGTGATCTGCGTGCTTTTGCCATCACCAGCAGTGGCGCTGGCGTCGACCTTCCTGGTTTTGGACGTGTCCGCAGCGACATGTCTGACCAGGCAGATGCTCTGGCTGATCGCAATGTTCGTGGTACTTCTGGACATCGCTCGGGTCGCACTGCCGCACGCGACGACGAATGCGGAAAACGTCCGTGTCGCAGATCCGAATTCCCTTCTGACGAGGCCGCACTTGCACGCTGCCAGGTAAAGTCGCATGAAGACTTTCCCCGCCACATCTACCGCCTCTTCTACTTGATCCTTTTTGTGACTTGGTGACTTTGGCATCCAGTTTCGTTGGGCCCGGGAATGAGTTGGAAGAACAAAATGCTGCTTTGGAAGCAGATATAAGTCGTTTGGAATTACAAAATGCTGCTTTGAAAGCACAAAATTTTACTTTGGAAGAAAACTAGCCGAACAGATACAAACAGTTTCACGAAAGAAGTTAAACGAAACAAAAAGGAAACAATTGACGAGCTCCAGGAAGAGATTACCAAGCTCAACAAAGAAATTCATTTGAAAATTGAGAGCCTCAAACGCGTTACGGGCCCCTTTACTAAGAGCTAGTGTGTGTTGAGTGTTTAATTGGAAAACAAAAGAAACCAATTCTCTTTAAGGTCACCGAGCCGAGTTCCATACCGTACAGAACTCATCCCGCGTGCGCCAAAATGGCGGTATACCCGGACCCCCCACCCGTAATCCTGGTCCCAGAATCCATCGCCGACCAAGCGGCCTACCAACTGCGCTACAAGAACAGTGACGGGGTCCCGTCACTAAAATTTCCATTTTAGTAACGGGGGTCAGAATCCGAGCAAATCTGACTGCAGAATGGTGGCGGGGTTGGGCGCAGAGCGGGTGGCCTGGAAATCACCTTGATAGTCCAGCTCCAAGACTTCGGCCCCCAACTCAGTACTGTGAGGTCTGCTGGGGGCCGCTTTAATAAGAGAACTGTGTAAAATTACGTTAGAATAACTTACTGTAAATCGGGAGAGGGGGCCGTGGGTGGCCAGGATGTATTTATTGTGTTCTCTCTTTTTTTCGATGCGATCGGCGTTTGCGGGGATGACTTTCATGTTGTTCTTGCAATGCTGCTGCGCACGACTGACTCTGACATTAGTGCCACTTAGATTAGTGATTATTACTTGGTACTACATGTTTAAATTGTGATTCCGCCTGCTCGCATGTCTCTCATCCTTCCCTCACGAACCCATCACGTTTTATTTTATATTCTTGAGAACACCCCTCTCTCTCTTTCTCTTTCTTTCTCGTTTTTTCTTTTTCCTTTTTTTCTGTGCGTACACTCCTGTCGTGAACTGCACGGGAGGCGTTCCTGCATGGACTCTGTTATATATTGTTGGTTTTGACATTTTTTTGACTATATACTCTGTACTGTCATACGTTCATTCTCCATACTCCCTTGATCCACACCTCCTGGGGCTGACGAATACACCTGGGGAGACCTGAGACTTGCGATTAGATATGGGAGATGCTTACCAGGTCGGAGCGCGAGCGCATGTCGCGTCCTGTCCTGCGTGATGCACGCTCGGAGGCATAGGAGGGAGCTGAACTCGAGGTGCGCGATTGTGGTGTGGTATTCCCCGCTGACTTGGAGACTGCGGTCTATAACCTGCCGGGGAGATGCTGCGATAGGACGGGGGAGCCGAGTCGACTCCGCCGTAG
>Ga0315905_10008512_pt1 | contig 10382 bp, 24 predicted proteins | sample LakEriMetagenome_5_FD_203522 | JGI IMG/M metagenome (GOLD analysis project Ga0315905, IMG submission 203522) | Freshwater fungal communities from buoy surface, Lake Erie, Ohio, United States - Buoy 4 MA121 | ecosystem: Environmental > Aquatic > Freshwater > Lake | place: USA: Lake Erie, Ohio... | reverse complement strand
TTTAGATGGGATGAAGAAGATAACACATTGGCATATGATGCTATGTGGAAATCTTTACCTAACTATATGGAAGGATGCAAGGAGCGTATCTTGCCAGTATGCGATGTGTCAGGTAGTATGCAAGGCACACCTATGGATGTATCTATAGGATTAGGCCTGTATATCTCTGAGCGTAATGAAGGTCCTTTCAAGGATCTTGTGTTGACGTTTAGCGAGAGTCCTCAATTTCACATGATACAAGGTAATACTATTTCGGATAGGATACATAACCTGAGTAGAGCAGATTGGGGTATGAATACCGATCTAGCCAAGACATTTACTGTGTTACTAGACCGTGCTGTTGCAGGTAAAGTATCACAAGAAGACATGCCTACTAAGTTACTGATTATCAGTGACATGGAGTTTGATGTAGCCTGTGGTACACGTACTAACTTTGATTATATCAAAGATTTGTATGCACACTGCGGTTATGAAATGCCAGGTATAATCTTTTGGAATGTTAACGGTCGCCTTGGTAACGTGCCTGTGAAAGCTAACACACCAAACACTGCCCTTGTTAGCGGGTTCAGTCCTAGTATTATTAGGTCTGTATTAGGCGGTGATGAATTGAGTCCATTAGCAGTAATGCTAAAGACAATTAATGCAGAGAGATACGCTTGTATCACTTTGGACTAATTGTCCTACATATATTAAAAGATAGAGCGCAGGGGTAACCTGTGCTTTATTTTTTTACATAAACAAAAGTTAAATTTAATAAACGTATGTCAAGAAAGTTAATTACTATTGAGGTGACTATCCAGGATATCTGGGGTCAAACTCGCCCAAGTGTTCAAAGAAACAAGAAAAAGTATTATCGTAAACGCAAACATAAAAAGTATGACGACGAGCCTAGAAACCGCGGTGAAAACAAAAGTGACTCTTATAGAAGACATAAATAAGAGTGTGTTATTCCTTTTTGATAGGAGTATTACTGTGGAGGAGTTTGATATCCTCTATGATTATAGCGAATTTGAGTTAGAGTTAACTCTTTTAGAATTGCAAAAACAAATTGATTATCAAGTATCTCGAGTATGAGTAAAACAAAAAACACCCCAGAATTTCAAAGAATGATGGATGATGTAGAGTTAGCAAACTCTTTCCATTATGCAGAACAAGAGATAGAACGTGAGCAATTGCTCCGTGATCTTGCCGCAGAAGAAGCTTTTAATCAAGCAGTTAGTGAATATATAGATGCCCAAAAGGTTTTTATAGAAGCACAAGATAAGTTTAAAGTAGCATTAGATGCATACAAAGAGTATAACGGTGATTTTACTTCTAAAGAAGAAGAGTTAGATAATACTACCGATACACTCCGTGATATGTTTGCGGGCTTTAATCCTAATGCATAAAGACTACCTTGCATTTTCTTATTAGCTCCGTTGGCCAGGAGATCGTAAAACACAGATTGCCTCTTGAATCGTACCAGCCACACTATTATGGTGTGGGCGAACTTAAAGCACACTATCTGTTCTCATCGTATAGGAGATAGAGTTAGCCTTCTTGATGTCATTTAAAAAGGCAAATGTGTTGTTCCCTTGAGAAAGAAACACTTAAAACATATAGAGACATGAATAGTGCTATACAACACAAGAGGACTTCTCATCCTCATACCCAGTTATGGGTTACTCAAATGAAACAGTTACAGAGAACTGGCTAGACTAACCTCTGTTGTAAAAAGAGACGTGACTGAATGTTGAGTAGTAATAATTGACAGCTTGGAAAGACAGCAACTATTAGTAAACTTTAGTACCCGTACTGAGGACGTAGGGCTAAGTAAGATACAATTCCGTCATGCAGGGAGTAGAATGCTAAAGAGCTAATAGTCTTATAGTCAGGTAGCACGTAATGTGGAAACGGTATCACACCCTGAAGAATGGTTGTGCATTGTGAGTTCGAGTCTCACCCTGGCTTCTAAAATTTATATCAACTAAAAACCAATTCAAATGCAAGTAACAAACATTACAGGTATAGTTCCTGTTCAAAAAACTACGTATGAGAATATTAAGAATCAACCTATTGATAAGCAAAGATTCCAATACTTTAAGGGTTCTCTATATGTTTGGACAGAAGATACCCGAGCAGAGTCTGATACTCATATCTATTGGGCAAGTAATCACTGTAAACCTAAATGGAATAACAAAACAGGGTTGTATCTTAAAAGAGATTCTACCTTTGGTTGTACCTATGAAAAGGCTACCAAGAAGTTTAAATGGTGGTTTGGTAAGCAGGCTACTACTATCGGTAGTCTTATACTTAGTGATATGTGTAACTACTTTAGGGTAGAGTGGTTTAATAGCATACCCGTAGGATTACAGAATAGTACCACTAATACTAATATGAATAAGGTATTGTTAGGAAAGATTACTAATCCGCGAGACCTTATCAAGGCTATTATTAAGACTAACCCAACTATGCGTGGTATGAATATATCTACCGAGTTAGTATGGGACTATCTTAATAAGAATCAAGGTTATAGAATTCAAAGTCTTGCTGATACATTAAGCGTTGCCAAGGACCCCAACCATGCCATTGAATATGTAATTTCAAAATATGTAATTTCAAATGGTGCTACGGTTTGGGATATGCAAGACTTAATCAAGCAGGCTCAAATGTTAGGGCGTAAGGTAGACTTTAAGTGGTCAACTAACCGAGTTAAAGAAGTTCACCAAGATTGGACTCGTGAGATAATGGATATTGAGCAAGAGACTGTAGAATCTATTGACTATCATTATATTAACGAGTTACCACATAATGGTCATCTTGAGTTAATTACTAATAGCAAGGACCTATATGTAGAAGGTAGGATGATGTCTCATTGTGTATATACTAACTATAATACACAGGTTGCTGATAAGTCTTACTTTGTGTTAAAGTTTACCGACCGTGAAGTACGTGCTACTGTAGGTATAAGCAAGACTTGGATGGATGATGACAGTTTTATTATTAACCAGATGTATAGTAAGCATAACAAGTCTGTTGACCAATGTTATCACGACTATGTGGAAGACTGGTTAAAGAAACCTGAAGTTCAGCAGTGGTTTAAGGATAATTATAAATCTAATCAGTTGGCAGAGCCGTCTGAAATGATATTGATTTAAGGGTGAAGAGACCTAATGCATTGTGGGAGTTGTGGCGACTTCCACTTTGCAGTTAGGGTATAGTTAAGTATCAATTAAAAACCAACATAATGGCAAAAGTTACAAAAGAGCGTGTTGCTAACATATGCAAGCGTATTAATGACGGCATGAAGCCCAGTTATGCTGCACAAGCAGAAGGATTAGGTGGGCCCTATCTAATTGCGTTAAAGAATTCAGGGATCGTTTATAGGGATGATCAAGGAAATTGGAAAGCAATGATAAAAATCCACACTACAAGATTTGATGAGTTTGTCAAGATACGTCAGCATTATGATAAGCAAATTAAAGACGGTATTATTAGCGTAAGCTGTAAAAAGAAACCTTCTATAGATACCCTAGAAGTAAAACAATTAGGGTTATTTAGAAGAATTTGGAATGCGATTTTAAAGAAATGAAAATGAGTGAGCAAGATAAAAGAGCCTTATACATGGGCACATTTGAAAGATACCGCAAAGAAATGCAGGTTAAAAATGAAGATATAATAACCCAGTTAGCAGGATTAAAGCTATGGGCAAAGTATTCAGTTATTTTAGCTGGTGTTGCTTTAGGTGTAGCATTAGTAGCTTTAGCTATATAATGCGGTTTTTTTTGTAGTAATTATTGTATATTAAGACTTTTTATAGTAAGCAGTTTTACCTTTGATATATATGTATTATCAGCTTCCAAACGGAAAAACAATATGGCTTGACGTTAGTGAAATCCTTAATCTTACTGATAGGGATATAAGAGAACTCGTCGCCTGTAATGCTGGTGAACATTTAACTAATCCTTGGCATGGTGCTTCTATAAAAACACAACAAGATGATGAGGAAGATTTTGTGGATGAGGAAGATGAAGTTGAAACATACTATCAAGAGTACTTTCCCGATGAATTTCCTGATATAGCAGATGATGCTGTAGACTTCGACAATCTAGAAGACTAAAAACCAATTATTTATGAGTTATAGAGTTATAGTTTCCTCTAACGAGGATGGCTCGGTTATTTCTTTAAGTAAGAATAACCCTGATTACGGATACATTCGTGTATCACAAAAGCGTTTAGTTATTAATAAGAAGGGCTGGGTAAATCTCAAAGAATTATCTGCACTTGTTCAGGCTGATGTTGAAACACTTAAGCAATTAGATTGGAAACCGGGGCAACAGCTTGCGGGTCACATTACTATTAAAGAAAGTGTTGAGCCATTTTCACCTGAAAATTCTGATAAAGACCTTAAAGTAGCAGGTGACAGCGATGTTGTATGCTGTATTGAAGGTCAACCAATTTATCGCAAATGCTTCTATGATCCTACGGGTAATGATACAGATATCTTAATCCAACATGATAATATAGAAGAGATTCGCAGTGCTATGGCTTTAGTTAAAATAGCCAAAGCAGACAACTTTACTGTATAGCAAGGGTAAGTTTACTCTTGCTTTTTTGTATAAAAATCAACTCAAATAAATATGAATAACAATTACTCTTTTGCACAAAAAGTAGTTTACAAAGGTAAGATGCAGTCTTACCAGTTGTACGGTAATCCAGGACGCAAACAACAAATGGTCTATGAAAAGGACGAGTTTAACGCACAGCAGAATTTTCTGTATAAGCGTGTATTGTTTGGTCTGGGTGTTTACTCCCCTGAGGAATTGGCGAAAATGCATTGGGATAAGAAAAAGCGTATCCAAAAAGTGCATGATCGCGCGCAAAACGTTTTAAATCTTTGGAAGCAACAGCTTACTAATCAATGGACTGCAGATTTTCTGCGTACCATATTTTGGAATAGCAGCTTTGCCAAAGAATATGCTGAGAAATTTGTTAATGACATCGATCCTACCTATATTAGCACTTTAGAATTTAAATCTTTAGGTGTTACTAAAAAGGAAGTAGTTAACAAATTGATAGAGGAAAAGGTATTACCTTATAATTTTTATCAACTAAAATAAAACAGTATGAAACTCAGCGATCTTGATAACCGCGAAATCTTATTTATCTACTTCAGTAACCGTAAATGGTTAGATACCTATGAGGATATCTTTGAGCATAAATCATTAGAAGATGTAATGAACATCCTTGATTTTGGTCAAATACGTATTACACAACCTCTTACTGATGAAGATATACGTAAGATGCAAGAATCTGAACATTATATAATAGCTTGTAATATTAATAAGAAGCTTGAGGATATAGTGGACATGATTGAAGAAGCGGATAAAGGTCTATATGATGAGGTTCTAGGCTGTTTTGATAAAGCCAAGATTTAATCTATGAAAACAACATTTATTATGAATGGGTCAACTAAACTCATTCTTACTCCTGAAACGGAGGCTGAAGAAATTATGTTAAAGTCTTTGACTAAACAAAACAATATAATTTCAGTAGTGGGTGATAACAGCCATATTGCTATGACTTATGGTGAAGATTCAATAGTTATTATGAAATCTGATAATGCTACAAGCCAAGCCGAAGAAGTGTGACGGGTGTGAAACCATCCAACCAATCTGGAAGAAAGAAGGTAAGCAGAAGTTTTGTAAGCAATGCTGGAGTAGCCATGATATTAAGGGTAAATCAAGCACTAAAAAACCAACCGCTAAAAAACCTATGCGCCTTCAATCTTCCAAGATTGTTAAACTCAATGCTGCATACTCTGTACTGCGAGAGCAATTTTTAAAGAATCATCCTTACTGTAAAGCTAAAGTACCTGGCTGCAGTATAATAGCTACTGATATACACCATAAGAAAGGTAGAGTTGGTAAGTTATTCCTAGATGATTCAGAGTTTTTAGCAGTATGTAGGATGTGTCATACTTGGATAGAAAATAATCCTGCGGAAGCAAAATTATTAGATTTTAGTAAATCAAGAGAATCATGAGTAGAGAAGAGATTCAAAAACAAGCTCTTGATACTTTAAATTTAAATAAACGTTCTGGTATTGCTGTATCTATGGGAGTTGGTAAAACTCTCATAGGTTTGCAGCATATTGCCGGACATTATTATGAAGAGTTAAAAGTATTAGTTGTAGCACCAAAGAGATCTATATTTAAATCTTGGCTTGAAGAAGCTGATAAGTTTAATATGGATTATCTTAAACCACATATCACATTTACTACATACTTGTCTCTTACAAAGCAAGCATTAGACTATGATGTGGTATATTTAGATGAATGTCACAATCTTTTAGAGTCTCACGAGTCTTGGCTTTCTCAGTATAAAGGTACAATTGTAGGTCTTACTGGTACACCACCGCGTATTGCAAAATCCGAGAAAGGACAAATGGTGGCCAAGTATTGTCCTATTAAATACCGATACATCACTGATGAGGCTGTAGAGCATGGTATTCTAAATGACTATGAAATTATTATACATTTATTAGATTTAGATAAAAGCTTAACTTATAAGCAAAAAACTAAAAAAGGTTATTTTCCATCTTCAGAGTTAAAGAACTATAACTACTGGACGGAGAAACTAATGAATGCTAATGGTTTTAAAGAAGAGCAAATACTTAGAGTAATGCGTATGAAATCTATGATGGGTTATCCCAGCAAAGAACGTTATGCTTTAAGATTGTTCAATAAGATAACTGATAAGGTTATTCTATTTGCTAATACACAAGAACAAGCGGATAGAATGTGTACACATAGTTATCATAGTAGTAATAAAGCATCTGAGGATAATCTTAAGTTGTTTAAGGATGGTAATATTGATAAACTCAGCTGTGTATTACAGTTAAACGAGGGTGTTAATATTCCTAATCTTAAGCAAGGTATTATTATGCACGCATATGGTAATGAGCGGAAGTCTGCACAAAGATTGGGTAGATTATTACGCCTCAACCCTACAGAAAAGGCTATAGTACACATACTTTGTTATGATAATACTGTAGATACCACATGGGTACAAAATGCTTTAGAGCAATATGATGATTCAAAAATTAAATGGATTAAAGCAAATGAGTAATTATTTACCTGCCGGGGCCGATAAAGATCCTCGCGCACCTTGGAACTATGAAGATCTTTGTCCTAATTGTGATAAAGATATTATCCGTGATATAGCGGATCAAGAAGCTATTAATAGCGATAGAGATTATGATGAAGTATTAGAAGCTATGCTTGAAGATGCTTGCATATGTAAAGAATGTTATAAAGAAGAAATGGCAGATGATGACTGGGCAAACTGGCGAGACTAAAACCATTGAACTAGAGGATGTAAAGCTTGATCTATCCTTCTTGGAGGATAGCAAGCTCATCCTGTTTAATGATGACCATAATAGTTTTGATAAAGTTATTATGGCTCTTATTGTGTACTGTCAAATATCTGCTGCTAAGGCTGCAGAGCTAGTCATGAAGATTCATAATGAGGGAAAGGCTGTAGTAAAGTATGGATCTCGTGACAAGCTTGAGCCTATAGCAGATGTATTTGGACAAATGGATTTAACCTGTGAAATAGAGGACCCATGAAAGTAGGAGACTATGTAGAGTTTGCAGGAAATATATTTTATGTAACTAAAGATCTTACTGTAGATACTCTAAATTTTAATGAGTTTGAAGTACTTGCTATCCATGTAAAGGTTCTTCCTGATGATTACGCTGTTGGTAAATTATCTAAAATAATATGGCCTAAGGGTGGAAATAGTCCGCATGTAGTTACACCAATATTTTTAGAAAAATGAAAAGTAAAAGACTAACCGATGATGACATGGTAAAAGATATAATCAATACCATGTTTATTATAGCCGGTCACGACGTATCCTATGAGGATATCAAGGACCGTAAGGATCAATGGTACTATGACTGGACCATGACTCCTGAGCAAGAAGCTAAATGGATGGAGTGGATGGTAGGATATTTCCGTAAGCATAGAGGTCTTACTACTAGATATGCTCAGCAATCTGCTTCTATGTATAACCTGATGTGGGGCCTTAGGGTCAACCGTCCTGAACTAGAACAAGAGAATGAGTAACAAGAAACAAAGTAGTATAGATTGGTTATTTGAGCAAGTATGGATTAATCCAGTTTCAAAATTGCCTGAAATACTTGAACAAGCCAAAGCAATGCACAAGGAGGAGATAAGAGTTGCATATATGGATGGAGCGTTTGAAAAAATTAGGCATTTAGATGGTAAAGAATTTATGATGCCAACGGATTACTACAACGAAACATTTGGAGGACAAGACAATGAGTAAGATAGAAAAATTAAGAAAAAAAGCAGAAGATGCTTGGACAGATTGTGATTCTTGTAATAGTAATGATAAGTCCATGTGGATTAACGGATATATAGTAGGAGCATTGGCTAACCAAATAGAACTACCAACTTACGACAAGGTTACAAGACTTGAAGTAATTAGTGAGAATGGTAGAGAGTTGGTAAAATATGGAGTTAATGTTGAATTGCAATTACAAGATGAGGATAGAACTCTAAAAGTATTTACTAAAATCAAAGGAGGTAACAATGAGTAAGCTATACACAGAAGAGCAATTAAGAAAAGCTATTGCATTGGGATATGATTGGTGTCATCAAAAACATATACCAGATGATTTTATGATTGATAATTTTATTAACTCTCTAACCCCAATAGAACTACCAAAGGCATTACGCAAAACCGATGTTATGCTCTCGTTGCCTACGGTAGAAGAAATTGAATTATGGGCAAAGGAACAAGCAAAAATAGAACCAACAGGTGCAGAGGAATTTGGTAGAATATGGGGTGCAATGTGGATGAGAGATAAAATCAAAGGATGTGGAGATGAGTAAGTACTACATAGATAAAAGTAGAGATATTAGAAAGTCTATTATCGTATACCAAGTTAAAGGCTCGGTACATTCTCCTGTTATGTATATCTCAAAACCAAAATGGATTAGCCAAGAGGATTTTGAGGAATTGTTTAGCAGAACTGAGATAAGAATTAAAGGAGGTGGAGATGAGTAAGAATATAAACCTTTTAAAAAAATGAAAATGAAAAAGTTATTAGTTGTGGCCCTTTTACTATTAAGTAGCTGGGTTGAGGCACAGTCTACTTTAAAGGCTGTTAGTTTAACCTATGGTTCAAGAGTAAGTGAAAGTGAATCTTTTACTTGGGATAAACAAGGTGATGATCTTTTTATACCTGTACACATATCTGAAGATAATGTAATTACTATTTATTCAGAAGTAGTTCAAAGGTATGTTGCTATTAGTACTGGAGAAGACATAGATGAATATTCTACTATGTGGAAAACAATAGATGTTAATGGTAAAAGATGTGATGTTTACATTACTAATGTAGATGGGGCTTTATATTTACTTATAGCATATAAGAATTACGGATGGTTTTATGAATTAGTAGAATATTAAGACAATGAGTAAGTATATTCTATGGGCAATAGCATTTTTGCTACTGCTAGATTGTGCGGGTACAATAGCAATGTACCTAGCATGGAAAGATGTTGATACTAAAGTTTATCCAGCGGTAGTCACATCTCCTAATGATACTGTATATGTAGACCCGATAACTGTAGGTACAACAACTGATCCTGATGATACAGAACTTACCCATCCTTAAAGATAAAATAGTTTATACCAGGGTTAAGCACCAGTGTGTATGCTGCGGTAGAATGGTACCACCTGAGAACTACATGAGGAACATAACCTTTAAGTATAAGACGGTTATCATTGTATATGTATGTAAGTCATGCTGTGAGCATAATAAAGATGTACCACCTTATAAGGAATTAAGGTAGAGTATTGTATATTTGTTAAACTAAAAAACCAATTATGAAATTGCACGGAAAAAGAATTCTCATTGAGAAGCCTGTTAAACCTGAGTCTCAGGTGTTATTAACGGATGAGTCAGAAGCTCTTATGGAAAAAGAGTGGATGAAAAGCTGGACTAAGCTTAAGGTACATGCTGTAGGTACTGAATGTACTATAGTAGAACCAGGTAGTTTGGTATATGTAGGTAACGCTCTTGCTAATGCAGAGATTATTGACATTGATGGTGCTTTATACTTCCTAGTTAACGAAGCTGCTGTCTGTATTACTTGGTAATGTGAAAGAGGTATTAGAAGAACTTGTTATGCAGATGGATAATCTGCGTAATAATAAAACTGTGCCCTATCTAAACCCGTATAAGGGTATAGATGACTGCATTGAATTAGTACACAGAAAGATAAAGCAGTTAGCTAATGAGTCTAGTAAAGGAAGTAACCAGAAGACAACTTAAAATAACTGAATCAGGTAGAAGCACGGACTTC
>Ga0315905_10008510_pt1 | contig 10383 bp, 13 predicted proteins | sample LakEriMetagenome_5_FD_203522 | JGI IMG/M metagenome (GOLD analysis project Ga0315905, IMG submission 203522) | Freshwater fungal communities from buoy surface, Lake Erie, Ohio, United States - Buoy 4 MA121 | ecosystem: Environmental > Aquatic > Freshwater > Lake | place: USA: Lake Erie, Ohio... | reverse complement strand
TATGGAGATGCCCGGAGGAATGTTCGGCAGCTCGTCCTTGCGATACCAGTTGGCGTCCATGATCTCCGTGGGATCGCACACGATGTCGCCACTGATCCATTGGGCACGGAATCCGAGCATCAGGCTGTGCGGGAACGGCCACGGCTGACTGCCCATGTATCGAACCGATCCGACCTCGACGCCCACTTCCTCGCGCACCTCGCGGATCACCGCACCCTCGAGGGTCTCTCCGGGCTCGACGAAACCGGCCAGACAGCTGTACATCGGCGCGCGGAACTGCACACCGCGAGCCAGCAACGCCTCTTGGTCCGGGCCGGGTTCCCCACGCGTCACCAACGTGATCATCGCGGGCGCGAGTCGCGGAAAGCTCATCAGGTTGCACCGAGGGCACTTCATCGCTCGTTCGTTCGCCGCCATCACCGTGGTCTCGCCGCATCGTCCGCAGAAGCGGTGCGTGCGTGCCCACTCGACCAACTGGACCGCGCGGCCGGCCACCAACCAGTCGTCCTCGCTGGCGCGGCCGAAGAGACTGAACAGGTCGAGTGCGGCACCGTCGGACGGATCACTTCCGTGGGGAACGTCGACACCCCAACAGGCGTGACCGTCGAGGGTGCCCAAGAAGTGCACCCCGAAGTCCGGATCGGCGGGCTCGTCGTGCACCCAGACCGAGGCGCCCACCACGTGGAAGTAGCGATGCCCGACGGCGTCGTCGGGGGCGATCGCTCCCGGTTCGAATCGGCTGATGCGGGAAATCGACGTCTCGTGGGGAGAGTTCATGTCCCCGACCTTATGATGGCGCCCATGTCGAATCACAGCCCTCGCACCGTTGTCATCGTCGATGCCGTCCGCACCCCCGTCGGCCGCAAGAACGGTGGACTCTCCACTCTGCATCCCTCCGACCTTCTCGGCCTCGTGCAGAAGGCGCTCATCGATCGCACCGGCATCGATCCGTCCGAGATCGAGCAGGTCGTCGGTGGCAACGTCAGCCAGGTCGGTGCGCAGTCGTTCAACATCACCCGCACCGCGTGGTTGTCGGCCGGATTGCCCATGACCACCGCGTGCACCACCGTCGACACCCAGTGCGGTTCCAGCCAGCAGGCCACCGGCCTCGCGGCCTCGCTCATCGCGTCGGGCGTGGTCGACGTCGCCATGGCCTGCGGCGTGGAGTCGATGAGCACCGTTCCGATCGGCAGCAACTCGAACGCGTACACCAAGAACCCCAAGACCAAGGAGTTCGAGTCGCTCGGCAAGGCCGTGAGCAAGAGCTACTTCGAGCACTACGAATTCACCTCGCAGTTCGAGGGTGCCGAGCGCATCGCCGACAAGTGGAACATCACCCGCGCCGACACCGATGCGTTCGGTCTCGAGTCGCAGCAGCGCGCGGCCCGTGCGTGGGCCGAGGATCGTTTCGCCGGCCAGTACATCGTCGTCGACGCCCCCGATCTCGGTGACGACGGCAAGCCCACCGGCACCACCCACCGCGTCGCGCGCGACGAGGGCATCCGCGAGACCACCCTCGAGAAGTTGCAGACGCTCAATCCGGTGGCCCGCGAGAACGGTGTTCACACCGCGGGTAACTCGTCGCAGATCAGCGACGGCGCCGGCGCCGTGCTGATGATGACGCTGGAGAAGGCCAACGAGCTCGGCTTGAAGCCCCGCGCCAAGGTGGTCGACAGCTGTCTCGTGGGCGTGGACCCGGTGCTCATGCTCACCGGCCCCATCGACGCCACGCAACGGTTGCTCGAGCGCAACAACCTCACGATCGATCAGATCGACACCTTCGAGATCAACGAGGCGTTCGCCTCGGTGGTGTTGGCCTGGGCCAAGGAGCTCGGTGCCGATCTGGCCAAGACCAACCCCAACGGTGGCGCGGTGGCCCTCGGCCACCCGCTCGGAGGCACCGGCGTGATCCTCACCACCAAGGCGCTCTACGAACTCGAGCGCACCGGCGGCAAGTACGGAATCATCTCCATGTGCTGCGGTGGCGGTCTCGGCACCGGCACCCTCATCGAGCGCATCTGATCACGTCGACGCGGACGTCGATCCGCCCACCCCATCGGATGTTCCATCGATCTCGACTCGTGCCGTCGCTCGTCGTGGCGGCGGTGCTCGTGTCGGCGGCGTTTCTGTTCGGCTGTGGTTCGCCGGATGCGGAGCTGCCACCCGACGCCAACGCCGTCGTCGAGCGCGTGGTCGACGGTGACACCATCGACGTGACCATCGACGGGCGTGGCGACACCGTCAGGCTCATCGGAATCGACACCCCCGAGACGAAGAAACCCGACACACCCGTCGAGTGTTACGGCCCCGAGGCGTCGGCGCGATTGGCCGAGCTTCTTCCGCCCGGCACTCCCGTCCGTCTCGAACGCGACATCGATTCGCGCGACAAGTTCGGACGGCTCCTGGCCTACGTCCATCGCGAGCCCGATGACCTGTTCGTCAACGCCGTGCTCATCGACGAGGGCCTGGCCCGCCCCTACCCCTTCGAACCCAACACCACCTACGCCGACCAGTTCGCCGCGGCCGCCGAGACCGCGCGCACGAACGGCATCGGTCTGTGGTCCGCGTGCCCCGTCGAGCCCTCTCCCTGAGCCGACCCCCGACATCGTCGCACGGGTCGCGCCGGTATCGTGACGACGTGGGCGACTCCGTGAGCGACAACCTGGCCGAACGACTCGGATACGACGCGAACACCAAGTTGGTCATCATCTCCTGCGACGACCTCGGCTCGTGCCATGCCGCGAACCTCGGTGTCTACTCGGCCATCCGTGACGGTGTCGCGACCTGTGCGTCCGTCATGGTCCCCGCCCCCTGGGCGCGACACGCGGCCACCATGTACGCCGGCGAGGACGTGGGCGTGCACATCACCCTCAACGCCGAACACCCGCTCTATCGCTGGGGACCCATCACCCACGCACCCTCGCTGTTGTCCGGTGACGGCGGTTTCCCCCGCAGCGTCGACGACCTCTGGGAACACGCCGACCCCGCCGAGGTGTTGCGCGAGTGCCGCGCCCAGATCGAACGGGCCATCGCGTGGGGCTTCGACGTGTCCCACCTCGCTCCGCATCTCAGCGTCATCACGTTGCGACCGGAGTTCTTCGACATCTACCTCGAGATGGCCGTCGAGTTTCGTTTGCCCATTCGTCTGCCGTCGACGCTCACCACCGAGCAGGCCGGATTCCCCTTCCGCTCGTTGGCCGCCGACGAGGGAATCGTCTTCCCCGATCACTTCGATCACGACTGGCGGGCCGGCAGCCGCGATCGCGTTTATTCGGCCGTTCGCGAGTTGAGGCCCGGGGTCACCGAGATCCACATCCAGCCCAGCGTGGACACCCCCGAGGTGCGCGCTCTCACCGAGGATGCGGCGCAATGGATCGACGACCTCGATCTCGCAGTGAACGACACCACGTTGCGCGGTCTACTGAACGAATCCGGCGCCGTTCTCATCGGCTACCGCGAACTTCGTGACGCCATGCGGCGCGGCTGAACCCGCGCGTCAGCCCGCCAGCAATCGGGTGATCACCTCGGTGGCGCGACCGCTCGATAACGCGTCGAACAACGGCCCGGTCGGACCGGTGATCTTCAACTTGCCGCGCATGAACGCCACGGTGGGGTCCATGGCGGCATCGGCCTTGGCGATGGTGGCCACGGTGTCGGCATCGTCGGGTCCGTCGACGCGCTCGTCGTTCTTGCCCATCACGACCCGGAACTGAATGGTGCGGGGGTCACTCACGGCGTCGCCCCCACGGTCTCGGGGCTGACGAGACGACCGGGGCGGGACACCCCCGCCGGCAAGGCCGCCACATCGGCGATTCCCGCGAACAAGTCGGCCTCCACGTCGTCGTCGGTGGGTCCGCCCACGGTCGAGCGAGCCAGGATCCAGTCCTCCCACGGGTACACCTCGCTCAATTGATCGTCGTCGAGTCCGAACCACCACGACTCCGTGGGATCGACCTGGGTGGCGTGCGCGCGCAACGCCCCGGATCGCGCCGACATGTGCGAGGCCACGTGCGTGCGCGTGGTGATGCGTTCGTCGTGCGACGGGCGATTCAGCCAACGCTCGTCGTAGGGCGAGGAACCGTTCAGCCGCAACATGGCCTCGTGCACCGCGACCAATCGGGTGCGCGACCATGCCGAGTAGTACATCTTCGACGGCTGCCACACCGGACCCGCCCACGGATACCACGTGGGGTCACCGGCGCGAGCGAAGGCCACCACCGAGATCTCGTGCACCTTCACGTGATCGGGGTGCGGATAACCACGTTGATCGTCGCCGTACGTAATGAGGATCTGCGGACGGGCGCGTCGGATGACGGTCACCAAGCGACCCACGGCCTCGTCCAGGTCGGCCTGATGGAAACACTCCGGATGCGCGTTCGCCGGCGAGTCCAACATGCCCGAGTCGCGGTAACCCAACATCACGACCTCGTCGAAGCCGATGATGGCCGCCGACTCGGCCAACTCGCGCGGCCGGACGCGTGCCAGCGCTGCTTTCACCCCGGCGTCGTCCAGTCCGGCCAGGATGCCGCCCGGTTCGCGCAGCGCCGGGTTCTGTAGATCGCCCTCCTCGCCGCCCGTGCAGCAGACCAGCACGGTGCGCACTCCGAGGTCGTGATACATCGCCAACGTGGGCGCACCCTTGGACGCCTCGTCATCGGGATGCGCGTGCACCGTGAGGATGCACAGGTCCGTCACCGACGTCATGAGACCACGCTAGTTCGCCCGAGCGAACCCGCCCCATCCGTTGCCACCCCTAACATGACCTCATGCGCCGATTCGCTCTGTCGACCACCGTTGGTTTCATCGGTGTGCTGACGTTGCTCGGTTGCGCCGACGACGGCCGCGACATGGCCCCGCCGCGCGACGGGCAGTCCGAGTCGATCATCGCTCCGACCGAAACGTCCGCGGTGTTCGACACCGCGGCTCCCGTCGAGTCCGAGCCGATGACCCTCTTCGGACCGTGGCTCGACGGTGACGCCATCCCGAACGCGCACACCTGCGCCGGCGTCGGCACGTTCCCGGGCATCAGTTGGACCGGGGTCCCCGCCGGCACCGTGTCACTCGCCGTCGTCATGCTCGACACCACCGACACCACGGTGGACGCCGTCGGTCGGGCACATTGGGTCGTCATCGGGATCGACCCGTCGGTGACCGGGCTCCAGTCCGGCATGCTCCCGGCCGGTGCCATGACGGCCGCCAACGCCTTCGGAACGCCGCAAGCTCCCGAGTTGGCGTGGCGCGCCCCCTGCCCCCCGGCGGCCGAGGTCCACACCTACGTGTTCGAAGTCCATGCTCTCGACCAGCAGATCGAGTTGCCTCCCGAGACCCCGGCGGCCGACATGGTCCGGGCCATCGATTTCGCCACCATCGCCACGGCCAGCCTCTCCGGCACCGTGATGGCCATCTGATCGTCACCACTATCAGCGGTGGTCCGACCACCGTGTGACACACTGTCGTCTCGTGTCCGAAGGTTCTCGTTCCCGTCCCGGGTCGTCCCCGACGCCACCGCCCGAGGTGGGGCTCTTCGACACCGACGCCTCCGGTCGGGTGCTCTCGGGTGACGAGAATTTTCGCCGTGTCGCCCTCGGCGGGGCCGTGCCCCCGGTGGGGCGCGCACCGTGGGCCAACGCCCGGCCCGACGACCGCATGGGTGCCGAACACGTCTGGCGTCAGGCCAACGGTGGGCCCGCCGACATCACCGTGCCCATCGGGCACCCCGACGGTAGCGAGCATCGCGTGCGCTTCATCCTCACCCCCCGCGTGGCCGACGACGGCTCGGTCGTGGGTTTCACCGGCATCGCGTTACGCGCCGACGAGACGGTGGCCGCCACCCCACCGTGGAACGACTCCATCAGCGAGTTGATCGACGGCACGGACGACGTGGTGGTCGTGTCCGACGACGCGGGGCTCGTGACGTATGCGAACCCCGCCGCGTCGTCCTATCCGCAGTTGCTCACCGTGGTCCGCGACCAGATGCCCCGCGACGTCGCGACCGGCACGAACGTTTCGTGGCGGGGTGAAGTGGGTCTGCGCGGACCCGACGACGACATCCACACCTTCGAGGTGCAAGTTCGACGCACCACCAATGGTCTGGCTCTCATCGCGCGCGACATCACGGCGGCGACGAAGCTCCAGGCGGCTCTGGCGCACCAAGCCACTCACGACGGCCTCACGTCGCTTCCCAATCGCACGCTGTTCGTGCGCAAACTTTCCGAGGCCATCGAACGGGCCCGGGCCACGCGCGAGATGGTCGCCGTCTTCTTCCTCGACATCGACAAGCTGAAGGACGTCAACGATTCCGTGGGGCACGAGAACGGCGACATGTTGATCGCCAACATCGGCAAGCGTCTCGTGGGTGCCACGCGGCCGGGCGACATCGTCGGACGCATCGGCGGGGACGAGTTCGTCATCCTGTGCGAGGGCCTGGTCGACGAGGAGGCCGCCCTCGACCTGGCCGAGCGGGTGCGATTGGCCATCACCGGACGGGTGCTGCTGCAAGGCGTCGAGGTCACCACCGGTGCCAGTCTCGGCGTGGCCGTGACACGAGGCGAAAGCGGGGAACCCGTGTTGACCGACGCCGCCATCGCCCTCATGCGCAACGCCGACACGGCCATGTATCACGCCAAGTTGCGCGGCCGATCACGATGCGAGTTGTACTCCGACACCATGCGCGAGACGGCGCGGGAACGATCCACTCTGTCGGCCGCGCTCGAACGAGCCCTCGCCAACGGCGAGTTGAGGCTCGTGTATCAACCCGTCTACTCCCCGTATTCCGAACGGGTCGTGGGAGCCGAGGCGTTGTTGCGCTGGCATCATCCGAGCCTCGGAATCCTCACGCCCTCGGTGTTCGTCGATCTGGCCGAGGAATCCGGGATCATCGCGCCCATTGGAGAGTGGGTCACCCAGCGCGCGTGCGCCGATCTGCGCGGGTGGCTCGACGACGGTCGCGTCGATCGCCAGTTCGTGATGCACGTGAACGTCTCACCGCGCCAGGTGGCCGATCCCCGTTTCGTCGAACGAACACTGGCGGCATTGAAGGACCACGATCTGCAACCGCAACATCTCGCGCTCGAATTCGACGAACGGATGCTGATGCGCGACCCCACCAACGCCCTGCGCACGCTGCAGTCGTTGCGCCGATTCGGAGTGCGTCTGTCGATCGACGACTTCGGCACCGGCTACTCCTCGCTGTCGCATCTGCGCTCCTGCCCCGCGGATTTCCTCAAGCTGGACGGCTCGTTCGTGCGCTCCCTCGGCGACGAGGACCGCGACGATCCCATCGTGCGCAGCATCATCCAACTCGCCCACAGCCTCGAGATGGCCGTGATCGCCGAATGGGTCACCACCGACGCCCAGGTGTCCCGACTGCGGGCCATGGGTTGCGATCTGTTGCAGGGCTATCGCATCGGCCGACCGGTGGGCGCCCTCGACTTCGGGCACACGGGCCCGATGAGCCAATCGTCCGGTGACGGATTACCGTTTCCCTGACCCATGGAATCGTTCCCACCGCCCGTTCTGCCCGCGTGTTACCGACACGCCGACGTCGCCACCGGGCGCTCGTGCACCCGATGCGGTCGGCCCGCCTGTGCGGACTGTCTCTCGCAAGCCACGGTCGGAAGCCATTGTCGCGATTGCGTGAAGGCCGCTCGACCGGCCACCACCGTGCGAGCCCGTGATTGGAACGCGCGCCAATCGAACCTCGTCTCCACCACTCTCATCGCCGTCAACGTGGCGGTCTTCATCTGGGTCGCCATCGGCGACACCTCGTCTCTCGGATTCGGCGAACGACCCGGCGAGCGTGAGATCCAACTGGGTCTCAGCCGTTGGCTGATCTCGGAACCCGACGGCTGGTACCGACTCGTGTCGGCGGGTTTCTTGCACTTCGGAATACTTCATCTCGCGATGAACATGATCCTGCTGTACCAGTTGGGTCAGATGCTCGAGGCTCCGCTCGGTCGGGCCCGTTTCGCGTTGCTGTACTTCGCGTGCCTGCTCGGTGGTTCGCTCGGTGCGCTCGTCATTCAAGGTGGGGGTGGCGGCTTGCACGGCGGTGCGTCCGGAGCGGTGTTCGGGTTGATGGGCGCCACGGCCGTGGGCATGCAACGTCGCGGCGTGAACGTGTTCCAAACCGGCATCGGCGCCACCCTGGCCATCAACTTGTTGCTCACGTTCACCATTCCCGGAATCTCCATCGGCGGTCACGTGGGTGGTGTGGTCACCGGCGCACTGTTGGGCTCGGTGATGTTGGCACCGTCGTGGCGTCCGATGCCCACGTGGGCGTCGTGGGCGGCGCCGATCGCGGCCATGGTGATCGCGTTCCTGGGCAGTGTGTCGGTGGCCGGCTGACGCCCGACCCGCCGATCAACGACGTCCGCAGATCAACGACGGCGTTCTTTGCGCACCTTCACCGGAATGGGCTTGGGCTTGGCCGCTTCACCGATGACGCGCACACCGATCGCACCGATGCCCGCGGCGGTGCCCGCCACGATGAGGTTCACGATCCAGGACGACATGGGCGTCAAACTACATCGTCCGCTCGAGGTGATGTCGGCACGGGACGAAACAGTGTGCTCAATGAGCGCAACCGCAACCCGAGCCGCATCCCCCAGCGCGGGGCGCGGTCGGTGCCGGAGCGGTGTTGCCGCCGGAGGCGCCCACCGAGGCGAACACCGACAGCAGGCGCACCGCCCCGTCATGGCCCTCGGGGCACGTGGCCGGCTCGGACGCTTCGGCCATGGGTCGGCGCACCTCGAAGGTGGTCTCGCAGGTGCGGCAACGGAACTCGTACAACGGCATGGGAGAAGTGTAGGCACCTGGTTGACTTCTGTCATGGCCCCGAACGACACGACTCTCGTCGCTTCCTCGCAGTCGTCCACCGACACCGAACTGGACCGCGTGCCCCAGACCGGCGAACCGGTGTGTGCCCACATCGTCAAGACCGAGCCCGGCGAGAGCGCCGCGGCCAAGGTCACCGAGGCCCGCGTGTTCGGCACCCCCCTCGAGGCCCTGTGCGGACACGTGTGGGTGCCGTCGCGCGATCCCAAGCAGTTGCCACTGTGCGAGGACTGCAAGTCCATCTACGAGATGTACCGCATGATGAACGACGGCTTGAACGACAAGCCCGATGCCTGAACCGCGCATCCGCCCAGCGGCCCGCGCTCTGGTGGTCACCCCCGACCATCACGTGTTGCTCGTGAGGTTCGAATTCCCCGCGGGCACGCGTTGGGCACTTCCCGGCGGTGGCCTCGACGATGGCGAGGACCATCGTGCCGCGCTCGCGCGCGAGTTGCGCGAGGAGGTGGGCCTGGTCGACGCCGAGATCGGTCCGCACGTCTGGACCCGCGAGCATCGCATCGCCTTCGTCAACGGTCTGTGGGACGGCCAACGCGAGCACATCCACCTCGTGAACGTTCCCGAACGTTTCGAGCCCGCTCCCGCCATGACGTGGGACGAACTCAACGCCGAGTATCTCTTCGAGATTCGTTGGTGGCACCGCGACGAGATCGCCGCGTCCGACGCCGTCTTCGCTCCGGCGACGTTGGCCCATCACCTCGCGAGCGTCTTGGATCACGGAATACCCCGCGAGCCGGTCGACGTCGGGGTCTAGAGTCGAACCCGTGCCCGACATCGGTTCCATCATCACGTTCGGCGTCGCGTCCGTCGCGTTGTTGCTCATCCCCGGTCCGGCCGTCATCTACATCCTCAACCGCAGCGTGAGCGACGGTCGCGAGGTCGGTTTGGCCGCGGTCGCCGGTCTCGAGCTGGGCAACATGGTGCACGTCGTCGCGGCCAGCGCCGGATTGTCGGCGGTCTTGGCCACGTCGGCCACCGCGTTCAACACGGTGAAATGGCTCGGTGCCGGGTATCTGGTGTTCGTCGGCGTGCGCACCCTCCTGATGCGTCCGGCCACGATGTCGGGCGATTCCACGTCGGTCACGCTGAAGCGTTCCTTCACCCAGGGCGTGGTGGTCAACACGCTGAACCCCAAGGTTGCGCTCTTCTTCGTCTCGTATCTTCCGCAGTTCATCGACGCCGACAAGGGCGCCGCGTGGTCGCAGGCACTCGTCCTGGGCACCGTGTTCGTGCTCATCGGCTGTTGCACCGACGGCATGTACGCCCTCACCGCCAGCGCACTGCGCAACAAGCTGCTCACCGGTCGCACCCTGCCCATCGTCCAGCGCTACGTGGCCGGAACCGTGTTCGTCGCACTCGGCGTGATGGCCGCCACCACGTCACCGGCGTCGAGCAAGTGACCGCCGTGGAAACCGTCGCCGCCCCCCGGGCCGAACTCGGTCGATTGGCCGTTCCCGGACTCATCTGGGGCACGTCGTTCTACTTCATCGCCGAAGGCCTGAAAGCGTTCCCCGCCGCGGTGATCACCCC
>Ga0315905_10008509_pt1:2500-10384 | contig 10384 bp, 7 predicted proteins | sample LakEriMetagenome_5_FD_203522 | JGI IMG/M metagenome (GOLD analysis project Ga0315905, IMG submission 203522) | Freshwater fungal communities from buoy surface, Lake Erie, Ohio, United States - Buoy 4 MA121 | ecosystem: Environmental > Aquatic > Freshwater > Lake | place: USA: Lake... | reverse complement strand
AAGGGGGCATGCACGGTGCAACACCCGGTCGTGTGTATGTGTGTTTTATTACTGCAGGACCTATTACAAAGCTGTTCGCGTGGGGGGGGGAGGAGAGTGGAGGACATGTGCTATGAGAGACGACGAGCCGAGCCTGTGTCGATGAGTCTGCTCATCACGCACTAGTGAACGCGGGGGGTAGGGAGATTGTGTGAAAGAAGGAGGGGGAGCAGAAGGGAAGTGCGAGAGGGAGCGTGCAATGGGGTTGCTACTATGCCACAGCCCTGGACATTGAGGTTGACCCTCAACGCTGCTGCTTTAGCAGCCGCCAGTTGGGACCCGTGAGAAACCCGGTACTTTAACACAGGGTGCGCCTGTTTTTCTCGTTTGGGAATCGAACCCAAAACCCCGGTCAACCCAGGGGGGCCGGGGAAAAGAGAGAGAGTGTGTTGTTTATTGGTACTCAATTCAGTAACCTCTACACCTCCGAGTCAGTGTAAACGCCAACCAGAGGCCGCGTAGTTGTGTGTTTCAAGTCGGTGTTTGTGATCGCGTGTAAGTATGTATGGACATTCACAGGTCTCCGAGGCTCTCAGCCTCTCAGTGAACCGAACCGTGACCTGAAGCATCATCATGATACCATAGACTCGGAACTTTGAATCAAGCCGGGCCGCGGCCTCGGATAGCAGACTCGGACTCGGAGGCCCGGGCATCCGAGTCACACCGTGTGTGTTGAGTGTTTAAAATTGGAAAACACTGGCAAAAGAAACCAATTCTCAGGCTCAGGCTCTTTAAGGTCACTGGCACGAGCCTCGGAGACTCGGAGTTCCGTACAGAGCTTCGTGACGGTTTCTTTTGTTTTCCAATTAAACACTCAACACACACGCTACTATTTTTTGAGGTTTCCAAAAGTTTGCTTCAAAAGAAGCAGTACATCCCAATCATGTTTTTTACTACTCGGACGTTATGCATCTCTCGTGAATGGAAATTCACCATGGGGAATGTGTGCGGATGCGAGAGCAGCAAGGTTGGGGATGTTCTGGCCAAAGAACTAGGGGGCAGTCCGGAGCCTAGGCCTTCCCGAGCAAGCCTGGGAAGCCTGCATCAGTCAATGTCATCCCCTTTAACTCCCCGTCAGGTACCCTCTCTCTCAGAGCCATGAAGGTCACTGCGGGAGCAAATCAGTTGGAAGAAACTCAGTTGGAAGAAACAAGACAAAGGGCTTGTGGTGTGTTTTTGTGTTAAAAGTAATTGCTGCACGTGCTTTTGTGTTACACGTTAACGTGCAGCAATTTGGGGCGAGCACAGGCGTGTAGCAATTTGGGGCGAGCACAGGCATTCGACAATCATACGGTGCGCAAGCCGGCTGCTCAGTTGGAAGAAACAAGACAAAGGGCTTGTGGCGCCCCCCGCGTGTTGACATTGAAGGTTCAAGAGCCTCCGCCAAGCAACGGGGGCCAGGTAGAGAAACAGCAATCTCACGCCCAGGGGGTTGACCGCAGCAATTTCATGCCCCGAGTCTTGACCACCAGAGCGCACGTCACTAACGCAACGGCAGTGAGTGATTCGCCGACGCGCACGGAGGATAAACCAGAGGAGAGGAGCTTCCTCGGAAATCCATTGAGTCCTCGCAATAAGAGCAGATTTGGGCGACCAGCAAGCTGACGTCCAATCAATATCATCGTTTGCTAGGTTGATGATTGTGCGAGGGTGTTTATTAGGAAATTTCTGGTGAATTCAGTGTGGTAGATGCCTATGGTCACAAAGATGATGATGTTTATTCCGGCTGGACCTAAAGAAAAAGGTATATGTGCTATAGAGTGCCACAAGCTACCGCTCATGTGATCAAGTGTGGCCTCTCCGCACCAATCCATGCGGAAAGAGGCGTGGTGGAAGGGAGGAGGCCAGAAGTGTTTAACGCAATCGCTGGCAGCTGTACTGTGACTAGGTCCCACATTCCCATTTACTTCTCGCCCACAACACGGGGCTCGGGGTTCATCAGCAAAGTGTATGAAATTTGGCCAGGAGTTGGGTTTTTTTCTTTTTTGGGTCTTTTTATGCGGTGTCCTCTTGGCCGCACGATTTCGTCTTTACTGCATCCGACGACTTGCTGACGTGAAGTAAAAATGTCGCCGTCAAGGTGATGTTTCTTTTGTGTTCTTGGTCTGGAAAGAGCCCAGTAACTTATGATGAGGGTGGCCAGGTTTCTCAATAATTCTCCAACCCATTGGTGGAATCAGCCTATAATATATCAGAAGAAGCGGGAGCTCGCCCTCTACCAATGGCACAATCTGTGGGCACTTCCACTGATGGGTGTGTGAGCAGCAGTGTGTGTTTTATTATTGCAGGACCTATTACAAAGCTGTTCGCGTGTGGGGGGGAGGAGAGTGGAGGACATGTGCTACGAGAGACGACGAGCCGAGGCCTGTGTGGACTAGTCTGTCCATCTCGCACTAGTGAACGCGGGGGGTAGGGAGATTGTGTGAAAGAAGGAGGGGGAGCAGAAGGGAAGTGCGAGAGGGAGCGTGCAATGGGGTTGCTACTATGACACAGCCCTGGACATTGAGGTTGATCCTCAACGCTGCTGCGCCGCCGTGTCGGTCCTTGCTGTGTGCGGAAGGCCAGTGGAATCGGGGTCCAAAAGAGACGATCGCAAGGAACACGCACATTTTGCCACGTGAACCAATCACGCGCCTAAATTCGGAGGGAATTCGCGAAATTAGTCCTTTTCGAACAATCATGGCTCGTGTGGAATCTGCATTTTGGACAAGATTTGAATTGCAATTCCACACGACATTGTTCGAAAATAATCGATTTCGCACGTTCGTTTTCCACATTTCGGTGTCCATCAGAGCTAAACTCCTCGACCTACTACTGGCCAAATTTCATAAACTTTGCTGATGAGGGTTATGACAAAGGGTGGTTGCGAGATTCGATGGACCTGTGTGTATCATCATCACGGTGGCAACGAGGAGCGTGCGTTGGGGAGAATGCGGGGGCTTAATCGCCATCCGAGTCGCTTTCATATTCAGTAGGCTGGTATCATGATCATGCAATTCACTGCCAGTCGCGGTACCAAGCCTGTGCCCTGCCAGTGCACGGCCTATTCGGGTTTTAGCAGTATGTAACAAAAAGCCCTGGCCAGGGCTTTTTGTTGATGGGCCGTGAGTTTGGTAAGTACGCTAGTACCAACTTTAATAATATTGGAGCCCCGGTGGCAGTCCCCCCTCAACTGTCTCCACTCTCCTTCCAACTTGAATCCCAACCGCGTCTCGCATGCGGGAGTTCTGAACGGCAAGACCGAGCCTCCCAACCACCGCCGCTGTGTGCCTCCGGCATCAGGGCTTAACCCTTAAACCCTAAACCCTAAACCGAGCCTCCCAACCACAGCCTCTGTGTGGCTCCGGCGAAGCATCTCATAGCAAAGCTTCTCACGCGCCACCCCTGGCAGCGCCGAGCGTTTTGTGACGGTAGTCTGCGACACGCCATCGGGCCCTTGGCCGCCATGCACAGTCTAGAGGTTCCTGGGCGCGGTAGGTGGCCGCCTTGGTCGCAGCCATTCAAGGCTGTTGTGCCACTCAACTCCCCCCCACCCCCACCCCCTAATCTGCTGGCACGAGGATGCCATGCTTACTTCCCCAAAAAATGCAACGCAAACCATTTGCTCTTTGCGTTCTCGCTCGTCCTGCAGAAATACACCAGCTGCTACGGCCTTGACACCTGCTTGTCTCCCACCAATAGTTGAATGTGCTGTTTGAGGACGTGGTCCTGTTCCTGATACAAATCCTCTTTTTCTGCCCCGCTCTCTCGCTCGCTCGCTTCGCGTCTTGAATCAGCTAGCCTGTAGGTAGACTAGTGAATTGGAGGGCAGTTAAAACGACGACGGTTCGTGGTTTGTTCGTGGTTTTATTTTATTGGTGACTTTTCAACGAGTGTCTTTTTGGTACAACTTTACCGATCTCAAAGCTTCAAACAATGTCTGCTCCACGCATGCCCGCTCTCTCTACAGCTCTCAGTCGGCCGCTCTCCCAGTCTCTCCCAGTCTCTCCCTGTCTCTCTCCCCGATATCGTAACAAGAAAGTCGCGCCTCCCTATTGTCAGTGGCAAGACAGAACCATCCTGGGGCCAATGTGCACTTAGATGACACTTGGATTCGATTTTGCGTTCTCAGCCGTTTTCGCGAATGCCCCTGGCCTAAAGGGGCACGTTGCAGCGTTGGACTGCCTGAGCGCTGCCCTCTTGCGATTATGATTTGCCCGGCTTCTGTCCGCTCTTGAGCAGACCGGCCGCATCGAAGCGCTTGTGCAACCAGTCGCGGTACTCGTCAAAGGAGCCCTGCAACGCGTTAGGTAGTAGAGATCAGATCAGAAGACGCAAGACACGTCACGCACTCGTCACGGCACGCGCTTATCGGCTGTGCCAGATGCGCGAAAACAGCTCAGATGCGGGTAAACCGGTGAGCATAGAGTGGCAAAGGTCATTTCACCGAACATGGTGAGGCTACCTGGGGTGTCACATGCGCGGCGTGGCCTAAAACTTGTCAACGAACCCAGCACCCCTTGTCAACGAACCCTACACCCAGCACACTTGGCTTAGCACTACTAGCCTTACCTCGAAGATGGTGAGGCTGCCAGGGGTATCGCCTATGCGCCGTTCCACGTGCCACAACTCGTCAGCCGTGAGCGAAATGAGGCGCTCGTCGTGGCTGACGAGGACAACGCCGCCTTCAAACTTGTTGATGGCCATCGCGAGCGCCTCGATGGTCTCAATGTCCAAGTGGTTCGTGGGCTCATCCAGCAGCAGAATGTGCGGCTGCCGCCACGCGAGCTCTGCAAAAGCCAACCGCGTAGAGGGTTTAGTTAGCAAGCTTAAGCTAGGGTTTAGTTAGGCATCCAGACCCCAAACACAGCACACTCCACCTGCAAAAGCCAACCGCGACTTCTGCCCGCCGCTGAGGGTCTTGATGGGCCGCGTGGCTAGGTCGCCGCTCAGGCCGAAGCGTCCGAGGTACTTGCGCGCATCCTCCACGCTGTCGGGCTCGCCGACGGAGGTCTGCAGGTTGCGCATGTGCTGCACAGCGTCGAGCTCCATGTCGAACATCTCCAGGTGGTGCTGCGTGAACTTGGCGATACGCAGTTTCGGGTGCCGCGAAATACCGCCAGTTTGCGGAATGACCTCTGCCTCCAGGAGCTTGAGCATGGTGCTCTTACCGGCGCCATTGGGTCCCACGATCGCCACCCGCGAGTCGCAGTCGATGCCAAAGTTGAGGTCCTGATACAGCCACTTGCCCTCCTCGTACCCAAACGTCACGTTCATGACCGAGATGCAGGGCGGCGGCAGCGTCTGGGCTGCGGGGAAGTCGAGCTTGAGGTACGGGTCGTCGTAGTCGAGTTCGACAGCTTCGCCCTGAATACGCTCGAGGAGCTTCATGCGCGACTGCGCCTGTCGCACCATCTTCTTGTGCCCGTGCCCGAAGCGCGCAATGAAGTTTTTGATGTCGGACGTGCGGCGCGCCTGCGACTTGGCGATGCCCTCCGTGTGCGCGCGGCGCTCGGCGCGCACCCGAAGGAAGGTGTCGTAGGACCCGCCGTAGTACCACAGCCGCTTGCGGTGCACGAAAATGGTGTTGGTTGTGACTCTGTTGAGGAAGCCACGGTCGTGCGACACAATAATGACCGTCTTGTCCCACGCGACGAGAAAGTGCTCGAGCCAGGTGCACGCAAAAACGTCCAGGTGGTTGGTGGGCTCGTCGAGCAACAGCAGATCAGGCCTGACAAAGAGCGCCTGGCTGAGAGCGATACGCATGCGCCAGCCGCCAGAGAACTCGCACGTCTTCTTGTTCATCATCTCCTGGTCGAACCCGAGCCCCGACAGAATCATGGCGGCGCGAGCCTCGGCGCCGTCGCTGTCGAGCTGCTCCAGGCGCTCGTACACCTCGTTGAGCGTAATGCCAATTTCCTCCTCCTCAACCACTTCGTCAACCAAGTCCGTCTCGAGCTTCAGCAGAAACTCGCGCTCCTTGTCCGCCTGTACGACTGTCTGGAGCGCGGTGCGATCGTCGCCAACACACTCCTGCTCGACGTGCACAATGTGGAACATAGAGGGAATCTCGATGAAGCGGCAAGCAATCGCGCGCAGCAGCGTGCTTTTCCCCACGCCGTTGCGGCCGACCATGCCGTAGTTGCGGCCGAATGTCAGCGCCAGCGTCCCGCGGTCAATGAGCTCCTCGCCGCCGCCAGGGCCGCCCACCTGCCCGGCGTACAGCGTGATGTCGTTGACGCAAATGTCCATGTTCATGTTCTTGCGCGCCGCTGCATTCTTGCCCGTGCGCTCGAAAAAGTCCTGCTTCCCCAGGCCGCCCATCTTCGACGTCAGCGTCTCCGTGGACGCTGCTGACGCTGCATCTGCGTCCTTCTCCTTGACGACGGCGCCGGCCTTTACCCTTGCCGCTTGCTGCTTTTCTGCTTTTGCGGCAGCACGCTTTGCCTTTGCGTCCGACGGCATGGCGACCGCCAGAGATAAGCGTTCCGGGGCGCAGCAAGCGACGACACTTTAAGGGAGGCCTGCCCCCCCCCGCCGCCGCCAGATGAGGGCCGGCAACCGGCCCTCCCGGCAGCTTGTAAAGCGGGAAGTCAAGATCCACGAACTTGGAGAATGACGGACGAACATGTCCGTCATTCCCGCTGTCGCAGAGCTTCTTCGAATGCGCTTTCCCGGGCCCAACTAGGATCCAGAAGGGCGTTTTTCGACGCGAATGTTCGCGCCATGTTGAGCGGGAGTGGCCTCGACGACCCGCCGTCACGCAGCCTGGCTGACCTCAAGCTCGGCCAGGCTGCGTGGCGGCCGCACACCTCCGTACGGAGGCAGGCGGTGGCGTCTCCCCTCCTGGCCGCCGCAATTTGCTGGTGCGCAGTGCGAGGCAGCTGTGCGCGGGCCCGCGCGACACTTGGGCGCCCCGCCGTAACCTGTGGCGGGGTCCTGCGTCTGCGCGGGGCGGGCGTCGTACTTCAGCAGACACTCGACTACTCTGCGTTTCTGGCCGCGTGGCCCAACGCCTCGATCCTCAGCTGCGCGACCTGCGGGGCACACATTTCCATGACGAGTTACGTATTGTCCAAGAAGTTCCAGGGCAAGTCGGGGAGAGCTTACATGACGCGCAAGGTGGTCAATTGCTACCTGGGCCCCCGCGAGGACCGGGTGCTCATAGCTGGGCTGCACACGGTTGCCGACTTGCGCTGCCGGTGCTGCGAGTCCCTGCTGGGCTGGAAGTATCTCGAGGTCTTTGACAACAACCAAAGGCTCAAGGTGGGACGGTACGTGCTGGACAAGGCGCACATTGTCAAGGCCGGCGGGAAGCAGAAAGTGGGCGGGACCGCGGACCAAGGACAGGAAGCGGGTGTACCCGAGGGAGCGGGCAGACGCGAGTGGGCTGGGTATGGGGTGACAGCGGCGACCGAGGCCGTGGAGCCAGGGGCAGGGATGATGAGGGTGCTGGAGGGGTGGGCGGGCGACAGGGAGCGCTTCCTCCGTGAGGAATGGGGCAGGGAGCAGGGTGCGGGGGAGGGACTAGGATATGGCAGCGGTCTAAGTGATGTGGGTGCGCGGGAAGGCTCTCCGTATCCTAGTCTCATGCTAGATGACGTGGTGCCAGGGGGAGGCGGGGCAGGGCTGATGCGGGTGCTGGAGGGGCGGGCGGGGGCGGTACTGGCGGGCGTGGGCCAGGAAGCAAGAGGAGTGGGGGCGGGGCAGGGGGAGTTGGGAACGGGTTGGACTCGGAGCCCACCCCGTATGTACCTAGGAGAGGGGGCATGGGCCAGCATGCAGGAGCAGTGGGGGCCGAACGTGCTGCAAGGGGCGGTGGTGGTGACGGGGAGCGGGGTGATTGGAGAGGAAGAAGGGCTGGTG
>Ga0315905_10008507_pt1 | contig 10385 bp, 3 predicted proteins | sample LakEriMetagenome_5_FD_203522 | JGI IMG/M metagenome (GOLD analysis project Ga0315905, IMG submission 203522) | Freshwater fungal communities from buoy surface, Lake Erie, Ohio, United States - Buoy 4 MA121 | ecosystem: Environmental > Aquatic > Freshwater > Lake | place: USA: Lake Erie, Ohio... | reverse complement strand
GCCTCTCCCTTCGTTGGCTTGAAGTCATCCACGTACGCTGGAGTGTAAGTTTCGAATCCAAGTGCTGCACCAGTGAAGTCTCTATCTTCTAATGCTACATCTGTACCATCTAGGGAAACGGAAACATTATAAAGTCCCGCCGTGAAAGGCGGCACTTTGCAACCGACAGTATGCTTGTCAATGGAAATGGCAGGCAAATACTTCGCAATGGTAGAGTTGAAAAATTTGCATGCGTATGCACGGCCTTGATCTACATTAACTCCGGATGCGGCTATCACACCTCCCCCAGTTGTCAAGATGTAGGGAGGATGTATGCCCGTGATGGTGTAGTATGCAAAAAGGTTCCTCCATGTATAGTCCTTATTGTAAATGCCTTGCCATTGTTGAGTGTCCACGCTCACAAAAACGGCAACTTCTTCATTGACACCATTTTCAGGTGGAACGCAGGTCGCAGTATTACATGATGCTCGCTCATCAAACGCAGTGCAAGAACTGTGAAACACTGCTCCTACAATGCTGTGTCCAAATTTACAACTTAATCCATACCCAACGTCATTTCTAGTGCCGATATTCGAAAACTTTGCTCCAGTTACCGTTACACCCGTACGCGGTACCATTCGTGAAGGAGCACGAATTGGAGTAACGTTGCTAAGCTCTGGTTGCCGGCGATAACCGAATTCAACATACCCAGGCAAAAAGTCGCGGAAGTTCATGGTAATTTTGACTGGTATGTTGCATGATTTACATTCGTCACACGCCCCTGCAGCCGTGTTACCGGTAAAACCTCTCTTACACATCGGTGAAATACATCTCAGAGCGGTATCGTTGATGAATTGAGCTTGGGAAAAAGCATGGGAGGGTGAAAACTCGGTTACAGCCGCAAACTGGCAAAATAATCTAGAAGTGTTCACAAAATTGAGGCCCCGAACGATCACGGTAGTTCCTCCATGTTCCGGCCCTGCCGAGATTACCAGACGACTGACTGATGCCGATTTGTAGTATTGTATCCTCTGTCTCTGTGCTGTAATGGGATATGCTCCAAACTGAGCTTCAACATAAGCTTCAATGGGTGTGAGCGATGGCGCTCGGGGCACCAAGCAGCTGACTGCCTTGCAGTATCTCTCTTTGACGCAATTGTCATTTTCATCTCTGGCAGGGCACTCCTCACAATCTAATTCATTTACAGTCGTGGAGCTTCGTGCATACTCCCTGTTGTCCGAGGCTCGGAAAAAAATACACGTGCCTGCTTCATCCTCGGAGTGCGGAAAGTTGTTGCCAATCAGTCGGATAGTGACTGCGGCTTGCACGTCGAAGGCAACGGGGAACACATCAGTGATGCCCCAGTAGTGGAATAGCAAACCGCCACAATCTACGTGGTCAATGCATGGGTCATCTCGCTGTGCCTGAACACACTTGTTGAGCTTCAAGTCGCAAGACGCTTGCATGGAGTACTGTGCTGTTGGGTTGAATTCGCCGTTTCTGATTCCATTTAGCGATACATCAACATTGACCAACTGCGGTGTCGGATACGGGGGTAGCGTGACCGACAAGAAACTTGAATTATCGAATCTTGCGACTACGACAGCACCGTCACATGGAGTCTCCGTTTTGATGTTATCACAACACGTGTACGGAAGCAAAGTAACCTTCTCCTTTACAATCTGCAATGTCCCGAAGCACACGGTGCGGCGATCCAACAGAGCGGTATCGTTTCGATATCTCTGAGAGAAAGAATGTTGGTAATTGTATGGATACTTCACATGCGTCCAGTCCTTCGTCGGAAGCAATCGATATGGCAATTCAAAGAATATTTCAGATCCACCGTTCATGGGCCCCTTGTGTGGATAAATGAATGTAGGCAAATCATCCTTCAAATACTGTACAACCTGGCGTTCATCAGTATATTGGTCCTTGATATTGCGATTCAAAGAAATAGCGAAATCTATTTCATCTTGCACGTTGTCGCGCATCTCAGCAGGCTGCTCGGGAACTTGACACAGCACGCGATCAGATTCTTCATCGTATCCTCCAATCGTATAGATGTCCAACCAGAACAAACACTGGATCTCCAGTCCATTTCTTGATCCAGTAAAAAGATTGTGTCCTTCAACAGAAACAATGGTGCCCCCGTACGTTGGCGCACTGGATGGAGAGACGCCTGTGATAGTGTAATAACTGAACAGATTGGTCTCAGGTGTATACTGCTGATCATTCAAAGTTACCCTGGTCAGCAGTCTTGTTGCCACTTTTGGGTTTGGTGTCCTGGGTGAAAAACACTTGACGCGATTTGGAGTCATGTACCGAGCTGGCAGCTTAATATCACCAAATGAGCAGTAAATCACGCCTGTGATTCCGAAGCTGTCTCTGTCATCCATTCCGGGGCGACATGGAAGACCGCAGGGACGTGAGGATGGCCAGGGGAGAAGCCCTCTATTTTGACTCCCTGGAACCGTCACAGTGCAACTGGACCTAGGGCCCCACACGAATGTGTCTTGACTCTGATCATCGCAACCGTAGCAACGGCCTGTGATGGCGTCGTGGGCTGTGCGACAAAGGGTGAAAAAATTGGACCCGACAACAGTCACTCCGGTTCCACCTCTAAGTGGTCCACTCTCCGGCAGCAACCGATCCGAAATAGCCTCAGGGTAGAATGTGAAAACAGCGAAGTCTGTTGCCACAGCATAATCTCGATTGTTCAGGGAGACACTAAAGATGACCTCTGCACCGGAAATTGATGGTGCCATACCAGGCAGTGTCCTGCAAACCAGCACTCTGCCCCTCGTATAATTTCTGTGGGTTATATTGCGCAGACACGGATACGTGGCATTCACTGGAACAATCGTCTGGTTCCAGCGAACGCAGCTGCACTGGCACAGCTGTGGCTCACACATGCACTGTTGTGTGCAGTTGATTGAGTTTCTGTTTGACGAAGCTTGTGTTGACGCCAAGCACCTGCAGCCACACGATTTGCCTATTGGGCTGTGTGTGACCGCCTCGGCCACGACGCCTGTCAGCGTGGCAGTACTCGAGCAGCTGCAGTTGCTTGCGCCGCACTGAGCGCGAGTTGTCTCCACACACCTACAGCCGCACGATTTGCCTATTGGGCTGTGTGTGACCGCCTCGGCCACGACGCCCATTGGCGTGTCGGTGGTCGAGCAGCTGCAGTTGCTTGCGCCGCACTGCGCGCGAGTTGCCTCCACACACCTGCAGCCACACGATTTGCCTATTGGGCTGTGTGTGACCGCCTCGGCCACGACGCCTGTCAGCGTGGCAGTACTCGAGCAGCTGCAGTTGCTTGCGCCGCACTGAGCGCGAGTTGCCTCCACACACCTGCAGCCACACGATTTGCCTATTGGGCTGTGTGTGACCGCCTCGGCCACGACGCCCATTGGCGTGTCGGTGGTCGAGCAGCTGCAGTTGCTTGCGCCGCACCGAGCTGATACTGCCATGCACCCACACCCGCAATCTTTGCTCCAGGGAGAGATGGTACTGGACACTCCATGTTCTGAGCACGAGCAGTTCATAGCTCCACAAGTCACCGTCATATTGGCACCTGATGGCAGCTGAATGACGTAGGATTTCGATCCATTGTACACTGTTTGCCACGATGTGACGTAGGAAAGCGAGAAATTGTGTTCAGACGTCCATGCTGTCACATAAGACAAAGTAGCATTGTGCTCCGATGACCATGTAGTGTATGACAAGGAGGCATTGTGCTCTGATGTCCATGATGTAGCATATGACAAGGAGGCATTATACTCGGACAAGTATTCATGAAACTCCAGCTCTGCATTGGCGTTGCAGAGGCAATTCTGGCACGCCAATGTGTTCGACCATTTAATACATGGGCACGCCGATGTGTTCGCCGACATGTTCGCCGATGTGTGCAGCCGGCATGCAGATGTGTTCAACCATTCAACACATCTAGGTCTTACACGATATGGGGTCCGGTAGCTCGAAATACCTGTGCTGCTGCACTCGCATCCCGTGCAATTGCCCGTGACATTGAAAGTGTAGAACCCGCCTGACCAAATATTCAGGCTCGTCTGGTTGTCATTTGTGTTATTTGTTACATTGATCACGCGATGGCACGTGCTCATTTCTTCCTTTTCGTAGAAACTGTGTCTCATGTCATCCTTGGTGTCGTTCACTACAACGCCTTCAACAGTATGTTGAGGAGCACCAAACCGACACCATCCTCGTTCAGTGTCGGTTGATATTGTCACTCGCACCTCAGTGTCACCGCCAACAGGACCACCGTCGGGAAGTACTTCAACAACAGTGAAGTAAATGAAATCTGCAAACGTTGCACTGTCCTGTTGTCCATTGTTCAAGACGTAAATACGAGCCAAACCTGACATGGATGTCTGTGGTACCATGCACTCTGCTAATGTAGGTGAGATGAATTTCGCGTCTCGCATCACAACATTCAGCCCCGGCTCTAGCTTGAAACGGCATGCCAGAAGCGTTGAATTCATTATGTTCTGGCCCGAGACACGCACTGAATATCCACCTGTTCGAGGACCCGTGGCGGGGCTTGCACTGTACACAAATGCTTCGTCGACATACTGGAAGTACGTAGGGTTGTCAGAAAAATCACCTCCATGCATTGCAACGCTCAATTGAACTGGGCCTATTTTGAAAGCAGGCGCCGTGCAAACGATGTGCGAGGGCAGCTGGAATGCTGCAGGGACAACTATGGCACTGGTTCCATTGCTGAACCTACACAGGTATTCCGCCCGATTTGCTACCTTTTCGATGGCAGAAAGGGACGTTCCACTAATTTTGATGATCGTGTTTCCCAGCCACCCTCCAAAGGGAGGATCCATGCGATCAACTTCAAAGTAAGCGAATTTGACGGTACTGGCGCTATGAAAGTTTTGCGCATTAAAAGTCAAGCCAATTTCCGTGTTGACGGGTGTCGTTGTTGGAGGCGTCACGCACCACATTGAGTTGTCTGAAATGAAATGTGCAACTGACCACTTCCAATTCAAGCTGGATGCACCATGATCTCTCACTCTGAACCTGCAAAAGGTTTGATTCTTGGTGAAATTGTAAGAAGCGGTCAAAAAATTGAAACCGAAAATGGTGACGCGAAAGCCCCCTGTCATAGGGCCTGTCGGGGGAAAGATGTCCCGAATTACAGGATCCACATACATAGTCATCATCACGTCGGGCGCAGCAGCGAACGTCACGATTGCCGGGGCATCCCGTTTTTCGAAAGCTGGCAGGTACTGGTCCCCATCTAAGGCCACCTGCAATCGTGCTCTTTCCGTGCAACATGTGTCCCCGCAGCAGTGGATCATTTGGTCTTGGCGAAGATTTTTGTCACTTACCGATGCAATGGCTGCGTCAAATAGACAAACACACACACACACACACACACACACACACACACACACACACACACACACACACGGTTGCGCGCGCACGCATGCAGGGCGGGCAACCACGTATCAGATATTGTCTCTGCATAAGCAATCTCGCCCATAGCACACAATATATCACGCCATCTTTTTGTATGCACATGCGAGCACACACATAGGTACACACAAGGGGCATACCGCGATACCCAGCTTCTGGTCCACCCTGCAGACACTGCACATCACAAACACGCCCTGATGTTATTATCCAGTATTAGAACTAGCAGTCCTTTTGTGCATGCTATCAGAATATCGGCTTAGACGGAAAGTTGCTATGAATTACCAGCTCGCTGCAGTCGACATCCAACGGGATGTACGAATCTGTAGTACATCGCACAGTGGTGTTGTCGATGAAATGAGCGTTCAAAAATCGGGCAGTTTTGCAGCTTGGTTCGTCTCGAAAATCAAGACACCACGTGAATCTACATGCCAGACGAGGAAACGATTGAAAGCCCTGCACCATGCAACACCAATCGCTTAGTTGACCCTGATTCAACTCCCGCTGTTGAATAGCTTTCTGCAATAATCATTGGCTTGTGCGCGCGCTTACCTCGCCATGCACCAGAATCACGGTTCCTCCAGAGTACGGGCCTGATTTGTAATCGACGCTCTTCACTATGAAGGGTTTGACTAGTGTGAATTGCTTCTCAGATCGCGTGTAAGTGGGCCTTATCTGGCTGGCTGCTGTCTGCACTTCAGCAATCTCTATCCAAAGCTGCCAATCACAAAATATGTCAGCTGACACTTGAGAATCTTTTACAAATAGTTAAGGACATGGGGGTTTTATATTGATCACGCGTGTTTGACGTTGGATACTCGCTGTTGCTACCCATCCCCCAGGAAACTGCTTGGAAAGATATCAGAACACTCGCGAACGGGGGAGAGCACGAGGTCATATTTTCTATTTCACCTGCGCCCAGGGTGCTTCATTTTCGAGCTTCAGTATATCGTCTGGTATGCCACAGGTCAGCCGTTTTGTCTCCATTTTGAAGCCCGCCGCTCGAATGGGCGGCAGGGCGTTGCTCTTGTTCCACCCAGGCCCATAGGTCGTATACTTGCAATTCCAATTTTCGATGCCCTCCTTGCGATTCAGGAGCACAATATCTACTGCTGGGCGCATGCCTGCGATACCCGCTATTGGTTCTATCTTGGCGATGCCATAGTAGGAGAATATGGGCTGTTGGCCCGTGGGTGAGGGAAAAGACCAACGACCCCCGGAGTCGTTTCGCATAACGCTGACAAAGACGTCTCCGCTGATGGTCTGAGCAGGCGACTCGCACACCACATAATTATATCTGCAGCTGGTGTTGATTACTGGCACAGGAGTTGAAACCTTGCCCTCTGGCGTTGCAAACGTGCACTGCCACCAGTTTCTGTCGCTACACCGGCTTTGCCAGTCGCGCTGCTGCGCGACAGCAGCGCGTTGCATCCCTTTTACAGTGACCAAGACGCCGCCATCTATCGGACCCACACTGGGCTCGAAGCACACCTCCACGCGCGGGTCAGAAGGCTCATTATCGCTGTTGCACCACCGCGTCGTAATCTGTGCACTCTCCTGCTGCGCCGTGATCGCAGAAACTGCGGCGGCCAGGACGCCAAGGCGCAGCAGCAGGCCCAGCCGGGCCCGGCGCGGGCGCCGGAGACACAAAGCTGTCGGGTCTGGCGTGGCCAGGGCCGGGCATCGGGCGCAGCGGCTGGATAGCCGCGTCCCACCTCCGAGTCTTCCGCCGCTGATGGTCGCTGCGGCAACCTGCGGCTGTCGCTCGCCATGTGCTCGATCCGCAGCGTCGTCTGCTCGTGCTTCCGACGCGCGGAGGGCCGCGCCGCTGCACGCAATGCTGCATGCAAGCTCTGGCCACAACAGTGTTCTGTCGCCCATCATCGTGTGTGGCCACCAAAGCGCTGTGGTGGACGTTCTGTCTTTTATCATGGTGTCGCGCTTGCCCGGGCCGCTCAGTGGATAAAAGTTGTGATTAAACGGTTTTTACCGCTTAATCACTGCGAGCTACCACCGGATGCTGGTGAAAGTTGCAGACGGCCTCTATGTCAGGTCTGCCTTGAACGAGCATTGCGTGCAGCGGCGCCCCTCCGCTACATGCCGCCCGCTCTGTGCCTGTGAGGCAGCCAGCTCGTCCCACCGCGCTGACCTGCTTCGCACGACCTGCTCGCAGCGGGCTCGCAGCAGCACAGGACGCAGCGGCAGTGAGGGCTGCGGGCATCACGCATGTGGTCAACCTGACACGGTCGGCCCACAACTGCGCGGAGCAGGCCGAAACCTCAACAGGCGCCGCGGCCGGCGAGCTCAACAGCCTCCGGCTACCCGTGCTTGGGAACAAGGGCGAACCGTATCGGGACTTGTGGCAGCGTCTCGCTGCGCATGCCTCCAGCGTGTTCGCGGACGCGGGGAAACTGTTGGTCCACGGCGCCACAGACGCCATTGAGCTGCGAGTCTTCGTCATATGTGCGGGCGTGCTCGCAGGATCCTCGCGTGACATGAATCTCACCCATGCCCTCGCTCGGGTCACAGATGCGCAAAGAGAGGCGCTGGCGGGCCGTGAGGGGCCAGTGGGCCTGGCAATGTGGCACCTAAAGCCCCTCTACGAATGGGTGCAAACAGTCGACGAGGGCCGGCTGGCAGGCGAAACTCTGGATGCCATCAAGGCCAAATTCGAGCACCCCAACACATCACAGGCCCAGCTTGCATGCTGCGACTGGCGCTGCGGCCCCACAGACGCCGTAATGCACATCGGCAGGGACGACGCCGAGGATTATCCCCTCCTTTACGGCCGTGCACGGACCACCGTGTGGTTTGGGGGGCATCGGATGGTAGTGGAAAGCGTGAGTAGCGACCCGCGCATCGCCTTCATCCACAATCTGGTGACAGCAGAAGAAGCGCAGGAGCTCATTGCAGCGGCGCAGAATGTCGGCCTGAAACAGAGTCTCGTAGGAAACATGAAGGAGCGCTATATGCATGCCGTGCCGCCTTCTTCAGAGGAGGTCAGGGAAGAGGCCGCGCGGCAAGGGCGCACGTCCACTAGCTGCCGAGTAGACCGATCACTCCCGGTGTCGGCTGCCGTGGTGCTGCGCGTGTCGTTTCTGCTCGGGATGAGCCCGTATTGCTCCGAGGCTGTGCAGGTTGTACATTACGAGGAGGGACAGGAGTATCAGGTACTTTGCTTGTGCGGTCTTGCGTGCTGTGCTTTGCGGCAATGCACTGCATCTAGTAATAGTGGGATTTATGTTATACGAATTCTCATATATTTCATTTGCTATACTATCATTATCTTTAAGGGCGAGAGGCTCTGTGCGTGCTGTTGGTGCCTGACAAGACAAGGTACTCAATCCGGGAAACATGCAGGTGCACAACGACTGGTTTCACCCAGAAGACCCATTCTACCAGGACCGAGTGCGGCTGCGAGGGCAGCGGCTGGTATCAGTCTTCTGCTACCTCTGTGATGTGCCAGATGGGGGTGGCGGCGGAACTTTTTTCCCAGCGCTCAACCTGCGCTTCCTACCGCGTACGGGGTGCGCTGCCCTGTGGTGGAATCAGACACACGACACCAAAATCATGGACGAGCGTGTCGGACATTGTGGTGAGAAGCCCACCAAAGGGAAGCAGAAGTGGGGCTTGAATGTGTGGTTGCGCGAGAGGGCAAGCAAGGAAGGCGCTGTCTATCGGCGCGACCCAATAGGGCGAGTCGTCACCGAGGATGGGCTCGTCCGATTCTTTCCACCCCAAAAAATCCCGGCCTGAGAGATTAGTTAGCAGTGAATAGATGAATGAATGAATGTAGCGATGCCCTCCCTTCACTGCCAGCCTCTGATAGCCTAACCTCGCGTCGAGTATTGTGATGGCACGTGGTCATCCTCAGCGATTCTCCAATGATCTGGAGGTCGCTCTCCCTCCCTCCGCCCCCCGTGCTCGGAGGGCGTTGCCTGCGACTAATATTGTTGTAGGCAGCTATGCTACCGGTCATGCTAACGGCCGGTATTCTAGCTGCCCGAGCATCCTTCCCCCCTTCGCTCTCTCTCTCTCTCCGTCTCTCCTACGAAATGAAGTTTACACGTGTGTAACAGAGGTGCGGGAGACGTCTGTTTTTTTGTCTCCCGCACGACAGAGGTGCGGGAGACGTCGGCGTGAATAAAATCGCGACATATAATACGATACTGGAAATCAATTCTTATGGGACTGATAGCATGCACACGCCAGGTCCAGTGCACGCCCGGAAACAATGTGGTGGTGAGGTGAGAGAGGGAAGAGGTGGTGGGTGTGGTGTCGGAGGGAATGGGCGAGAAGGGCCGATGCTCGTGGTCAGATACGAGGAGGAAAAAAAGTGGAGCGCTAGGTCGGTGCACTTGCGCGCATAAGCATAACACATGCACATACACGCTTCAACAACACCACCCCATGTTCTGTCTCTTTCAACGCTACAACTACACCCTGACTTCTGTCTCTTAGAACTCCATCCTATATTCTGTCTCTTTCAACACAAATATCATCTCTCTCTCTCTCTCTCTCTCTGTCTCTGTCTCACTGGCCGGCAGCTGATGCCTTGCCGGCCTGTAGAAGAGCGTGCGTTTCACGGAAACGCTCCCGAATGGATGAGATAAAGTAGTTGAGCTTCTCATCTGTAAATCCGAGAGCGTGCGCGCGCACACACACACACATCGATCGCAAAGACGCTTAGAGACGCACATGCACACGCACACGCACACGCACACGCACACATGCTCACCTGAAATGTCAGTCGCAGCCTCTGCTGCGCTGGCACCCAGCATACTGGAGGCACCCGGATAGGATAACGATTGTTTCGCCTGGGGCACGGCGCCAAGGACGTGTGGTCGTTGGTTCGTGCAAGGGGGTTTGCTTGCAGTGGAGGGTGCTGCCATAAGGCCATCATGCACCGCCAAAGCATTGAAATCAGCAGCGCGCTTTGCTTCAGCAGCAAAGCGCGCGCCACT
>Ga0315905_10008505_pt1 | contig 10387 bp, 7 predicted proteins | sample LakEriMetagenome_5_FD_203522 | JGI IMG/M metagenome (GOLD analysis project Ga0315905, IMG submission 203522) | Freshwater fungal communities from buoy surface, Lake Erie, Ohio, United States - Buoy 4 MA121 | ecosystem: Environmental > Aquatic > Freshwater > Lake | place: USA: Lake Erie, Ohio... | reverse complement strand
GGTTTCTTATGCCTTGTTGGATTTGGCCGAGCAGGGCAAGGATTTTTCGAAGGCCGTGGTGGTAGAAACAGGGGGCATGAAAGGCCGACGACAAGAGCTAACAAAATCGGAGTTGCACGTTGCCTTAAAGCAGGGCTTACAAACTTCCGATATTCATTCCGAATATGGCATGACCGAATTACTTTCCCAGGGGTATTGCGGACCCGATTTAATCTTCAGCACGCCGGCATGGATGCAGGTGCAATTGCGTGATGTGAGTGATCCCATGGCTCAGGTTCCAGCGGGGCAACGCGGGGCAATTAACGTCATTGACTTAGCCAACTTAAACAGCTGCAGCTTCATCGCTACCGACGACATTGGTCGAATCGTTCCCGAAGGATTCACCCTCGAAGGCCGCGTGAACCAATCCGATATTCGCGGGTGTAATCAGTTGGTGGGGTGATTTATATTTTTTCTCCTGGGTGCGCCCTTCGATACGTCCGACGTGGCGGACTACTCAGGGATCTCACCCAGGAAGCGCATAAATAATTAAATGCAATACTATTCGTTCTTTTAGGCACTTAACCCCCACTTATGAAGAATGAGATTGTTATTTATAACCATGAAAGTAGTTCGGAACGTATAGAAGTTCGAGTTGATGAAGAAAACGAAACGTTTTGGTTGACACAAGCACAAATTGCTCGATTATTTTCCAGAGATAGAACGGTCATTTCAAAACACTTAAAACAAATTTTTAATCAAAAGGAATTAGATGAAAATGTGGTATGTGCATTTTTTGCACATACCACTCCACATGGCGCCATTTCAGGGAAATCACAAGAAAATAGAGTAAAATATTACAACCTTGACGCCATCCTCTCCGTTGGATATCGAGTAAACTCTAAAAGTGGAACCCAATTTAGGCAATGGGCTACTCAACGGCTGAAGGATTACTTACTTAAAGGTTATGCAATCAATAACCGAATTACCCGATTAGAAAATAAGTTTGAGGGATTAACCAACATGGTCGAAGAAATGGATCTTCAAATCAATACCAAGGCACTCCCGACACAAGGTGTTTTCTTTGATGGACAAATTTTTGATGCCTACGAACTCACTTCTCGCATAATTCGTTCAGCTCAAGAAAGCATTACACTAATCGACAATTACTTGGATGAAAGTACTTTTTCGTTGTTGGCTAAAAAGCGTGAACATGTTGTGGTAACCATATTAACTAAAACCCCCTTGAACGAGGAGCATAAGGCTAGTAAACAACTGGCTTTAGACCTAAGAAAAGCGAATGAACAATATGGGAATTTTATTGTCAAATTTTTTGCAAAAAGTCACGATCGGTTTTTAGTCATTGATCAACACGAAGTGTATCATTTGGGGGCTTCCCTGAAAGATTTAGGTAAGAAATGGTTTGCTTTCACGAAATTGAATAGACAATCTGTGGATGAAATGCTCCGAGTAATTTAAATGTCACCTAAAAAACTATCATTTCAGTTTAATCAAGGTTTGTGTGATATTTCCGCTAATTTTTGATAGTTATTCAATCAAAAATACTCCAGGTGCGGTATTCTGATAATCATATGATGTGCCAAGTGGTGCTGAATTAGGAAATCCTGAATTAGCGAAAGTCACATATTGTGTTCCTCCTCTAATAAAAAGTCGTGTTCCATTAGATGAACCGGATTGAATGTCATGGTGTCCATAAACTGGGGAAAGTGTGGCATCTGAAACATAGTAGCCGAGGGTGGAGAAATTTACACTTATTGAATTACCTATTGTGGTTAAGAAATATAATCCGGGTTGTAATGTAAATTGAGTGTTTATAGTTTTTAAGCCAACGCTATTTCCACTTATCAATCCAAAATCGTATTGTAATTGACTTGGTAGACCATTATTGCTATTGTATAATCCAATTCTTAATGAGACACCGTTGGTTGTATTACTATATAATGCAACACCACTAAAAGTACTTGTTTGATTTATATAAATAGGAACGAATATGGGAAAAGCAACTTGTGAGCCAGTATTTTGTAATGCTTTAAAATTCCATCCAGGTAAAGTGTATATAATATTACCAATTTTTCCTATTCTTTGAATCGAATTATTTGTGATTCCTTGAGGTCCGGTTGGACCAACCAATGAAACTCCTGCCGGCCATGTACCGTTTGCTTTCGGTCCAAATAACTCGTTGGTTGCGGTATTGATATAAAAATCTCCATTTACTCCTATTCCTGCAGTTGGGTTAGTGTTACCGTTTAGTACGGCAGTTCCGTTGGTGCCGGCTACTCCTTGTATTCCTTGTGATCCTGCTGCGCCGGCTGGACCCTGTAGGCCGGTCGCACCTGTTGGGCCAACCATTGAAACTCCTATCGGCCAATTGCCGTTGGCTTTTGGACCAAATAAGGTATTGGTAGCGGTATTGATGTAAAAATCGCCATTTACACCAGTTCCAGCGGTAGGATTGGTGTTACCGTTTAAAACCGCTGTGCCGTTTGTCCCGTTAGTTCCATTCGTTCCTGCTACCCCTTGAATACCTTGAGGTCCAGCTACGCCGGCAGGGCCGGTTGCACCCGTCGCTCCTGTTGGCCCTATCGGACCTGCAATACCTTGAATACCTTGAGGGCCTGTGGGTCCGGTTGCTCCGGAAAGCCCTTGAATTCCTTGCGCACCTTGGGGCCCTACAAGCGAAACCCCCGCTGGCCATGTACCGTTTGCTTTCGGTCCAAATAACTCGTTGGTAGCGGTATTGATGTAAAAATCGCCATTTACTCCTGTTCCAGCGGTAGGATTGGTGTTACCGTTTAAAACCGCGGTGCCGTTGGTGCCGTTAATACCATTGGTTCCTGCTACTCCTTGAATGCCTTGAGGTCCTACTGCTCCTTGCGGGCCGGTGGCTCCAATTGGCCCAGTTGCACCCGTTGCACCTGTTGGCCCTATCGGACCTGCAATACCTTGAATTCCTTGCACACCTTGAACGCCATTACAAACATAAGTTGTTTGGGCGGTATTGATTTCAGCTAAATCCAGTACCCCATTATTGTTGGCATCTAATCCGGTTTCCACTTTGGTTCCTCCGGCAGCACAATTTGCTCCGGCTGGTTCTGCGGTAGTTTTTACAAGTGCGTTAAGACCGTTGCTCCCGTTTGTTCCATTGATTCCGTTAGTTCCATTTGTTCCTGCTATTCCTTGAATTCCCTGAGGTCCGGCAACTCCTGCCGGACCGGCTACGCCGGCAGGGCCGGTTAATCCTATTGGGCCGGTTGCACCTGTTGGCCCTGTCAGCCCGGTTAATCCTATTGGGCCGGTTGCACCTGTAAGACCTTGAATCCCTTGTGCGCCTTGTGGACCAACCATTGAAACTCCTGCCGGCCACGTACCGTTTGCTTTCGGACCAAATAAGGTATTGGTAGCGGTATTGATGTAAAAATCGCCATTCACTCCAGTTCCTGCGGTAGGATTGGTATTACCGTTTAAAACTGCAGTTCCGTTGGTACCATTAAGACCATTAGTTCCTGCTACTCCTTGAATACCTTGAGGTCCGGCTACGCCGGCAGGGCCGGTTGCACCCGTCGCACCCGTCGCTCCTGTTGGCCCTATCGGACCTACAATACCTTGAATTCCTTGCACACCTTGAACGCCATTACACACATAAGTTGTTTGGGCGGCATTGATTTCAGCTAAATCCAGTACCCCATTATTGTTGGCATCTAATCCGGTTTCTACTTTGGTTCCTCCGGCAACGCAATTTGCTCCAGCTGGTTCTGCGGTAGTTTTTACAAGTGCGTTAAAGCCATTACTTCCATTTATTCCATTAGTCCCGTTTGTTCCTGCAAGACCTTGTATACCTTGAGGTCCGGCTACGCCGGCAGGGCCTGTTGCACCTGTTGGCCCGGTTAATCCTACCGGACCTGCTACGCCTTGAATACCTTGAGGTCCGGTTGCCCCAACCGGACCGGCTACTCCTTGCGGTCCGGTAGCTCCAGTTGCTCCAATCGGACCTGCGACACCTTGAATACCTTGAGGTCCGGCTACTCCTTGCGGTCCGGTAGCTCCAGTTGCTCCAATCGGACCGGCAACGCCTACCGGACCTTGTGGCCCAGTGATGTTAGTAATTAATACCCATGTGGTACTGTTGCTTTTATTGTACACATTTCCGGTCGCAGTATCGAGGTAATAATCACCAACGGTACCGGCATTACTTGCTGGTGCGCCAATTCCATAACTCCATTGGTTAACTAAATTCCCGGAGGATTTCGCATACAATGCAAAGGGAACACTCATCATCTGTTGCGTGCCATAGGGCATGTAAATGGCTGGGTTTGGTAAACCCGAAAAAGCGACGCCTAAGTCTAAAAAGTAAGGTCCATTACCCCAATTGATGTTTGCAAAAGGACTCCCGCTTAGAAAAGTTCCTGTTCCAATCACGAAATTCACTAAGCCCCATTGGTCAGTAGTTACATTGTGTCGTTCAGAGAAGATCACTGTTCCAGTGGCTGTGGTTTGACGAATGCTCGCACGAACCGCAATTGGTGTGTTGCTCACCAAGGTCCCGTCACTTTTCCGGATAACCGCTTGATAGTTAATTCCATTGGGTGCACCCGCTTGTGCAAAAGCAACGCTACCAATAAGCAAGGTGACGGATGCTATTAAGATGTTAAATAACCTGATTGTTTTCATGAGCGCTTAGGATTTAATCAATTTAACTTGGTGAATGAATTCACCGGTAATTTGGTAGATGTTTAAGAAATAGGTTCCTGGGGCCAAGCCGGTGGAATAATCCGCCTTGTGACGAGTTCCGTGCATAAATTCTTCGTGAACGAGCTTTCCGTTGGCATCTATGAGTTGCAATTTCAAGTCTTGGTCTTCGTATGCTGCGGGCGCCTCGATAATGGAATATTGATCGAACGGGTTGGGGTAAATGTTAAATATCGGATCGGCAGGCATGATGGCGGAGGTACCCGGCGCGATGGGTATTAAGGCATCTGGTTGCTGAAACCCGTTCATGAATCGATACATGGTGTAGCCAATCGGCGTTCCTACATAAATGAAAGGTTCCCCTAAGGTGTACGACATCGAATAGTTTGGTTGTCCGAAAGTATACGGAGGTAATTTCTTTGCTAATCTACCAGCCGAAGCAATAACGCGTCGCTTATCAATTTGAGCGTTTACCATAAGGAAACTAAAGGCGAAGAGAAGGAGGAGAATTCCTTTTTGGGATTTCCCTGCGAATGTATTTAAATAGCTTCTGATCATTCGGTCAATTCTTTTAACAAATATAGTGACTAAGTTACATTATTGTATAAGAAATATATACAAGTGAATGCAATAATGCAATCACCTTTGTTTCATGATTCACCGTGGCGAAATCGTGGAGCAGGCGGTTCGGTCTTCCGGGCACAACCTAAGTAAGTTAGCTAAGCGATTGGGAAAAAGCAGAAAGTGGTTGTACTATGCCTTTGAGATTCCAATGCTCAGTTTGGAATATATGCTTGAAATCGGGAAATCGATACACTATGATTTTTCCGATCACATTCCCGAATTACGGCGAACTTATGTATCAAATGAAGAATCCTCAAATTTAAATGAGCCTTCATGGAAAGATAAATACATCACCTTGTTAGAAGAACACCAGAAATTGTTAGCGAAACTCATCGAATTTCAGTCGAGTAAGTAAATTTAACTAGCCCATAGCGTGTCCATTCAAAGCTACTTTTTTAGTTCCTTCGTCGATATATTAGCTATCATTGTTTGGTATAGCATAAATTGCTGACACATTCCAGCATAAAGAATGGCATCTTCATCGTCACTTATCTTGTGATAATCGCTGTGAATACCCGTTGAGAAAGTAATACAAGGTAAGTGAGCAAAATGCCGTGTATCCAATAAATTCAATCGTTCTCCTTCATCGTAAACAAGGTTCATATGATTAGATGCTACTTTAAAAAAATCAGGATTATTTGATGAAACAAATAAGGAAGAGCTTGAATCTTCTAATCGTCCGATCATATCGAAATTAATTACTGCAATACAATTTCCCCACTTTTTTTTCCAATGCGTAGCGAGGTATTCAGAACCTTTTGTTCCAATTTCGTGACCTGTGTAGGCAACAAATAATACATTAAATGGAAGATTTACCTTACTAAAATACTTCTGTAATTCAATTACCATTGCGACACCAGAAGCGTTATCGTCAGCACCGTTATGAACGTCACTTTTTCCAATTGACTTCGATAATTCTCCTCCCATGCCTATATGATCAACATGGGCTCCGACTAGGACTGTATTTACTTGTTTTTTGTCTTGGAAACAAGTAGACATCGTACTCTTAAGTAATTTACCTTGGTAGTTGGTCCGATAGGAAATTTTGCAAATAGTTCGATCTTTGTTATCACTAAAGGCCGTTTCTAGGTAGGCGTTAACGAGAGCCTCTTCTTTTCCACCGGTCATCCTACCCCTTAACGAATCACTGCTCAAAAATTTAACATGCGATTTCAGTTCCTTTTCAAGCGATTCACAATTTTGTGCATGTATTGGAACGCAAAATAAAGTTAAATAGAAAACATAGGAACGACCTAAGAACTTAATAAATAAGTGCTTAATCAATACTATTTATTTTTTATCTGATTCCGTTTTCTTTTCTTCCACCAAAGCGCGGGGAATAGTGCCGAATTGCAGTGTTTTACCATCCCACCAAGCACCATTAGCCTTACTTTCTGTGTTACCATCATTAAACATAAACCCATCAAGATCACGTTCAAAACTAGCTTTAGTGACCATTTTAGTGGCGTCTTCTTCAATACTTTTTCTTTTTGCAAGGACGATGTACGTAAACGCCACATTGCTGGTACCGTTATTCATTTCCTTAATTCGGAAACCATCTTTGGTAATTTCTTCAATAAAAATACCGTTACAATTACCTGCTGGACTAACCGTTACAGTTGGTATTCCTTCCATCATCGTGGAGAAAAGTTCATCAAATCGAACAAAGGCCACTCCGTTAACTAATTGGGCACGTCCGTCGTCGTACAATTTAGCGTCAAGCGCACTAAGTGAATATAAGGCCGTTTTCTCACCTTGAACCTCTCCAACCAATTCTATATTTTTACCATACGTATACGTATTTCCAGAATTATAGCTTGCAAAATATTCACCCTTATTCAATTGACCAATAATCTCACCTCTAGATACAAGTCCTGCAATACCGCCGAATAAGCCACCGCCAACGCCGACCAATTCTTTTTGGGAAAGAATTCCAGCGCCACTCGAATACGCGGCAGAACCGTAAACTCCATATGATGTGCTTCCACTATTTTTATAACCTAAAGAACCCCAATAATTCCCACTCCAATATGCTCCGAGTGTCCCACCAGTGCGCGTATAATCGTTCCAATTGTAACCTGCTGCACCAAATGTATACAAATCACCCCAATAATTGTACCCAGCAGTTGCTGAATTTGACGTAGTATTTGAGTAACCCGTTCCATCGTTTTGACTATCTCTATTTCGATATGCATACATCGAATGTTGTCCATCTCCAAGGGCAGTAAGTTGATTCCTCCAAACATACAATTGTGCATTTGCTTGAGGGAAAGCATTAATTCCCAATGAAGTCCCATCATCTTGAATTAAGGAGTTACCAAGTGTCGTTGATGCAATAAATTTAGGAACGTAGTTCGTACTTCCCGAGCCAGCAAAACCTGCAGGACCTTGTGGGCCTTGTGGACCTTGTGGACCTTGTGGACCTGCTACGCCGGCTGGACCCGCTGGACCTTGAGGACCCGTTCCACCTGGACCTTGTGGACCCGTTGCACCCGTAGCACCTTGTGGACCTGCTGGGCCTGCAGGACCTTGAGGACCTGTAGGCCCTGTGAGACCTGTTAAGCCTGTTGGACCCGTTGGACCTGCAGGTCCTGCAGGTCCCTGAGGACCTGTTCCACCCGGACCTTGAGGACCTGTTGCACCAGTTGGGCCGGCAGGACCAGTTAAACCAATTGGGCCTGCAGGACCTTGAGGACCTGTAGGCCCTGTGAGACCTGTTAAACCTGTTGGACCCGTAGGACCAGCGGGACCAGTTAGGCCAATTGGTCCAATTGGTCCCGCTGGTCCTGTAAGTCCTTGAATACCCTGTGGGCCTGTTGCACCAGTTGCACCAGTTGGACCAGCAGGGCCTGTCAATCCTGTTAAACCCGTTAAACCAATAGGACCGGTTGGTCCTGCTGGACCGGTTGGTCCTGCTGGACCTTGCGGCCCACCCGCAGGACCTGCGGGTCCTGTTAGTCCAATTGGTCCGGCAGGACCAACAGGTCCTTGCGGGCCGGTTAATCCAATCGGACCCTGAGGGCCGGTTGCGCCGGCCGGACCCTGTAGGCCGGTAGCCCCAGTCGCACCTGCTGTGCCGGCCAAACCTTGTGGGCCGGCTGCGCCTTGCGGGCCGGTAATGTTGGTTATTAATACCCACGTCGTGCTGTTGGTTTTATTGTACACATTTCCAGTGGCGGTATCAAGGTAATAATCACCTACCAGTCCGAGGTTACTTGCAGGTATCCCTGCGCCATATTTCCATTGATTTACTAAATTACCTGATGTTTTTGCATACAATGCATAAGGAACGCTCATCATTTGTTGCGTGCCATAGGACATGTATATCGCAGGGTTTGGTAAACCCGAAAAGGCTACTCCTAAATCCAAAAAGAAAGGGCCATTTGCCCATGGGATATTGGCGAAATTACCCGATAACAAGGTACCGTTTCCAATGATAAAATTCACCAAACCAAATTGGTCCGTAATTACATTTTGTCGTTCGGAATAAACTATCGTTCCGGTAGTTGTGGTTTGACGGATATTCACTCGAATAGCAACCGCAGTATTTGAGGCCAACGCACCCGTGCTGGTTCGTATTACCGCTTGGTAATTAATGCCGTTAGGAGCTTGGGCATACGAAAGCGTTTGAAACAAGCTTACTGCCAATAAAAGTAGAATGGTTAGGTTCTTTTTCATGCTTAGGATTTAATGAGTTTTACTTGGTGAATGAATTCCCCCGTGATTTGATAAATGTTTAGAAAATAAGTGCCAGGCGCGAGACCTGTCGAATAATCTGCTTTGTGGCGTGCGCCTTGCATGATTTCATCGTACACTAATTTGCCGTTGGCGTCAATGAGTTGCAGTTTCAATTCCTGGTCTGCATATTCTTGAGGTGCCTCAATGATTGAATACGCATCAAAGGGGTTGGGATAGATCTTAAACACGGGTTGTGTTGGCATTTGTACTACCACACCGGGTCCTGCTGGAGTCAAGGCATTGGGTTGTTGGAAGCCGTTACACATGCGGATTGCGGAATACCCCAAGGGCGTATTCACATAAATGAAGGGCTCCCCGAGTGTGTATGACATGGAATAGTTAGGCCCGAGCGGGACCGGAGTTAAATTACTTGCCAAGCGCCCAGCCGATGCAATAACGCGTCGTCTATCAATTTGGGCGTTTACCGTCAGGAAACTTAAGGCGAAGAGAAAGAGGATAACGCCTTTGTGAGGCTTACCTGCGAATGTATTTAAATAGCTTCTTGTCATTCGGTCAATTCTTTTATCAAATATAGTGAGTAAGATACTGTATTCTAAAGTTAATCTATAAAAATTAATCTACAAAAAATAATTTAATAATGTAATCCTAATTGTTTCATGATTCACCGTGGCGAAATCCGGGAGCTGGGGGTTTGAGCCTTTGGATATAACCTTAGCAAATTACCACTCAGGTTAGGGAAGAGTAGGAAGTGGCTTTATGCTGCCTATGATATCCCCACGCTCAGCATAGATTATATTTTTGAAATCGGAAAAGTGATTCATTAAGATTTCTCCAATGATCTTCCTGAATTCCGTAACAAAGTTACCACCCGTGCAATTTCAAAATACTTATCTGTGCAATTTCAAAATACATACCCATGCAATTTCAAAATACTTACCCGTGCAATTTCAAAATACATACCCATGCAATTTCAAAATACATACCCGTGTAATTTCAAAATACATAACCGTGCAATTTCAAAATGAACACCCGTGTAATTTCAAAATACTTACCCATGTAATTTCAAAATACATACCCGTGTAATCCAATTTTAACAAGCGCATTACCAAAAGTTCAAAGCTCTATTTTTACGATACGGGCTTGCTTTGTTTTTTACTTAAAATCAACGATGCGGCAAGCGTTAAAACGAGTAGTATCAAAGGGTCGCTTTTTGAGAATTTTGTAATCAATGAATTCTTGAAACAAAACTATCATCACAACCTCATGCAAGATTTCTGGTTTTGGAGGGATGCGGTTGGTCATGAAGTGGATCTAATCTGGCAGGATTCAGATAAACTCAATGTTGTGGAGATAAAAGCAAGCGAAACGATTATGCCCA
>Ga0315905_10008504_pt1 | contig 10387 bp, 9 predicted proteins | sample LakEriMetagenome_5_FD_203522 | JGI IMG/M metagenome (GOLD analysis project Ga0315905, IMG submission 203522) | Freshwater fungal communities from buoy surface, Lake Erie, Ohio, United States - Buoy 4 MA121 | ecosystem: Environmental > Aquatic > Freshwater > Lake | place: USA: Lake Erie, Ohio... | reverse complement strand
CGGTTCCATAGATCGTTTAGCACAATTGAATAATGCCTTGGAAAAATATCTCAATAAATCATAGAAAAAACGTTCTTAAATAAAGCACAAAAGACACTGCCTACATTAGTTCATTTTTGGTAAACTCAACACTAACAAATTAAAATGAGCAAATCGTCGCTACTATAGCATGCCCGTTCGTCGGGAAACCAGAACAGCGAGCTAGCTCAAAACTTGTCATCACGAGTTTATACAAGCAATTAATGTGGGCTTTTTTTATATAAAACCTTTTATTAAACATGAGTATAGTAGAAATTATAATTGGCTTAGTGGTCGGACTTGCAGGGGGATTTGGTATTGCCAAAATGCTCGAGAAAAGCAATGTCTCAACCCTAATTAAAAGCGCTAAGAAAGAAGCGGCCTCAATTTTAAAAGACGCTTCACAAGAGGCAGAAAACATCAAGAAAGATAAGTTGTTACAAGCAAAAGAAAAGTTTCTTGAATTGAAAGCAGAACACGAAAAAGAAATTTTAGCCAAAGACAAACGTATGGCCGAAGTTGAAAAACGTATTCGTGATAAAGAATCGCAAGTTTCGAGTGAATTGGCAAAGACAAAAAAAGTAAACGATGACTTTGAATCAAAGGCCAAAGAGTATGAAGCTAAAATTGAAATCTTGGACAAAAAGTACCAAGAAGTAGAAAAAATGCACAAGAGTCAGGTAGAGCAGTTGGAAGTTATTTCTGGCTTATCTGCCGATGAAGCCAAAGAACAATTGGTCGAAAGCCTAAAAGCAGAAGCCAAAACGAAAGCAATGGCTCATATTCAAGAAACCATTGAAGAGGCAAAATTAACGGCCCAACAAGAAGCCAAAAAAGTAATCATTAGTACTATTCAACGGGTTGGAACGGAAGAAGCGGTTGAAAACTGTGTTTCGGTTTTCAACATTGAATCGGATGATGTGAAAGGACGCATCATTGGTCGTGAGGGTAGAAATATTAGAGCATTAGAAGCTGCAACGGGCGTTGAAATTATTGTTGACGATACCCCTGAAGCCATCATTTTATCTTGCTTCGATCCTGTACGACGTGAAATTGCGCGTTTATCATTACACAAATTGGTAACCGACGGACGTATTCACCCAGCGCGCATTGAAGAAGTAGTAGCAAAAACGACCAAACAAATTGAGGATGAAATCATCGAAGTGGGTAAACGTACCGTAATCGATTTAGGAATTCATGGATTGCATCCTGAATTGATTAAAACAGTTGGCCGAATGAAATACCGTTCGTCGTATGGTCAAAACTTATTGCAACACTCGCGTGAAGTAGCAAAATTATGTGGTATCATGGCGGCTGAATTAGGACTCAACGTTAAATTGGCCAAACGCGCAGGTTTACTTCACGATATCGGTAAAGTGCCCGACGCTGAAAGTGATTTACCACACGCTTTGTTAGGGATGCAGTGGGCCGAAAAATATGGGGAAAAAGAAGAGGTTTGCAACGCTATTGGAGCGCACCACGATGAGATTGAAATGAAGTATTTAATTTCACCTATCATTCAAGTTTGTGACGCGATATCTGGAGCACGCCCTGGAGCGCGACGACAAGTTTTGGACTCGTATATCCAACGATTGAAAGATTTGGAAGCAATTGCCTTCGGGTTTAACGGCGTTAAAAATGCCTATGCTATTCAAGCCGGTCGTGAATTGCGCGTGATTGTAGAAAGTGAAAAAGTTACCGATGATATGGCAGCGAAATTGTCTTTCGAAATCTCTCATAAAATTCAAACGGAGATGACCTATCCAGGACAAGTAAAAATTACGGTAATTCGTGAAACGCGTGCAGTAAATATTGCGAAGTAACGTTTCTTTATAAACACAAAAAAGGGGACCTATTGTCCCCTTTTTTTATAACCTTAACTATCTATAGTACTGAATTTACGATGCCACGGTCAGCATTTCTTCAAAGTCTTTGGTGGTAATCGGTTTAAAATAATAATCTTTGACTTCTTCTTTGTATTCTATAGACTTATTAATATCGGTAGAGTCGTTGGACGAACTCACTAAGTATACCGTGATATCTTTATTCATCGTACCTTTTAGTTTGCGAAATTCATCCAAAAATTGCCATCCATCATATACCGGCATGTTGATATCGAGCAGAATTAAATCGGGCTCATTTTCGGTTTTCAACACATGCTTTAAACCGTCAATCGCTTCCAAACCGTTGAAAAAGAACTTGGTTTGTGCATTAACATTACATTTACTAAATAATTTTTTGATCACAAAGTGATACACTAAATCATCATCTACAACAAAAATATTATTGAATTTCATTGCTAAAGTTTATTTTGAATGTTGTACCTACATTAACTTGACTTTCCACTTCGATCGTTCCTCCCATCGATTCGATCTGACTTTTGGTCATAAATAAACCAATACCACGTGCATTGGGATGCTGATGAAAAGTTTTATACATACCAAAAAGTTTTTCTCCGTGTTTATTTAAATTGATTCCGAGTCCGTTATCCTGAATCACCAACATCAATTTTCCCTTTTCTTTAACAAAGGAATACCTAATTTCTGGTGTTCGATCGGGATGGGAATATTTAATTGCGTTGGTCGTAAAGTTTAAAAACAAACTTTCCAAATACGCCGGATTAAACTGTACCGTTTCTTTTCTGTCTATCAAATTTACAATATTTACTTTATGTTCTTTAATTTCATTACTTAAAACTTCAAATGTTTGATTTAAAAATTCATTTAAATTCAAATTTTCTTTTTTATGTATAATTGTACTTTGAATATCGACGAGCTCTTTTAAGTGATCAATTGTTTCAGACAGTGCATTGGAAGTAGCTTTTAAAAATCCAAAACATTCGTCTTTTTGAGCTTGATCCTGCGTTTCATCAATGATGTTAATCAGCATTTTAAAATTCCCGGTATGTGAACGCAGATTATGCGATACAATATGCGCAAAATTCAACAAACGGTTATTTTGCTTAGAGATGATTTCCATTTGGTGTTGCATCGCTTTCTCCTTTTCCTTTTCTTGGGTAACATCTGAATGTACCCCAATGATTCGAATAGGCGCTCCTGCTTCATCGCGCTCAATGATTTCACCTTTACTGCGAATCCACCGGTATTCCCCATCTTTTGTCAGTACGCGCTTTACGTTTTCATAATAGGGCGTGTGGCCATCAATATGCTGCTGTAACGCTTCTTGATACTGTGCAAAATCTTCAGGATGAACACGCGCATCCCATTGGGAATTGGTTTCAAAATGATCGGTTGCATCAAACTTTAATAGCACTAATGCTTCTTTTGAAAAATATACCTTATCGGTTTTAAAATTGTAATCCCACACCCCATTGTGCGATGCTTCAAGTGCGAATTGATAACGGGCTTCCGACTCAATAATCTTGATTTCTCGTAACTTAATATCGGTAATATCGGTTAAACTACCTATAAAAACCGAACTTCCATTTTCATCGGTGTCGATTGTAGCAACCGCTCTAAACCAAAGCAATCCTTTATTGGCTAATACTACACGAAATTCATGATGCCAATGATCATTACAATCTTTAGCAAGAAATATAGAATTAAAAAAATCTTCGCGGTCATCGGGGTGAATCCGACTTTTAATGACTACCAACGGATTGCAATTCAATTCAAATTGATTGACTTCAAAAAATGAAATAATGCTTTTATTCAAATAGGAGAAATAAAAATCCGTACTTGAATTGACGGTAATCTGAAAAACTAAATCGGGAATCAAATTAAGAATACGCTTATGATAGCTGTAATTCTCCTGAAATTCAAGTGTTTTTGTGGCTAAGTTTGTTTTCATTCGTTTTTAATTTGAGGCTTGGGGCCATTTTTTTTAACGTTAGTGTTAAAATCAACGTTTCAAACCTACTAATAAAATCGATATATGGTATACTTTTACCGATAAATTACACTTTTTTAGGTGTTTTTTGCTATTTTTGTAATCTTTTTATTACATTTATTTTTGACGTGGATGAAATTCGTGCACGATTTGGGTTAGATGACGGCGATCCAAATGTACATAAACTTCGGTGGTGGTTATGGATTCATGACCAAGCATCATTTGAATTGCACGAAGATCGGCACCATTTTCGAGCAAATGGGTTGCAAATGAATGCCGGAACGTGTGTGGACTTATCGCTTTTTGTAAATTAATTTTCACGGCTAAGTCCTTAATAATAGTAAAAACCATAGCACGGGTTAATCCCTTTCCTCTACGGTTAAGAAATAAGGTGTCTTCCCATCCCTTTTGGATTGTTTGGTGAACTCTAATCGTAGAACGGTATAAATCAATGTAGTGTAATGTATACGCCGCAATGGGCACAAAACGTTGTTTATTTCCTTTACCAGTAACTTTAATAAATCCTTCATCGCTAAACAAATCGGAGATTTTAAGCGTGATTAATTCAGATACACGCAATCCACAACCGTACAACACTTCTAAAAGGGCTCTATTGCGTTCGCCTTCGGGTTTTGATAAATCGATCGCATCGATCAATTGATCGATTTCTTCTAAGCTTAAGGTATCGGGTAATTTGCGTCCGATTTTTGGGGTTTCTATCAATTCCATAGGGGAATCATTGCGCATATCTTCAAAAATCAGATAGGAAAAAAACGATTTAAGTCCACTAATGATTCGGGCTTGTGAACGTGGGTTGACCTCCTTGGCCAAATGATAAATAAATTCTTGTACCTGTAGCGCTGAAATTTGAACAGGAGAGACAGATAGACCATGCTCATTTAAAAAGGCCATTAGCCGTTCTATATCAAACGTATAATTGGCAATGGTATTGGCAGATAAACCCCGCTCCAGTTTAAGATAATGCTGGTACCCTTTAAGGTATGTTGCCCAATTAGCCATGTTTAAAAATAAAAAAAAGTCGCGAGGTTATCGCGACTTTCGGGTATAATTTTCTAAAATTATAAATGAATTTGGTTTTAATTAAGGTTTTATAATTATTTATTTCCAACGGAATCGTAAAAAATAAAATTTATAAATAAAAAAAACACCCAATTTGCATTGGGTGTTTTCTATTTTTTAATCGTTTATTGATTAGAAGTGTAATGTCATGTTGATAGAAGAAACACCTACACCACCTAAATTGAAACCTGATGATTTTCCACCTTTAACTTCTGGCTGACCAGTTTCAGTTGTAGTTGAAGCACCATTTACATCAATGTTTAAACCATAAGTATATTGAGCACCGATAGAAATTTTAGGGAACAAAAAGTATTCTGCACCGATAAATCCTTGAGCACCAACACCAAAACCTAAACCAGATTTTACAAGTTTTTCATAACCAGTGTTAGTTGTTTTAACTGAATTAGAGTTTACACTTAAAAACACGTCAGCTCCATAGAAACCTTGTAATCGTGTAGAACCTCTTCTCCACTCTTTTCCTAAACCTACGTTTAAGTCAAAACCAGAAGTAGCAACTTTAGTACCTGCAGCATCTTCAGTAGAACCACTACCAAATGCAAGGTTAGCAATTACACGTTGAGCGCTTTTGTCAGATGTAAATCTTTTACCAACAAATGTACCAGCATTTTGATAAGTTACAGAAGGAGCAGAATTTGCTGAACTGTTGAAAGCATTACCTACATAGTTAAATAAGCCATTAGCGTTGAAACCAATTGCCCAGTCACCAGATACAGGTAAATAATTTTCACCTTTTTTAGATTTCAAATCTTGAGCATTAACAGCACCAAAAGCGAATACTGCAGCTACTGTAAGAATAATTTTTTTCATGTTCTATTTTGTTTAAAAAGTTATGGCACAAAGTTAAACTGAATAATTCCTTAAGTTATCAACCAAAAGCATATAGTTATTAACAATTTTATCAACATTGTTAACAAGTTTTAAAAGCTACTATTCTTTAATTATAGTAACGATTGTGCTATTGCCTTTTTTCAATTTGGAAATTGTTTTGATCTCATTTTGCGAATCCCTCAAAATTACATCGGCTGTATTGGGTGCAGACTCCCCTTCGTTTAACGCCTCAATAGTAATATCGGTTTCAGCTTGATCCAAGGTTATTTTTACCAATTTGGGCGCAATTTTAACCGTGTAATCAGACAAAATCACTTTACCATTAATATATAGGTTAATACGATCACCGTCTTCTACCCCCGAATCTTTAATTTCTACCGTTATCGTATTGTCTTTGGTAAAGACCTTTAAATTTTGTTTTGCACGCAAGGTATTCGATGCTAAACTATCCATCATTTTTATTGGATTGTATTTTTCCTTAGTTGCCTCATCCACCCGTTTGGAGTTTTTTATCTTCTTCTCAACACGTTTAACCGTTTGAATGATTTTCTTGGCACCAATCATTTGTATTGTTCCGTCAATACATTTACTTTTATCGGGAAATAATCCCTGAAATTTGTCGTCAAGCTTCGGATTTTTACCCGCTAAAACCACTGAACCACTAAAATTCACATAACAAAAAGAGTTGCGCGTTATCTTTGATTTGGTATAAACAATCGTACTTTCTCTAAAAGTTAACCACTTTTTTTTCTTGTCATAGGTCCCTACAATTTTGTTTTTTGTTTCATGTTCACCCCCTAAATCGGTAATTGAAAAGCCCGAAACAACTCCTTTATTTTCTTCAAAAACAATACGATAGGAGATTATCTCCTTATCATTACCATTGAGCTTTAAGGCACCGAAAAACTCATACTGTCCATTACTTTGCGCGAATCCGTTGAAAAAAGTTAATAAGAAAACGGCGCAGAAATTTTTAAATGTCATCGAATATTCTATTTTTGCTACGAATATAAACCTTTAAATTATTAAATTATGAAAATCAGATTACTTTTAAGTCTGCTTGCGTTTTTTGCAATTTCATTGACTGCAACTTACGCTTCGTTCCCAGTTGAACAAAAAACAGAAAACACTGCAGTAGTTAAAAAGCAAAATGCTGAATTAACTTCTCCTGCAGCTGTAGGTGGTTCAAAAAGCCAAATCATTGCTGCAATCTTGTGTTTTGCAATCGGTGGTTTAGGTATCCACAGATTCTACCTTGGTTACACTTGGCAAGGTATCGTTCAACTTTTAACCGCTGGTGGTTGTGGAGTTTGGGCTTTAATCGATTTAATCCGCATCTGTACAGGTAATTTAGGACCTAAAGACGGAAGCTACGACAAAACGTTCTAATCTACGAAAGTAAATGATCAAAAAAATTAAGTTCGTAGCCAATCTCATTATCACTATCGCACCGATAGTATTGATTTTACTACCAATTAATTTTTTTGATTCTGGACAGGCCGTATGCCTATCCAAGCGATTAGCCAATATGGAGTGCTATGCTTGCGGAATGACTCGTGCTACCATGTACTTTATTCATTTCGATTTTGCAAACGCCTGGTTTTACAACAAACTTTCGTTTATTGTAGTCCCCATGTTAGTCCCACTTTGGCTTAAAGCTGTTTTCGAACTTCAGGGTAAAAAATTACCCGGAATATTAGGAAAGTTAACGTAATAAAAACCGCTTCGTTTGAAGCGGTTTTTTTATTTTTACAAAAATCATTTTATGAAAATTATCATCATCAACGGACCTAACCTTAACCTTCTTGGTAAGCGTGAACCTAACGTTTATGGCAATCAGGATTTTGAATCCTATTTCCAATCGTTGCAACAACAGTTTCCGCAATTTGAATTGAGCTATTTTCAAAGCAACATTGAAGGTGAGCTAATCGATGCCCTACAAGCGCATGGTTTTTCCTATGATGGAATTATTTTAAATTCGGGTGCTTATACCCATACCTCTATTGGAATTGGTGACGCGGTAAAAGCGATAACAACACCCGTAATTGAAGTACATATCTCCAATACGTATGCCCGAGAATCGTTTCGACACCATTCCCATATTGCCCCCAATGCTGCTGGAATCGTAATCGGTTTTGGTTTGAAAAGTTATCAATTAGCATTGTATTCATTTTTAAATTAGAAACTATGAAACTTCTTTATAGCATTGTTTTAATCGGATTAGCACACCTAACATTCGGACAGATTAAAGGTAAAGTTACCGATGCCAAAGGGCAACCCATGCCGTTTGTAAACATTTACATTAAAGACACCTATACAGGAACAACAACTAATGACAATGGCAACTTTGAATTGTATCCGCGGCAGCAAGGCACCTACATCGTATTGTTCCAATTTTTAGGTTATAAAACCGAAAAACAAGTGGTCGATTATTCGGGCAAACCGATGCAACTGGAGGTCGTTTTAAGAGAAGAAAGCATTGCGTTGAATGAAGTGGTAATTGATCCAAAAATAAATCCTGCGTTGGAAATTATCAAAAAAGCGATCGCCAACCGGAAAACAAATAGTGCCAAAACCGGAAAATATACCTGTGATTTCTATTCACGTGGAATTTTTAGAGTAAAAAACCTTCCCAAATCCTTTTTAGGCCAAAAAATGGACATGCTCGATGAAGTGATCGACTCTACGCGAAGTGGTATTCTTTACCTTTCGGAAACGGTTTCTAAATTGACTTTTCAAAAACCCGATCAATTAAAAGAAGTGATTGTGGCCTCAAAAGTAAGTGGCCGCAATAATGGATTTAGTTTCAATAGTGCAGCGCAAGCAAATTTTGATTTTTATGAAAATTATATCGACCTCAACGCGCGTGCAATTTCACCGATTGCCGATAATGCTTTGAATTATTACCGCTATAAATTCGAGGGTTCGTTTGCAGATGAAAACAACCGGTTAATTAACAAAATCAAAGTAAGTCCTAAACGCAGTAGCGAACCTGCATTTGAAGGGTACCTCTATATAGAAGATGAGAATTATGCAATTTATGCCGTCGATTTAACAATTAAAGGTTCGCAAACCCAAAATCCGGCAATAAATCTACTTACGCTCAAACAAAGTTTTAGCTACAATGCGCAAACCAAAGTGTGGAGTAAAAACACACAAACCTTAGATTTTGAAGCGGGGCTACTCGGATTCAATTTCAACGGACGCTTTACCTATGTTTATTCCAATTTTGAATTTCCACAACAATTTGCGCGCCGCACTTTTACAGCTGAAGTTCTAAAATTTGAAGATAATTCAAATAAAAAAGACGACACTTTTTGGAATTCGAATCGCCCCGTTCCGCTCACGTTAGAAGAGACCAATGATTATGTCAAAAAAGAGCGGATCCAAACGAAACGCGAATCGAAACCCTACCTCGATTCCCTTGATCAAAAACGAAATAAATTGAATATTAGCGACCTCATTATGGGGTATAGCTATTCTAACTCATTTAAAAAACGGGCATTCACCTATGAAGGCCCCGTATTTAATACCGCTTTTAATACCGTTCAAGGCTGGAAGACACAAATTGGTTTCAGCTACAATCAACGTAATGAAGATAAACGGACATTTTATCGCATTGGAACACGATTGGACTATGGATTTGATGAAAAAAAACTACGCATTTCAGGAAATTATGTGCACAAACTAGAAAATAAACACAATTCGATACTGACAGTTTTTGGTGGTTCAACGGTTAATCAATTCAATGCTTCAAATCCTATTTCAGATAATATCAATACGGTAAGTTCGCTTTTTTTCAAAAATAATTTCATGAAATTGTATGAAAAAAATAGCGCCAATTTGGGCTATAGTAGTGAAATAACGAATGGCTTCCGACTCAATGCATCCGTTGAATATGCCGAACGAAAGCCCCTTTACAATAATTCGTTTCAAGCTTCTGTAAAATCGAGCGATCGCTACACTTCCAACAACCCATTACTGCCGCTGGACGAATTTACTCCGGTGTTTTCAAAATACAATTTAGTCAAAACAAACCTCAACGCGCGTTTTGATTTTGGTCAAAAATACTGGACACGACCCGATGGAAAATTCAATATTGGCAATGATGCCTATCCAACCTTAACGCTAATGTATGAGAAAGGTTGGGCTGGAAGTGAAAAAAAATACAACTATGATTTTGTAATGGTTCGTGTTAATCAAGAGTTAGCTCTGGGCAATAAAGGAAATTTGGAATACAATTGCAAAGCAGGTCAATTTTATAATGCAGCCCAAATTGCATTTCCCGATTATAAACATTTTAATGGCAACCAAACCCATATAAGCGGTGGCGGGTCCTATACTTCACAGTTCAATAATTTACCCTATTACAGCGCGAGTACAAATGATGCCTTTGTGGAATTTCATATGGAACACAATGAAAAAGGATTTATCATGAATAAAATTCCGCTACTAAATAAACTCAATGCGCAATTGATTGTAGGATATCATAACTTGTCGCTTCCTAATCGTTCACCTTACCATGAATTTTCAGTGGGTTTGGATAATTTAGGATTTAAAAAATTCAAAGTGCTCCGCATTGATTATGTGC
>Ga0315905_10008503_pt1 | contig 10387 bp, 2 predicted proteins | sample LakEriMetagenome_5_FD_203522 | JGI IMG/M metagenome (GOLD analysis project Ga0315905, IMG submission 203522) | Freshwater fungal communities from buoy surface, Lake Erie, Ohio, United States - Buoy 4 MA121 | ecosystem: Environmental > Aquatic > Freshwater > Lake | place: USA: Lake Erie, Ohio... | reverse complement strand
TCCGGGGCTCCCTGGGCTCGATCGAGATTATTGACACGTCTGTCCAGGACACAGAGCACCCCAAGATTCTCACTGGCTGTGATGGCGACAAGGTAGTGAGCTTCCAAGTTTGCACGTATGATGCCACCTCGACGCTCTTCCCCGGCTACGGTCTGTCAGTAAAGTTGTCGGTCACTCGGCCCCAGATCACGCTGCTCATGCGCTTCATCAACACTCTCAACATGTACGTTGCCAGTTTTGGGCGCCCTAATAGTGGATCGAGCGACACAGCGACTGCGACAGGCGCGCACAGGGACGGGTTCGGGGCAGCAGATCGACACCGAGCAACCAGCTTGAGCACGTCAGGGGTCAACGCCAACAGCAGCAACGCCATGCCCTTTGAAATGCCCGCAGGCTTCTCCGCGTTCGACGCGCTGGGTACAACATCGGAGGAGAGCAAGAAGGAAGATCAGCAGAGCGTTGCAAGCACTGCGTCACAGGCACGCAGCGTCCCACAAGATGCAAAACGCGTCCTGATAGAAATAGAATTTTTGCACCCCATGGTCATCATCCCCAGGAACTCTCTCGTGCACGAGGCGTTTGTGGCAGATCTGGGCAAGATAGAAGTACACAATTCTGTGGGCTTGCAATCGGGCTCGCAAGACAGCGCTGTGTGGCTAGTCTCGCTGCACGACATGCGCCTCGACAGCCGTTCTCGCAAGGGAAAGACATTCAAGTTCGTGGACAAGGTGGATGGCAGTGCCAAAGTCACCTTGCTGAACAAGGGTGTTGCCGCAAGCACTACGGCGGCGCGAATGAGCGTGGACATCAAACTGCATGAGGTGCGCGGCTGCCTTTCAGACGCTCAGTATGGCCTGCTGCTGTCAGTATTTGGGCAAAATTTTTCTGAGCGCCTCCTTGCTGACGCCTCGGCACCGGATGAGCTGGGCCAGTCGATGCTGGCGCTGCCCGAAGACAGCCAATTCATGGACAACCTGGCGAAGATTTTGCAGACAGCTAAGATGGGCTTCTCTGCGTTTGCATTGAAGTCGGTTTACACTGTTGAGGTGGGTGTGGTAGAGCTGCTGTTTGGGACGGCGGATAGTTTGGATACAGATCACAAAATGCCGCTCATGCTTGCGACGGGCAAGGCTCTCAAAGTGCGCTATGACATGCTAGACTCGGCCGAGAAGGACTCCGGCATAGAGAACATAGACCTGGAGGAAAAGCTTTCGTTTGGCTGCATAGTTAGTTTTGAGAGTCTTGAGATCCTTGACAGAACTTCGCTGCAGCCTCGTGCCAAGCCCTTTCTATCCGTGTCGCCCAAAGTGGTGGCGCCAGAGACGAAGCCCCCGTCCGAGCTTGGTTTTTTCGGGCCCGCTCCGCCTCAAAACTCTTTCGCGCAGGATATCTCGCGAGAGCATGGCGCCTTTGTCCTGCGGTTTTTTAAGACACACACCTTTCACTCATTCATAGAACTGGAGTTTCGAGAAGTGGAGATGGTCGCCGATGCCGGGTTGCTGATTCGGTTTTTACGCTGGATTGGAAATGGCGGTCGAATCTCTTCCGAGACTGCTCAGCAGAGTATCGGGGAATTTCAGTACAGCATGGCCCGGCCAGGGGCGCTGTGGGTGCGTACAACGCTGCCAAGAGCGTGCATCAATCTCGTCACGTGCTTTGAAGAGCCCGAGCCCGATTGCGGTGTGCTCGGCGGGCTCGTGGAAGTGCACTATGCTGCCTGGCGAGGACAGAACACTCTGTCGGTGGACATCAAGGATTTCACTTTGACTTCGCGGTCGTCGCAACGGCAGACTTCTAATAATACCATGCAGATTGTGACGCCGTGCGTATTTTGCTACTCACAAGTATGGTACAACAGCGTTGATTCAAGGGTGGACTCGAGAACGCCGCAGGTGTTTGGGTCTGCCAAAGACTTCAGCGCCATGATCACGTACGAGGACCTCCTCTTGGCACGCCGCATTGCCTCTAACATCACTGAGAGTCTCCGCGACCTCGACGCTGGTGCCGGATTGCCGACGCCACCTGAAGCAGGGAACCAGGCATGTGACGAGACGTGGTTTGACGCCGACGCTTCCACGCCGACCTCTCCAAAAGAGGTCGGCCTTCGGACGCCGCAATCATCGGCCCTGAAGAGGCAAGAGACTATTAGATATGCCGAGGCTTCCGTGGCGCCTGAAGCCGAGGAGACGTCCAAGGTTGCTTCCCCGCCGAAGACAACCTTCCAGATCTTTGGAAACAACATCCGGCTCACGTTGGTGGACGATTACAACGGCCGCTGGATCCCGCTCATTCGCTTGGGTATTCCTCACGTGATCGTGTCTGGTGCGCGCGAAGAATTGACGTCAAGGCTGAATTTTGGGGTCGACTATTTCCATCAGCCCACGTCCAAGTGGAAGTCGGCGGTGGAGCCCTGGGAAGTGGAGTGTCGCTACCGCGTGGATGCGAAGCGCACCTGCCTCCACATTGATGCGCACGAGGACGTGTGCACGGCCCACCTGTCGGTGGCGGGAATTGAATCGCTGCGCGTTGCAATTAGCTCCTGGACCAAGGACAGACGCGCCTATGCCATCCTCAAGACAGATGATGCGTTGTCGCAAGGGACGGATACCGCGTCCGTCGTATCCGGTTCCTCCCGAGGCCCCGACGCGTTTGTACCATACACTGTGCGAAATCTGCTTGCAGAGCCGCTCCTTTGCATCCTTGAGGACGGCGAGGAGCATCGCATTGAGCCACAGCAGTGGCTGGAGCTGACCTACGACCAGGTCTGGCGGGGCGCGGCGCGCAAGTTGGCGCGCAACGCCGACGAGCACGGGATCAACAACCACGTGTGCCTCCAGCTCACTGGGACAAGCCAGGTGTTTGGAATGGTGTCCCTCGATGTGGAGCAGGCTACGTCCTATGAAATTGAGCCTGCGGGACGCCCGTCCAGGGACGGGGACGGACCGCCGCCGTTTCCCCTGAACATCGTGTGCGACCTCAGCAGGAGTGACGGGCGAAAGGTTTTGTCTGTGAGCTCAATGGTGACAGTTTTCAACGGCTCGAATGTGTCCCTGAGCAGTGGCATCCTGACAGCCGGCAACTCGATGAAGCTCATCGGCACTCTACCCTCGCAGGGCGTCATCGCCGTGCCACTGGATCTGGCGCGAAGCGGTACGCTCGTGGTGCGTCCTGTGGGTGCCGACCTCGACTACGAGTGGTGTAACGAGCGATCGGAAGGCATCGGCCTCAGTCAGATCCACGATGGGTCTTTGCGCACGACACAAGCGGTGGATATGAAGTTTCAGCGGCTCTTTGGCGCCTCGTTTCCAGCTGACACCACGCTGCTGTCCTTCTATACCTGCGCCAATGACACAGACGGCGTCCTGTGGCAGGGTGTCCTCTACGTGACCGATTATGCTCTATGCCACTATTCGAACCTCATCGGCGGCGAAATGAAGCTGGTAATTGAGCTCACTGACATCAAGTCGCTGCGCAAGGTCAACACTGCCATGGTGTTTCCCAATGCAATCGAGGTGAAGACTGCCTCCAAAACCACCTACTTCCGCACGCTTCACAACCGGGCGGATACCTTCCGGACAATTCTCAAGGCTCTCCCCAACAAGTCTGTCGCGGTACGCGACGACGACGTAGACGATCGAGCCAGAAGTGTCTTTCGGCTTGAGCCAGGTGACGTCATCCTGGCCATGCACGCTGGCTCAATGGTTGAAAACAGCAAGGGCTCCTTGGAAGGCGTGGTGGACAGCGTGACCGGTGTGAATGGCTACATCCTGCTCACCACACATCATCTCCTATTCATGACAACGGGCTTTGTGGACAAGGTGAAAATGCGCTGGGATGACATCGAGGCCCTGGAGAAGAGGGCGTCAATGTTGGTGCGCAATAACGCTGTGCTTGCCCAGCCTCGGCGCGGAAAGGTTGTTGTGCTCAGCAGCCGCACATGGAATCGCGACAAGGTATTTGATGAAGACATGTTGCCGCTCTGGAAGGCTGCGTCGCTGTCGGAGGCCAGTGCTGAGGCCAAAAACGGGGACGACTCCAGCACCCACAGGCAGGAGAGCGGGGTCCGCTGCCGAACGCTGACGTGCAACGTCGTCCGGGCGCAAGCGACGCGCGTCGAAAACGACCCGGCGGACAAAAATGCAGTCTACTCTCGCCAGAAGTTCCGCGCCAGGGACTCCTTGACGTGGACCACCGTCTTCGTGGATGCGGTCACGAACAAAGTTGGGGCTGAGCGGACCGTCGGCAATCCGTGCATCATTCAGTTGCACGCACCCTGGACCGTTGAGAATTTGTCGAGCTCGGCGCTTGAGGTGCAATTTGTCGATCAGACGCGCAGCTGCGTTGTCAGCTTGGACGTGGCGGCGGGCGAAAGCGAGCACGTACTGGGCGTGGACCTTCGTCGAGAGGTGTTCTTGCGCCTTCGCATGCCCCTCGCAAAAAACAAGGCCGCCGCCTGGTCCGAAGGATTCCTCGTGCACACGGACAAAGGTAAGAACGAGTTTGAAGGCGTGCTGGAGCTGGTCGATCAGGAGGGGCATTTGCAGCCCGTCGTCATTGAAGTTGCCTCAGATCCCCTAACCTTTGGTTTTACAGTGACGCTGTACAATCGCTATTGGATGCTCAATCTCACAGGTCTCCCGATGCTGTTGCGCAGCAACACCATGGGTTTGCCTGTCACGACCTCCCGGAGCCTTCCCCTCAACAGTGCCATTGGGTACGATATTACTGGCGGCAGTGATTGTGAAATACGGGTGAAGGGCTTCCAATGGTCGGCCCCTATTTCTATCGAACACAACGCGGGTGAGAGTGCCACTTTTGAGCTCGCTGCTGCGAAGGAAAATGAAAAGGAGACTTCAGCAGTGCCCAACCAGCGCGTGTCGATTGAGGTGTCGTCGAGCACGGGCGCGGGCAAATTCGACCGCACCATCATCATCACCTTTGCCGCCGGCATTATGATTGAGAACTACTACTCGGAACCGCTCGTCATCTGGCAGCGAGCGACCGCCGCCACGTCATACGAGCGGAGCCAGCGCCCGACGTTGTGGCTGGACCCCGGGCAAGCGCGGCCGTTTTTCCCCGAAGCAACTGCTGAGCGAAAAAAGTGCCTCCTGAGCATCAACGTGGCAGCTGAAGACATGAGCGGCCAGTGTGCTGCCTTCGCGGTCGGGAGCGACATGGAACCGCTCTTCCTCAGAATGTCAGACGGTCGTGTGGTGGTGGCACAGACGCAGCGGCTGTCTGCGAACACGGGTACGATAGTGGTGCGTCTGCAAGACCCCAGCACGTGCATCATTCCGCACCAGGTGACCAACCACACCAGCCTCGCCGTTGCCTTGAAGCAGAAGGACTCGCGTAAGAACCTCCAGCTTAGGGTAGGGCCGTATGAGACCATCAAGATGGTCTGGCCCGATCCGCTGCTGCCCAAAATCCTGCAAATCGTCGAGATTGAGGGGCGCTCGCTCTCCACGGTTCAGGGCCTAGACGCGCAGGGCAAGGGACTTGCAGTGGAACTGGACAGTGTGCAGAGCGGCAATGCGCCCCTCTTCGACGCTAACCAGACCATGCTCGTCAAAAAACTCATGCAACACCCGCTTCATTCGCCGGGAAACAGCCAGGCGGTGTACGTGTTGCGTCTTGCGAATCCGGAAGATGCGCGCTTGCAAGGCTGCCGCCCTCCTGTACTGGTAGAGCTGCGCGACTTCAGCAAGTTTGTACTCGGCCGAAATCCAGTCGCCGAGGAAGACGAGTACTTGATCAAACTGGGCGATGAGAGCAGAACTGATTGCGCCTGGCAGGCTCTGGTCAGCCGCCGGCACCTGCGCATAAGCATCATGCCCGATGGTGCCTGGCGCCTGGAGGACCTTTCGTCGACGAATGGCGTTTATGTCAACCAGCTTCGCGTCGATTGCCGCGTGCTGCGGGACGGAGACATCATTTCTATCGGCGGCACCGTGCAGACGAAAACTGGCGCTGTCACCACGCCCGTGGTCTACGTCTTTGAGAAGTTGAGCCTCGTACTGCATCGGCGTGTCTCGGAAGCGTGCCTACTGCATGCGAGTGTGCAGCTTGACGGAGGTACCAAGGTGATGCACCTCACCAGCCGCGAGCCGCGGGCTGCCGAGGGCGGCGCGGACGCACAAGCCAGCAGTGGCTTACAAACTTCGGTGTCGCTGTCGACTTCAGGCTTACGCTTCATCATTGAAAACGATGACGGGTGGAAGGTGGAGAAGCTCCTGTTGCTCCAGCTCGACGCCGCGAACTTCATCATGGCATCAGACCAAACAAAACGCGAGGTGTCGCTTACCTTCTCGAAACTCCAGCTTGACAACATGTTTGACCCCAGCACGCCGTTTCCGGTCGTCATGTCCATCGCGCCGGATAGCAGTCCGGCTTTTAAGCTCACCCTTGTGGAGAGGCTCGGCCAGCGTGGACTTGGCAGATACTTCCACCGCGTCAACCTTGATGTGGGTGACCCCTACCTGTTTGCTGAAGACCGACTCATCGCCAAGATTGCGGCGGTTCTGAGCAGCAACACGGCAAAACACCAAAACGCCCAGCGGCAAGGTCAGTGGGCACGCGGTCGCCCGCACTTCAACGCCACAGACGCCAGCAGTGCTGGACTCTCTACCCCCAAGAGTGCCGCGTCTCTCAGTGCGTCCTTCATAGGCCGTAGCGCTGTGCAGCAGGGCGTGGGCGAGGAGCTCGGCGAGCTGTTGATGATGGTTAGCCTCGCACGTGTCTCGGGCGCCAGCGGCGGAGCACCCGCCGCCAGATCCGCGGCTGATCCCTACATCTACCTTGACGAAATCAAGTGGCGCGAATGGAACATGCACCTCACAGTCATGCTTACAGGCGACGACACGAGGGTACTGCGCCGTTACTGCGGGCGGATTGTGGAGCGCATGTTGCGCAAGATCCGGCTCGACGATGTCGTCATTAAAATCCCTGCTCTGGACAAGCGGCGCCTGCTCCGGAAGCAGAGCGTCTTGGGGACGTGGCTCTCGAAGAAGCTCATCGCCAGTGCTCGCAAGAGCTTCGTCAGCCGCGCCTTCCTCTTTAAAGGCCTCGACGCCTACAAGGATGCTTTCCTGGGGAAACAACTTCACACGCAGACGGCAGGAGGCCTTGCTCTCAACCGCCTCGTGCCCCTCGACGACGCCGTGGCGCAAGTGCATGCGCTCAGGAAGGTGCAGAGTTCTGAGAGCTTCAGTTCTTTTGGGAACGTGGCATCAAAGGCTGTGGGCACGGTTACTGGTACCGTGTCGGTGGCTGGCTCCGTGGCTACAACGGCTGCGAGTACGGCGGGAGCTGCAGCGGGTTTTGTCGCCCAGACCATGGCAGATACCGTGCAGGTAATAAAAAAATTAGTAAAAATTACGGTGTGTTGTGTAAATTCAGCAATATGAACATGTTTTTTTCTCGCAGCAATTTTGTTGTTAGGACATTCGAATTTTGCTTGTTCATGGTCTGGGGAGCGAAAGTTAGGATAGTCAGGTGCTTTCAGAATCTTTCAGATTTGTCCAGAAACGTTTCAAGAAACAACAAATGAATCCTGCAAGCGTTCCTCGTGTCTGACAATAATATGGTATGTATTCAAGTATCGTATCGCCTTAATTGACTGAACTTTTTCATTCAGGGCACCCCCCTAAATGTTGCCTCCGCCGCTGCCAGCACAGCCAAGTCGGCTGCTACTTCCGCCGCGAAGGCAGCGTCAAGCGGTGTCAAGTCTGGCTTCAAAGCACTCGGCAGCCTCTTCAACTGATCTCAGCGGCATCAACTGAGCTCACTGAAGCGACAATGTCCTCTCTCTCTTCCTCAAATCTTGTATCGTTGAAAAGTCCCTAATTCTGGGCGCCCCCCGGCCCTCTCTACCATCAAAGCGTTCTCTTCCCATCCGCCAACAACGCCTACAATCGCTCAAGCTCTGTTTTCTGTTTCTATTCGACATTCGATGCCTACCCTTCCCTCTCCCTTTGTCACCTCGCATTCATCCACGCTCATCCAACAGTGTGTGTGGCACGAGAGGACAACCTTCACTGCGTTCTTTTCGGGACAGTGTTCACTTAATTTCTCCACCACATTGTCCATTGTCCTTGTTGATTTTTTATCAGATGCTTCCATGGGGGCCTCTGCAGTGTATGTATACACCGGTGGATCGACATCTTACCACGCGTCTGTAACCAAGATTGAATGAACAACAAAACACCACCTTAACTCAGACGCTGGCTATGCAGATCGTGCCTGGGGGTATAGGGTTTTAATTTTCACCGCAGGGCAGACGTGGGTCTAACAACGTTCTTGGGAGGCGGGGAGTCCGCGGTTCTCCACGGCACGGCCGACATAGGGCGCACTCTAGAAGGAGAGGAGGTTTGTGAAAAGGCGTACACAAGTGAAAAGGAGTCGGCCATGTCAACCCCTGTCCCAGGCGATTCAGCGGCTGCTCCTGATTCTCCCCCGCCGCCTTCTGCTGACCAAGGGGGTTGGGCGTGTTCGGGAGCATGCATTCCGCGCCGTGTAGCGGCAGCAGTACTGGCAGCAGAAGCGCCCTGCGGCGTTTCCCTCAGAGTCGCAGGCGGCCCAGTCTGAGCTCCTGATGGAGAGAGGGAGCCGTCGCCTAAGAAACGAGGTCCGGATCCCCCCGCCCCCCCCAAACCGACGCCCGAAGACCGCACAGAGCTGGCGGCAGCGTCAGGCTTGTCGAGCGACAGCTGCTGCGCCAGTAAGTGTTGCTTGGAGTGTTTCTGTTGCCTCTTAAAGGCAGCCCTCTTGGCGGCGCGCTCACGTTCTGCTGCCGTGAGCTCTGCAAAGAGATTCAGCGCCTCCAACCACTTGCTTCTTTCTTCAGGCGAGAAAGCAGCCAGAGTGAGGAAAATCTTGCCACTGCCCTTCGTGGAGAAAAAGTCTGTATCCTTCGTAGCATCAGGAAATTCCAACCGAAAACAGTGGAAGGTAGACGGCTGATCCGGCAGGGTTATTTCCGTCGCGGAGATCAGCTCTTGAATCTGGGCAAGATGCTTAAAGGGGACATCCTTATTTTGTTCGTGGGCCCCAGCCTCATCCCCGGTCATTTCCAGCGCCCCCACTCTGGAGAGCCTGAAGTATCCTTCCGCAAAAGAATGTGTCCGGTAGTCGATGGCGTCGCGCTTGAGCATGCACATGCGACGAGGAAGCCCTTCCCTCCCAATCATTTTGCGTAGGCGTGGGTCTTCGGTTGAAAGTGCCCATTGGGCTTGGGTCCGTGACTTCTGGTGCCCATGCTGGCGTTGCTCCGAAAGGGATGACTGGTGCTGCGGTGACCCTGGCAATTGAGCCTGTGAATGAGCGTCGCTTGCCACTGAAGCACCGAGCCGGTGGGCAGTACTTCGAGTAGCATTTTCGATGGAGTGACGGAAAGAGCGAGACGCGAACTCGCTGCAGAGATCCTTCACCTGTACTTTACCGTTCTCGTATTTGTTCTTGTTGTCATGGTCAGCACTGGACACCTCATGTATCAAAGCTAATGCTTGCCGTAGTTTCTCGGGGTTGAAGTGCGAGTCTTTCACCGAGACAGATCGTGAGCGGAGGGAAAACGGCTCCAGAGTCGCTTTTAGATATTTTTGCTCAAAGTGGTCACATCGTTGGAGAGTAATTGTCTCCTTCTCCTCCTTAGTCAACGTCTTGGCTGGTTTCGGCTCCGCATTTGACGACCATGAGGAGGCGGATTCCGTTGAGGGCTTTCTGGTTGCCGCTCCTCCAACCTCTCTGTTTGATCCCCCGCCAGCATGTTCCTGACAGAATAATGATTGCGTTCGTGAAATGGTGACACAAGGTCGTCTGTCTGCTGTTCTGCCATCAACGTCTCCCCCCGTGGATGGTGCGGCAGGTGACGAGAGCGGTCGATATTGCTCGCGATATGCTGGCCTCAAAGGTTTGCTGCTGTTCCGGCTGTCCATCATGCGAGACTGGGAAGCCTTGAGGTAGTCCATCACTCCTTTCTTCACCATTTTCTCTGCGGCCTTTTTATGCACCGTGCTGAAGACTGGGCGCTGCATGTGCGAATTACATACAAGCCTGTATCTGGCGTTCGACCCCAATGCTGCTATAGTTATCCAGTAAGTGCCATGTTGGAAACGCGGGTCGTCGGGTGCTATGGTGAGGCGCGAGTTAGTAGGTGACCACCAGTCAAACGATGATGGCGTAGGAACATCAGACCTGCTGACATAGAAGCGGATGGCGCTGCTGTCGGTCGCCGACCAGACCTCAATGTGGAGCGCGCAAGGCTGCGCACGCTGCGGAAAGTCGATGCAGTAAAAGTGCATTCCGTCAATCTTGTGTATCCTTGCAAGGACCTTGCCCTCGAGCTGCAGCGTCTTGATTTTCCGCGACGCTGTCTCCTCTTCCTCCTCCT
>Ga0315905_10008502_pt1 | contig 10388 bp, 6 predicted proteins | sample LakEriMetagenome_5_FD_203522 | JGI IMG/M metagenome (GOLD analysis project Ga0315905, IMG submission 203522) | Freshwater fungal communities from buoy surface, Lake Erie, Ohio, United States - Buoy 4 MA121 | ecosystem: Environmental > Aquatic > Freshwater > Lake | place: USA: Lake Erie, Ohio... | reverse complement strand
GCTGGAATATCTTGCTTTGGCATTGCGCCTAAGATTGTTGACCACTCAGATACATCCATGTTTGGTAGCATCTGTAGGCCAGCACCTGTTACCGCTCTGTTGTTCATTTCCTGTGTGGCAATGCCAGTATCCAGGCCCTCAACCACGGCCCGTTCAAACAACGGCTTAGCCATCTTTGTAATGAGTTCAGTTTCTGGACCAAGACCAACACCATTAGCTTCAGTGGAATTGCTTAAAGCAAATGCTGGTTGAATAGAGCCATCTCTATTGGTTGTTGCAAAGCGTCCTTCAACGATTGATGCACCATCAAGTAGGCCCATAAGCTCTAACTTAATCATATCATCTACGTGAATCTCAGCTGGTACATCGGGATCTAATTGATCAAACTTAAAAGCTTGAAGCTTATTTTCAAGAACCTTGCGATATGCAAGCTGTGACTTGCTGAGGTTTTGTGACGTTACTTCTTGTTCTGTGTTTGCTAGCTCTGGAGATAGCTCTTGGTTTAACCACGATGGTGCCTTGGTCATTGTGTTTCGTAAAGACGATTCCCGTGCAGCTGGATCGGTTGGCTTCTTAACTTGAGACCGTAACCAATCCTTGGCTTGATCGGGACTGCCGGGAAACTCCTGCTCAGCTTCAGACCAAAACTCATCAGCGTTATCTGAAGAGACATCCTTAAGAGAGTCTTGGTACCACTTCTCAAAGGCATCAAACGGATCGTTATAGATAGACTTAAAGATATCCTTACGCTTCTTTACACGATCTAATGTGTTGGTCTTCTTCTTTGCAGCTGTTAGACGTTGCGTTTCTGGTTGTTGACCTGTTGCAATTTCAAACAGCTTCTGTAGTTTGTTTTGATTAAGCATTATGATCCCGCCCTGTATGCACCAATACCAGCAGATAGACCAGACATGAGTCCAGTAGCTAAGCCAGTTGCCATAATGTTTGAGGACGAATTAACAATACCGCCCGTTGTGTTTAAGAAAGCCATCTGCTCTGGAGCAGCTAGGTTTCTTTGGCCCAAGATGTTATCTCGTTGTGTAGAAATATCTTGCATTGTGTTCATATAATTAACTCGCATATTCTTGGACATCTTCTGAGCTTCCGTTGCCGCTTGTCTGAGGGTTGCCCGAACAGAAGCAGAGTTCAACGAAATACCACTAGAGGATGCAGAAGCTAATGCCTGATCTGTAACTTGACGAGTTTGCTTGCTAAGCTCTGATGTGGCGTTCTGATATGACTTAGTACCATAGTACTGAGCTGCCACAGCTTGTTGCAATGACGAGCGTTCTAATGCTCTATTCGTATGGTACTGAGCTTGCCACTGTCTGAGAATGTTTCTGTTTTGTGATTCATTAGCCCAACGATTCTGAAAGTTCTGTTGGTCTTGTTGCATCTGCTGGGCCATAGCCTGAGCGTTTGCTTGAGAAGCTCCGCTCATTCCGCTTAAGATTCCAGATCCAGCGGCTAGACCACCGACGATTGCTGCCGTAAATGGAGGCATATTATCTCCTGTAGAAATTATCAATTATAGAGCCGTGTCGTTTATTGACACGCTCTTGTGCTTCAACGATACCCCGATACTTCTCACCAAGTAGACCAACAATACGCTTATTGCTGAGCCATTCCTTGACGGTATCACGGTGTTCTCTGTCTACGTTTCTTTGGATAATCTCATCTGGTGTGATGACCAGATTGTCTACCCAGAGTTTTACAATACTGGCGAGAACGTCAACACGGTCATCGTGCTTTAACGCTCCCCGCTTATTTTGCATTCTTGAGATTTGGATTTGTGTTTCCTTTGATCGAATAGCTTCGGTATCAAAGATCAATCGGTGTTGAGACATTACAGGCTCTAGTGTATCTAGGATTCTTTTCTCTTTAGCTCCCGATACCTTGAACTCTTCAATCGCAACACGACCACAGATTCCATATACAATAGGTCTAAGCAATGACGTAAACATACCGTCTCCGTAGTTTGCTTCGACCATGATGGTTGATACTTGATATTGATTTGCAATCTTTGCAATTCGACCCAAAGTAATATCATCATAGCCACCGGGTAGACCATCCAGTTCGTGGATGACAATGTATCCATTCACGAAGGATGCCACACAGTAAGCTGTTTCGTCTGCGCCACGACCAGAGGGGTCGATACACAATCTGGTATCAACATACTTGGTCATCGTAGCAGATGCCCACATAGGCCCATACAAGAGATCTCCATTCAAGCCATAGCTAGGAATGTCTAGTGGCTTGTTTCTTGCCCACACGACCTTCTCCGGGAACACCTCTGGAGATACATCCATGACAACAAGATCCTCAAGCTTTAGAGGATGCTTGCTGGCATCGCTAAGGGATGGGTCAAGCAAGTAGTGCAAAGCAAACTGCCGTGGTCCAATCTTAGCTAGACGTTCCTCTAGAATGTGCTGAGGAAAGCGCATGGGATCTACAGTATCTCCGGGTTGTCCCTCAAGATCAGAGATATATTCGTGACAGTGTAACCACTGAGACTCAATCTCCGGATCTGGAATGACAGCAGGAAACTTTACAATCTCATAGGGTAGACGTAGATAGATTGAATCCGTACTTTGATACGTACCCAAGAATACAATCCTACCGTATGGAACTGGGTTTCTAATCTGTTCTAATTCTGTTAACTTGTCTAACAACTTCTGTCGAGCTTGAGGACTGTCGGAGTTCTTCTCAATCTCAATATCATCAGCCAACACATAATCTGCGTGGCTACCTGTAATTTGTCCTGTGATACCCTTGGCATAACAAGACAAGTCCTGACCAACCTTATCCCGAATACCAACATTAAAACCAAAGGCTGAGTCTTTATCATGTTCCTTTGGAAGTAGGTGTTGCATATAGGGAACTAAACTCAGGATCTGACGAACCTGAGAAATAAACTTGATGGCCTTGTCCTGTGTTGCAGACAAGACCATGATTGTTGTGTTTGGATTGTTTAACAATAACCACGAAGCATACATAGCAACGATGGTTGACTTGCCAGCACCACGACCAGCTTGGAGCTGCATATCCTTGGGGCCATTCTGTACACACTCAGCGATTGCATACTGAAGTGGGCTTGGCTCACCAAGTCCTAGGTACTTCATACAAAAGAAGCAATGATTTCGAAAGTCTTCTAAGACTTCATCTGGTACTTGCATGAGTACCTCCTTTCAAATAGGAGGGTAGACCTACCGATCTACCCTCCCGTAGCGAAATTCCCGGCGCAATTGATTGCCCGGTAGAGCGGCCATAATACACCAGCCTATCATAGCGGGTGCGGCCAATATAGACTAGTCCCAGCTTGCGCTGTCTATGCGGACTAGGCTTGTTTCTTGAGCTTAAAGGGAGATAATCCCTCTAAGGTTTCAGCCCTGACGGCTGGAATTGTGTCTGATTTATTATCTGCAACTACCCGTGCGACTACTTGATATAGTCCAGGTGATCGCTTATCGGGATCGCTAAGATCTTCAATCAGACAATCAATGAGAAGATCCTTTAGTGTATTGATTCCCTTGTCCATGTGTCACTTCTTTTTCTTTTTGTTCTGGTATCGCTCAAGAAGGCGGCGACCCTTTGAAACCGCAGAAGCTTTATCACCATAGTGATTCCATGCCTCTAGGCTTAGCTTGAGTCGGGTCTTACGTCCCTTCTCATCCTTTAGTGGTCCAGCTGCAGAACCCATTCTAACTAGGAATGAACCCTGTCTACGCATTTCCTCTGGTGTCTTTGGCGCACCGCCAACAGGTGCCTTTAGGTTTGATCCAGTTGCTCTGTTATATTTGTTTCGACCAGATTGGGTAAGACCACCCTTTGGATTCTTATCCTTCTTGGTCATGGAGACTGATGGTTTCTTTGGCATTAGTTTCCTCTATACTTTGCCGTTTTCTTTGCAATGCTTCGTGGCTGCTTGACGAACTGCTTACCAGCTTTTGTACCAGCTCTCTTAGCTGCAGACGTTGCTGCATACTCAGAGGAGGACAATGCTTTAATAGCTTTAGCTGGAAGATAGCGTTCACCTGTTTCCTTGGAAGGCTTTCCAGACTTGGTTCGCCAATCCTGCTTAGTCCACTTTGCTAAAGAATTACTTGATGATTTAGGTCCACGGTATGTTCCACCGCTTTCCTTATAAAGCTTTGTTGCAAGTTGTGCCTTACGTGCAGACCACTCTCCGGGATCTCCTCCCTTGGAGCCAGCCTTTACTTTAGACACAATCTTTTTCCACTTAGGTTCGTTGGATCGTTTTGCAGAAGACATTACTTCTTCTTCTTTGGTGCCTTCTTCATAGGCTTCTTCTTAGCAGCGGCCTTAGCCATTGCCATACCCTTAGCGGTATAAGGGAATTCCTTCTTTCCAACCTTAGGCATCACTTGCCTCCCTTGAAAAGCTTTGCAAGAGCGGTGATTGGAACAATGTGTGCGGCAATGTAGCCGACAACTAAAGCAAGACCAGCAAACCAGATGCTGCCAAGTAACGATTCGAATGAAGCTAAAATCATTTGTTTCTCCTTATGGTGCGGGATCGCTTATGGGCCAGTAACCAAGACCTTGCATCACGCCTTTGTGAATATGCTTTTGAATTGCGTAACTATTGTGGTAGATCAAACTTTGATATACGTAACCGCAATCCTGGAAATAATATAACCACCAATCAACACAATCTTGGATAATGGCTTGTGTTTCTGATGAGCTAATGTTGTTCGATAAAGTAGTTAAGACCGGATCGGTATTAGCCGTAAACGGTTTTGCAAGAGACGTTGCTATGATGTGGATTTCTGTGGTTGTTGGGTCAAACTTCCACTTTCTATTTGGGTCTGCACCGTTATAGTTTGTTGAACCATTAGGCCAAGCATTGTTTGTAAAGGTTGTTAGTGCTTCCGGTAGAATTGCATACTTAGAGTAGTGCATCCACCCGGGACCATACTGTGTAGAGTTGGTATCAGCACCCCCACCTAGTGGATTCCAAAAACTATAATACTCATCCGTATTTGGTGTTGGATAGTTGTTAGCAGTTGTCTTATTTATGATGTGACTACCATCTGAATCCCACGGAAAGTTTTCTAGAAAGTAACTAAAGTTATTCGCGTCGCTATGACGTTGACCTATTCCGTTTCCCTTTGATAAGGAATTCCAAAAGCGTTCATACCAGCGTCTCATGTTTGTAGTTCTGGTTATACTGTTTGGTGGAATTATGCTAGAAAGCCCTGTTCCAAGAAAGTCTTCATAAATCCAAGAACCAAACTTGTGATTAAAACCGTAAAGACCAACGTCGGCACCAACTCCACATATACCAGCTTCAATCCACTTAAGCCACTCTGTTCTTAGGTAAGTATCATGCAAAGAGTTCTTATCTGGATCAGGCATTTGAAAACCAATACCATCTGACTTATTTAGATATGTAATGTTTTCAGATTGTCCCATTTGTCTGACGTAGTTTGCAGAATAGTCAGGAACAATGTCAGATCCAGAGATCTTGGTTGGAATACCAAAACCAGTGTAAATATAGATTTCAGCATCAGCGTGTGCAGTATAACCCAATCCACCCTTTAGCCATGTTCTAAGTTGATCATACCATTCGTTTACTCTACCAGTAGAATTAAATGGTAAGGTGTCTAGGTTTGGATCGTTTATTGCTGGAACAAGTGTAGGAATAGGTGTTGTTTGTCCGGGTATGGATTTCCAACACTCTGGATATGGATTAGGTATCTTTGCGTTGTCTGTTGGTCTGATAACGTAGCGGGAAGTCATTGGAGTCCAAATGCCTCCATATGATGGGACACCACCAACCGATACAGTCCCTTGTGGGCAGTTAATCATAAAGCGACGAATACCGCGATCATACAAGTAAGTCATACTTTTGATTATAACTTGTACGCCAACATCACTATCAATAGTTATTCCATCATATCTTGAACCAGTACTGGTGTTATAGCTTGGTTGACAATAGTTTGTTGGGCTTCCCCATGTTGCGTCATTTCCACCAAACGAAATCGGACCAGCAAGGTGAGCGCATGGTCTTCTATCGACATTAAATAATGGGTTTGGCATGGTTTACACTCTACCTATTGGTTCGTGATAGTAAGTAATAAAGTTTAATGTTGCGGCTGTAGTGTTATTTAAAATGCAACGATGGCTAGAAAAACCAAGCGGAGTACCCGTAGCTGGTAAGTTAGTTGTTGCACTACCAGTGGCTGTTGCCCCAGTATCTTCTCTTGTGAGTTTCCAATACATGGTTGACGATGGATTGGGAGGCCAGAACAACTCTACCGTATATACGACATTCGCAACAGCGGCAATACCTGTATCAACAACCGTAGCTGCAGCTGATCCGTTGCAGTGTAGAAGCTGATAATTTGTATCACCCGTTCTTAAACCTATACCAAATTTATTGACATACGAGCTTGCCGCTGCTGGATCAGTCTGACCAGTACCTGGTGCGGCTGTTGTTGTGGTGAGTCCGTGATATTCAGAACAAGCACTTAGTGCGTCTGATCGTCCAAACCTATAAATAATGTGACCACCACCTGAGCTAGAAACCGTTCCTCGCATAGCTGCTAGCGTTGTTACTCTAAAGCCACAGAAGGAGTTTACTGCGGTTGCGGAAGGATAATTTGTTCGTACTGCTCTTGTCAAGTTATTAGTATCAGAAATGGTACCAGCAGCTCCAGTTCCAACAGTTGAAGAGGCTAAACCCATGGAGTGTAGACCTGTACTACCGTTAGATAGAATCCAACCAATACGGTTTCTTGCAATACATGTTTGCAGATTTGTAATAGGACAATTGTTTCCACTAATCATGGAAAGCATTGATCTACCAGCTAAATCTTGCGATGTTAGAATAGCCGTGCTAGCTACGCCGTTTGATTCTGTGGAATTAGCTAGTTGAATATTTCCAGCTGGGGAAATAGAGGCGTATGTTGCACCTTCAAATCCTCCTGCGCTGTTGTATTGAATAGAGCCATCACTACCTTGTGGGGTTGTGCTGCCACCGCTAGGATCAGCTGGCGCCCAGCTTCCGGCTATGTTATTCCAAGCTAATACTTGACCATTAGTTGCTGTGCCTTGTGAAAGCTTTCCAACACCAACCGATCCATCTGGTATTGCATCTGCTACTGCTCTATTAATCCAAGCAGATCCGTTGTAACTTAATAGATTATTTGAAGCAGCTGACGTTATAGTAACGTCTGTAAGACCGTCTAGGTTTGTTGCTCCTCCAGATACCGTTTGCCAAGTGTTGTCTCCACGTAGGAAGGTTGTGTTATCTGCTGTTCCAGAACCAAGTCTAGCTGTAGCTATGGTTCCTGAGGTAATGTCACCAGCTACGTGAGTGTGGGCTGTTGGGGTTCTTGCATCGGAAAGACGTGAATCGTTTCCTTGACAGAATGTATTTGCTGTTGACCCAAATGTACCCGTAGTCACAACACCAGCTGTAGTTGTAATTAGCGGTAAGTTTGCCGTACTACCAATAGCACCGGCATTTGTAATATTACCGTGAGTATGGCTTGATGCCGCCTTTCCATCTAAAGCTGTCTGTAAACCCGTAACGTCAGAGATGGCATGAGTGTGCGTTGGTAAATCAGAGTTTACCCAAATTGTACCATTGTACTTTAGTACCTGTCCGTTGGTTGGCGTTGTAATACTAACGTCATGGAGTTCATCCAAGTCGTGTCCGTTGATAACCTTAACATAGATTTCACCACCCGATCCAGATGCTCTCTTAATAAGCCAACCAATAAAGACACCATGGTTTGGTGCTGCTGGTTTATCAACCGTCATCTCACCCGTTACGGTATCAAGCCAGATGGCGTTACCTTCTTGCGGATTTATTCCATTTACGAGTAAGATTGTATTAATACCACGAAGTAATCCGTTGGTAATTACATAACCAATGTTATCAACTCCAAGAATGCCTTCGGCAACACCGATTGTAGCCGAAGAGTTAGCTTCAGACGTTGCATCTGCCAAGGCTACGGTTAACGTTGCTGATGCGTTGACGCCAGTAACACGAACAACACGACCAGCTAGAATATCTGATCCAGTATTATTCCACACCCTAACGTGTTGTGTCAACCCGATAGAAGAACCAACAGCTGAACTTAATGGGGTAACGAGACAATCTTTTGCCGTATCAAAATATAGTCCTCCGGGTGAGGTGAAAATACCCGTTGGGGTTGTAGAAAAATTTAGTTGATCAAGGTTGAGTTTACTTTGGTTTTTCCATTGAAACGTTGCGGACTCATAGACAAGTGGTTGTCCATCACTTATACTCGCCACACTTACGTCTTGAAGATTATCCATATTGTGTGTACGCCAAACACCATCTCCGCGAAGTACAAAATCTACTGTTGGTGTTCCCGTACCAAGTCTAGCTACATCTAGCACACCGCTGGTGATATCACTAGCTGCGTGGGTATGGCTTGTAGAAGCCTTGCCATCTAACGTTGTCTGTAGGTTAGTAACATCTGCAATAGCGTGGCTATGGCTTGTAGAAGCCTTGCCATCTAGTGTAACCTGTAAGCTGTTAATATCTGAAATATCGTGGCTATGGCTTGTTAATGCCTTACCATCTAGTTCAACCTGTAGACCAGTTACATCAGAGATGGCATGAGTGTGCGTTGGTAAATCAGCGTTTACCCAAATTGTACCATTGTACTTTAGTACCTGTCCATTGATTGGGTTTGTAATACCAACGTCATGGATTTCGTCTAATTCATGTCCGTTGATAACTTTAACATAAATTGTTCCAGCTCCGGAACCAGCCAACTTAATTACCCAACCAAGAAAGACACCATGGTTTGGTGCTGTTGGTCTATCAACTGTTACTTCTCCTGCGGTTGTATCCAACCAGAGTGCATCACCCTCTTGTGGTGTATTTCCATTTACGATAGCGTTTGTATTTATTGCGTTATACTTACCAGATACTCTTACCGTTCCGTATGAGTTTGCTGGAATACTTGCAGTAGTAAACCCAAGAGTTGCACTTGACGTTGCTTCCGAAGTTGCGTCAGCAAGCGCAACGGTAACGGTTGATTGAGCGTGGCTACCTGTTACACGGACAACGCGACCAGGTAGAATAGAAACCGAATCTGGGTTATAAACCCTAACTAGTTCCTCATATCCAAGAAGTACGGTTCCACCCGTAGAGTTAAGGGTTAGTGCTTCATCGTTACTGCTGTACCATAAAACATTGGAAGAACCAAGGGCTGTTGCAGACGTTTGCGATAACAGACCGAGACTTGTAAGTTGAGCTGTAGACTTATTTTTCCACTGCGAATCTGTGGAGTCATAACTAAGGATTTCACCGGGGCTTAGTGTCCCAATGGTAACATCAAGTGCCTTATCTAGAGTTAGAAAATTATTCTTCCACTCTCCAGTATCGTACCACAAGAAGTGACCCTGTGTTGGGGTGGTTATAGCAACATCTGTAAGGCCGTCTAAGCTTGTTGAACCAGAGCTTAGCGTTGCCCACGTCCTATCACCTCTTAAGTAAGTAGAAGCAGAAGCTGTACCCGTTGCAAGGTTTGCTGTGGAAATCTTAGACGTTGAATCCAACAAGGCTGGACCATTGGGTTGACCGAATTGATCTTCAATCGTTAGTAGACCAAAGCCAACTGTAGTATCGGTATAATCCTTAGTCGCTGCATCTTGTGGGTGTACTGGATTACTGAGATCAAGGCTAGCCTGTGTAACCAATCCGGGTTCCCATGACGTACCATTCCAACTCAATATCTCGCCAGTTGTGGCGTTTGATTGTTCAATGATGCGTGGAGATACGGTTGGCTGTTCTTCAACATAGCACCGCATGTATTGAACTTCTAGTTCTGCTTGCGGACTCGTTGAAGCCTCACAGAAAACACCACAACCAACTTGAAGAGTTTGGTCTATAAATCCAGATGTTTGAATAACATTGGGATTGTTGTTTACGTAGAGTGTAATCTGTCCGCTTGATATCTGAATATCAATATCAACCCAGTTTAGTGCGCTAATTCCTGTATCTAAGGAAGAGCCAGCTTCTGTGCTTACTGGTTTATCTAAGACATGCCACGTCGTTTGTCCCGGTCTTACACCAACAGCAGCAAACTTCTTTACTGTTGATGTCATAGTATAGAAACCAACAATATAGTTTGTGTTTGCGCTCACGGCTGTGCCACGAACTCGAACTCTAGCCTTCAAGCGGATAGACGTATCAGTAAGTTTCTTTTGAGAAGAAAGTCTAATCTGACCTGTTGAGTTTGCGGTTGATGCTTGAGCTGAGACAATAGCCGTTTGACCCGGAGAGTTAAACTGAACTGCACCAGTTGTAGTTAGTGTTGTCCAGTTACCAGCGGTCTTTCCATCCGTATATGCTATGGTCTCTGTGTTTGGATTCTTATA
>Ga0315905_10008501_pt1 | contig 10388 bp, 8 predicted proteins | sample LakEriMetagenome_5_FD_203522 | JGI IMG/M metagenome (GOLD analysis project Ga0315905, IMG submission 203522) | Freshwater fungal communities from buoy surface, Lake Erie, Ohio, United States - Buoy 4 MA121 | ecosystem: Environmental > Aquatic > Freshwater > Lake | place: USA: Lake Erie, Ohio... | reverse complement strand
ATTGAGCATGATTTTAGTGCGTTAAAAAGAATCAGAATGTATGCCCCTATCGGCACATCTCTAGATGAGATTATTCGGTCTTATTGCGTTGCCTAATGTTTCACCCTTAGTTGAAATAACTATAAAACCTTTATCTGGCTCTGGCTCTCAGGAAATTATCGCTTCACCCGTGGGTTAGTGATCGAAAAGGTCTGATGATTCTCTCCCTGTTACTATCTTGATTTTAGTCGTCCTTACACCCCTCAGTTAAAATAGTAGAATTGTAATTAGGCTATTAAACATTGTTAACCGCTTTTCAGCCTCGACAAGAATAATTAATACGTTTTTGGACTTAAAACAGATTGATAATTGGTGATTATGATGAATTTTAACCAAGAAAATATTCCCGATATTATTGATGAAATTGAACATCAGGCTGAATGTGTTCGCATTAAAAAGATACTTTATGGTCTGACCAATAACGTATGGGAAAATGATCCAACTGTGATCAATAATTGCTCATTTTATACAATGTTGATGAATTTAACAAAAGTTCGTCCAACAATGAAGCGATTGGTTGATGCGACAAACAATCTTATAAAAAGTTTAAATCGCCAAGAGGTTTATGTTCCGATCGCCAAGGATTTTCTTTACATCGTTGCACCCCTTTATAACACATCATCAGAAGCTGTAGCTGATCTGATTCAGCAGACGATGTTAGAAGAAAAAGAACGGGAAAAACAGCAGCAGCAAATGCACTGCATTAATTTAATTGAAATTATTGTTAAAGAAGAAGTTTATAATGAATTACAAAAATTGCCTGTGAATGTGGCGAAATTTATGAGTATTGCAGAGGTAGCCAGCTATACCTTAAATCGCTTGCCCCCCATGTATGTGTCGAGCGAAGAGGGGAAGACCTACCAAATGGCTAAAATTGAGCAAATGCGGGGGGAAATTCGCACCGCCGTTTTGCAGGGAATCGGAGCAATCATGCGGGATCCGTTGCGGAAATCAACCCCGTTGAATTTAGATGAAATAGATTCTTTTAGCACAGCCCATAGGATTTTGGTGGAATTAGAGGAATTTGTCAAAAAGCTAGATAATGTCAAAGGAAAAATAAGCCTTGAGAAATTATCCTCCAGAATTCAACAGGGAATTCAAGCTTATACAAGTTCTCTAGCAGAAATTGAACAGGCATTAAAAATTCATGGCATTCCCCACGATCCGATTACCGCCAAAAATTTAGGCTTAACAGTCCGTAAACTGATACGAAAAGGTGACTCGAACACGATAGATTCTCCTCAACAAAAAAAGCAATCCCCTGCTCGCTCAGATCGCAAATTATCCCAACAGGAGCAATTAGATGCTCAACAAACCTCGATTTCAGAATTTTTAAAAGATCATGAAAATGATGAGACTGGGGACGAAACCTTTGCTACTTCTATTCGAGATTGGTATTCATTTTAAGAAAGATTGGTATCGCAATAACGACAAAACCATATTGAACGGTGTCCAGAACTGCCTTTAAGAGGTTTTTCTGAACACCGAGCAAAAGGATTACGTAATCTCTAGTTCATTAAAAATCAAATCCAGGTTCCGTTAGAAAGTTCCCGCCAGATGGTAGGGACGGGTTAACTGATCAAGTTGACGCACCAACAAACTGAGGAATAAACCCACGTCAGTGACGACACCGACAGATTCCACCGAACCGCGATCACTCAATTTCGTCACCACGGCGGGATTGATGTCCACACAGACCATTTTGACGCCAGACGGGGTCATGTTGCCCACACCAATAGAGTGCAGCATACTCGACAACATTAAGATCATGTCCGCCCCCTGAATTAGCTCTGCGTAGCGGGTTTGGGCATTAACCAAATTCATTTCCGTGTCGGGCAAGGGGCCATCATCCCGAATCGAACCCGCTAAACAATAGGGAATTTGGTTTTTAACGCACTCATACATCACCCCTTTGGACAAAAAGCCCGCGTCCACCGCCTGTTGAATGCCGCCATAACGACGAACGGTGTTAATAATTTTGAGATGGTGACGATGGCCACCTCGCACCGGAATGCCCCGTTGCATATCAACCCCCAATGAGGTTCCCATGATGGCTTGCTCGATGTCATGGACGGCGATCGCATTTCCCCCCAAGAGTGCATGGACATAACCTTCACGGATGAGATGGGATAAATGTTGAGCCCCTCCAGTGTGAATAACAACGGGCCCCGCTGTGACCACAATTTTTCCGGCTTGATCCCGAATTTTACGCATTTCCCAGGCGATTTGCTCCACCAACAATTCCACTCGACGCTCACTAGAAACCCCGGCGGCCATGAAGGCAAACTCTTTGTTTTCCTTGCGACTACCCGCTTCATGGGAATCAACTTTTTTGACGGTGCGAATCCCTTCAACCCCTACCATTACCCGATCGCCAACTTGCAAATCCCGTAACAACGTACAGCGGGCCGAGGGGGGATCATTGACCACGACGATCGCCGCATCCATGCGTTGATTTTCCACCGTTACCCATTCACAATTAACGCGAACCTCCGTGGGATAAATGGTACTGACATAAAAATCATCAGGGGCGACACCAGCTTGACTGACAACTTCCGTATTAATATCACAGAGTTCTTGGGGAGGCGGCACTGCTCCTAGATCAATCAACTCCGTCATGATCTCTTCCATCAGTTGGTGAGATGGCGCAGAAACCCGCACTTCAGCGGTGGAAATGCTGTTACGCTCTACCCCCAACTCAAAATTCAAAACCCGAAAACTGCCGCTATTTTCCACCACCAAATCCAAGGCTTGGTTGAGAATACCCGCATCCAGCAAGTGACCTTCCATACGAATCACCCGACTTTCGATGGAAACCGTGGCGTGGACATCCTCTAAAATCGGTTCCGTTACCCGCAAAGTTAGGCATTTTGCCGCACCGCCCGCTTTTAAGAACTCCGTCAAGGGGGTTTCTTTCACCGTAAAACCGACGGCGTTTAAGCGATCTTTTAGGGACTGACTCACCAGATTCATAATGATAATCTGATTGACATTGACCGCATTGCAAGCAAAATTAACTGCATCGCGTTCTTCAACAATGATGCGTTTTTCCGGGGGGATTCGCATTTCAATGACCCGGTTGGAATAGGCATCAAATGCAGGGGGATAATACAACAAATAACCGCCACTGAGGGGACAAAAACAGGTATCTAAATGATAGAAGCGTTCATCAATTAACCGCAGGGAAACCACTTCGGTATCTAACCATTTAGCGATATAAGGATGGGAATCTAATTCAGACCGAAAGCCATAGCCCGCCCAGAGCCAACGACCTTCGCGGTCAAACAAGGCATCACCCGCCCCTTCAAAGGGTAAATCTTTGGGCAGTTCATACACAGTAAACCCATTGGCTTCAAACCAAATTTTGAAATAGGGTTCTTCTCCCTGTCGCTCTTTGTGGTAAAAACGACTAAGCACTACATTTTTACCAAGTACTAAACCAGCATTGGCGGTAAATACCATATCCGGCCAGCCTTTGGCAGGATCAACCAAATCGACGAGGGCACAGTCTGTGATGACTTGATGTAGTTTTTGCCACTGTTCTATCGCTCGCTCTTGGGAAGATTTGTGAATATTGCCCTCCATCCACGGATTAATTACATAATCTACGTCGTAGTGGTCGGGGGGACACATTAGAATTCGAATATCGTCAGCCATGATAGAAATTTAGTTAGTCAGTTAGAAGAGATTGAGAACGAGACGGTTGAATGCGTCAGTGCCAAAGATAAACGTGCCTTTGACGAGATTAACCAACCTTTGATCATACCATGGCAAATTAGGCGATCGCCGTCATCAAATCAAGGAATCAGCAATTCTCATTTTGGTTTATTTATCCTAAAACAAGTGCTTCAATAAGCCGGTTTGCTCAATTTCTTGAACGCCAATTTGGCTTAACTTTTAGCCTCATCACTACCTTCGGATCACGACCAAGGCCTGAGATCAAAAAATACCTCCTAGGACAAAACTCTAAGAGGTAAATAACGCCATCATGGCAAGGGCTAAACTGTAGACCTTAACTCAGGGCTTTTTCGATCGCCGCTTTGAGGGCTGCATCATCGGGGGGAGTTTTGGGGTCAAAACGGCCAATCACGGTTCCATCCCGGCCGACCAAAAATTTAGCAAAGTTCCAGCCGATATCTTCGCCGTCGCCGACCAGGAATTGATACAAAGGACTGCGATTAGGCCCGTTAACATCCTGTTTTTCTAGGAGGGTAAATTCTACGTCATATTTGGTTTGGGCAAAGGTTTTAATTTCTTCGGGAGTGCCGGGTTCTTGGCCACCAAATTGGTTACAGGGAACTCCGACAATGACCAAACCGCGATCGCCGTAAGCCTTGTCCAATGCCACCAAGGCGTTATATTGGGGGGTTAGACCGCACTTACTGGCAACGTTGACAAACAAAACCACTTTATTGTCAATCACCTCTGGCGCCAGGGGGGTTCCATCGAGGGTTGTTAAATTGGTTGGTAATGACATAGTTGTTAAGAAATATTACAGCGTTATTCATTATCGTTTATGGCAGTCACATCCAGGAGAAAAATTGCGATCTTGAATGGCGATCGCCGTTATCCTGTCTTTGTTGAAAATGGCGATCATTGTTTTTGACTGGAGGATGGGCAATAGTTGGCGATCGCTCTGACGTTGCCAATCATCGGACACAGATCCCTCTTGTAACTCACAACCTTGTTCCAGTAGATTGGATCTGTTGGGGCAGATAAGATTACCGGATTAGATCCGATTGCATAAAATTTAAGGCTCAATTATCGTTTCAGGGAGGTGTAAGACGATCAATCGCTAGAAGTCTTACTAGACAAGCGTTACAGTCTAGGCATTAAGTCCAAGGCTGTATCTCTTACCCTTCAAGTGATTGAGGGCTTTTAAAATCTGGATCTCCCTGAAACAGGTATAGAGCCAAATTTAAAATGTGTTTTGCTCTTTTTTACGTAGGCCACTTCATTTCAAGGGCATACGGGCGCAATAGTGGCACTCGTTCCCAGAAATCCTGAAGGCGTTGTGAATGAGGTAGAGGGAGTAAAGCCGATGCTTGTGAGTTATTCCACACATCTACTAATTGAGACAACGTTTCTTGAACCGTTTGAGTTGTCTTGGTTGGACTAGCACCAGCACGCTCAGCGAGTAACTCAAATCGTCTCAACTCTAAAGCAAACCAATTTTTTGTACCTGCCAGCTTAAGGGCAAGTTCAGAGTTCAATTCTGGCCATGCAACTGTACACACCTGATCGTACATTGGTGCGAGGCTTGGATATTGGCTATCCAAATACAATAGTGACCAGTTCTTTAAATGAGCATCTGCATTTCCAGAGGCAATGATAAATGTAAGCCGACGAATAAACTCATAGTATGCATCATCACCAACAAGTTGTTTGACCAATCCACCACACTGTTCATACTTTATGTGGTCATACTTAAGTTCTGGTCGCAGGTTAGTAACCTGGGCAAAGTCTTCTTGATGAATGCGTCCTCCTCTTTGCCTGTCATACCGACGAATCACAAAAACACGATCTCCAAAGTCAGTATGCTTGCTGAGAGAACCACTAACTGTTTTTGCATCTTGTAAGTGACATTCAGGCACATTAAAACCAGCTGACATTGCCCACTGCATTATGGCGTATTCATTCTCGACAGTAAACGGAAAGCGCGCTGAACCTAATTTTACAATCCATTCACCATCTTGATTACTTGCAGGCAGCGTTATTCTATCCGGATCACGTAATACAGAAAATTTCATTTGAACACCAGCTAACGAAAATCGAAGTCCAGGTTCCTTATTTTTCAAAACATCCTCATGGGCCTCCACATACGCAGAGACTTCCGAGCTATCTTGAACTGGTAAATCATCTCCATCTACGCGAACGATTTCCACGGCACCAGGCAAGTCACGCCCAACAGATTCTAATAAAGCTAGATCATCACCTGGGCTTACTCCTAAATTACTTTCGATAAGCTCCCGTAATGCACCATGCTCTGGAATTAAGTTAGCAAAAAATGAGGGAAGCAAGCTATTCCTTCCATAATAAGTTTTGGAAAGATCATCTTCAAAAGATTGGCTTAGTACGGGTCGATTAGGAATTGTTAAATAAGAGTCTGTGAAACGAAATGCAATCTGACCATTTGTGGTTTGAGACAAATAGCCAACTATTGTTCCATTAAGACCCACTCCGAGAGTATTCGTCACGTCTCTTCTCCTGTTTGTTGCAAGATAAAATTAATACTTGGTCGATCACTCATCCCCCAAGCAGCCAAGCGCGAACCAAAAGAATCAACTGTATTTTTCAGGAGATTTCCGCGACATGATAAAAACTCATCTAAATCTCTATTAATGAGAAAATTTGCAGCATTTTTATCAATGCAATGCGATCTAAGTATTTTTGAATCTAATCCCTCCCTGCTAATTAGTTCAACAAGCTCTTTCCGGACTCCTCTAGAAATAGAAGGTAAGAGAATCCGATTTGATGAACTCTGAGTTACCTTAGTACCAATTGGAATAATCTTTTGAAAGGCGTTGAGATCATATTCCTCAACTAGGCTAGCAATATCAATTAATTTTCCATCTTCAGGATTCAGCGGATGAAGTGAGCTTAAAGCTACGAGAACAATGCGGCTATCGGCTGCACGAGCATCAAATTTTTGGGGCAACGTGAAATTTTCTCCTTTTGTACGAGGGACTTCGCCTAAAAGTTTTTGCATAGTTTGTTCCGGTTCATTACCTTTGATAGCATCTAGGCTATGGCGAAGTAAGGTTCTTTCATCAACTAACTTTATTCCTAATAGAGTCCGCCATGTCCATCGAACAAGTAGGCTTATAGTTCTACTATTGGGTTCTGGATAAAGGCCAAAAAACTTCGTAAGAACAAAGAGCGGCAGTGAACGTGGTAGTAGTCTAAGATGAGGAATTTCAGCGTGTGTTTTTAGAAAAATTAGTGCTTGTCTAAGTGCCGGTAATGCCTCGCTGACTGCATCACGAAGTATCTCAGGATCTCGACGATAATGCTCTGAAATGCTTCGGGTAGCATCTAGACCTTTAAAAGCAATAATGGCAGAAAGTAGTTGTTCTTCCGAAGGTCGCCCGATCCCAAGAGCCTTCAATTCATCGGCTAAACCGCTAAGGGTAGATGGCTCATCAGACTTTCGCCCAAAAAGTGCATCATGAATGTCCTCCCATTTCATCTTCTTACCTGAATCATTGATTCGGTAAAAAATATCTCGAAGAAGTTCCTCGTCTTCTGTTTCAACAACATAAAGCGGGATTTCGTATTGACGAATATGTGCTCCGGCCTCAAAAACAGCTTTTCGAAGATCTGAATCTTTAGCGTGCTTCCAATTAAAAACCCACTCGCTTAGGGTCGATGCATCTAGTAACTGTGTAATAGGTACCCATGTTGAGGAAAAAACACCACTTCTAGGAGGAACATCAAATGTTTGTTCTTTAGCATCAAAGTAGAGAACCCAAGGATCATCAGGAGTTGTAGGCAGTTCTTTATCACGTGCCAAGCCAGCAGCGAGTGCAGTCAACCGTTGCTGTCCATCGACAACCCATAATGCCGAATTCGACTCTGGTGCATCGACTTTAACAGAACCATATCGTATGACAGAAGCGGGAGCATACGCTCTTCTCATCAAAAAAGAGCCAACAGGATATCCTTGATAGATGCTGTCAAAAAACAATTTCACGTCCCCTGATTCCCATTGGAGTGGACGCTGAAAATCAGGAACTCGTATTAAGCCACGCTTAACTTCACGAATTAATGCCTCAACTGTAAGAGTTTCTGCTTGGAGGTGAAGTCGTTTTTTTGCTGATACAGTCATATTTTCCAGGAAGACCCTCAATTCAAGCTACTGCCGAGATTTGTTTGTACTTTACGCATCTAGGCATTGTATTGAGTTGTAGCTCAACAGATGGTAGCTTTTACATTCTGAGAAAAAAAAGCCGAGTTTAGTGTCACCCTAACTAGAGATTATGCAGAAATTTTCTGTATAACACTCTTCAGAGCCATGATATGTAAAAAACTTTTGACTATTACTCGATTTAAGCATGATCACAAGAAAAATTCTGTAGATCATTACCCCAAAGCATGTTATCCAGACTAGCGTACTGTAAGCGACATCCTTGCGTCAGAAACTATCATTGCAAATATAGCTCTGATTTTTAATCCCGGATCAATCCGCAATCAATCTTTATAAATCCTATCCATCCCTTTACCCAGGATTATTCCCAACTCTGGCGATCGCCATTGTCAATAGCTAAGCTACGATGAAGTCGATAACTAAGGCAAAATAGAAGCGATCACCTACAAAATAAATCCTTTGCAACATAAAATCAAACGCCAAAACATGAAGCAATTTCGTAACCTGTAAACGGCGATCGCCGATTTTAGCTTTTAGCAGGATTTTAAAACCGTTCATGGCCTCATTACCGTTACAGTTTTTGATTGGTTGTCCAGGCAGCGGCAAGTCATTTTTGGCTGAACAATTACGGCAATGCCTGTCTCAGTATGAAATTATTGCCACCGATCAAATTCGCTTGAAACTGTATGGTCATGAGGCGACCCAGGGATTGTGGTCGGAGGTGGAAAAGGCAGTTTTTGCTCAAATTCAGCAGCTACAAACAACGGGTTACGGCATTATCTACGATGCCACCAATGCTCAATTTATCTACCGTCAACAATTTCTGGCTAAGCTCAAGGATTATGGCATTACTCAGGTTAACGCCTGGGTACTACAAACGCCCTTAGAACTATGTTTGAATCGCAATCAACGGCGATCGCGCCAAGTGCCTTTTGAAATTATTAAAGCTATGGATGAGCAAATTCAACAGCAGCCGCCCCAACTGAGTGAAGGCTTTGAACAGATTATTAAGATCGCCGGAGATCAGGATCTTATTCAGGTTTTGAACAGCCATTTCCAGAGGGGATGACGGGGGCCTATTTTACGAATTTTGGCCGCATTGCGAATCAATTGATTGCGTTCCCGGATCGAAAGTCCCCAGAGTAGATGACAGCTTTGCCGCACTAACACCGATCCCGTAATGCCAATGCCCAGAAATAAACTAAAGGCGGGAATGAGTTGAAAGGCAAAGCCATAACGCACTGCGACCCAGGTAAAATGATCGAGCAGGAGCTGAATATCACCCCGAAATTGAAAAATTGCCCAGGGAATCAGGGTTAGCCAAACCACCGCCACCACCGCCCAGCGACAATAAACTCCTGCACAGTAAAGGCGATAGGCCGGTTTGCTCAAGCATTGCTGGGGAAATAGACGGGGAGCCATGACAAACACCATACGCCGGACAGTTATTAACCTTAAGTCAATTGTTACCGGGGCGGCGGGAAAAGTTCTGTTCGTTTGGGTTGGGGGTTAAAAAGGCGATCGCCAATTAATCCCTGAGACCAGGGCCGTGGCGGAAAATAATGGCTTGATGAGTTTGGTGACGCCTGATCTTATTAGGCATTAATACGACTCAGAAAGGCCCGTAACCGTTCACTTTTGGGGCTACAGAAAACTGTTTCTGGATCACCCTCTTCTTCGATGATGCCTTCGTTGAAAAAGAAAACTCGGTTAGAGACTTCGCGGGCAAATTGCATTTCGTGGGTGACAACGGCCATGATCATGCCTTCTTCAGCCAGTTGTTTCATGACCCCCAAAACTTCGCCGACTAATTCGGGATCAAGGGCACTGGTGGGTTCATCAAATAATAAAACTTCGGGCTGCATACGTAATCCCCTGGCGATCGCCACCCGTTGTTTTTGGCCGCCGGATAGTTGGTCAGGATAATTATCAAAACACATGGCGCGGGAAAACCCCCGGATTCATCCGTGGGGATGCGCCGTGCGCGGCTCGAGTGAGCCTCGCCGAACTCCTTAACTTCCTTGCTAGTCTGACTTTCGGGAGTTAATCACTAAGGACTTGATATAGTCTCTCAAAACTTCTGCCATTGAAAGTTCAATGCTTTCAGCATAATCCTTGAGAGCTTGGTACTCCCTATCGTTCACGTTAAATTGAATTTTCCTGGGTCTTGTCATACTCTAAAAAACAATCTACAATTAGAGTATAGCGGACAGGGTAATTAACCGCTTTAAAAACCCAGTAGCCTAAAGGCACTACGCTGAACCTTGACAATCAAAGATATGCGGTTCTATCCAATAGTTCTAGTTTCTACCGTTCGGCTGAGCTCACGGCCGAAGCCTGTGGATAGGTAAAATCTTTGCAGGAACTAGACGAACAGTTTTGAGACTAACGTTTCAACTCAAACAAATTTTGGAGAAATCTAACTACCCAGGGGCACTGGGAAAGTAACGCTTGGGGAGAGAACCACCTATGTTTAGGGCTT
>Ga0315905_10008500_pt1 | contig 10388 bp, 10 predicted proteins | sample LakEriMetagenome_5_FD_203522 | JGI IMG/M metagenome (GOLD analysis project Ga0315905, IMG submission 203522) | Freshwater fungal communities from buoy surface, Lake Erie, Ohio, United States - Buoy 4 MA121 | ecosystem: Environmental > Aquatic > Freshwater > Lake | place: USA: Lake Erie, Ohio... | reverse complement strand
CCCATGCCCTCATCAATTCGCCCAACAATGACAACCAGCGGTACATTGCCAGTAAACGCCAAGTAAGACATCACCCCTATGCCAAAACAGAATGCAATCGGGACACCAGCTACCAAACAAAATGCAACCAGGCCGCATAAAAAGATGCCGATATTCAGTAAGCCCAGTTGCGCAAATTGACCGGTCAAACTTGAGCAAACGGCAATGAAAACACCAACACCCACAACAGCAACACCCAGTGACTTGATTGAAACTGTTTTGAGTGCGTAAGCGCCAATGACCATCAACATCAGCACAAGTCCAGCAGCGATGGCAGATACCCTCACGCCACTGGGAATTTCAAGTGCTGGCGAGTTAACAATCCATTCACTTTCGATGTGCTCAATGGCTGGGCCAATTAAGAAAATAAGGAACGCACTGATTGCCACCAAAGTAAACGCATGAAATAGCTCGCGCATCGTCCCGCTCATTTTGTCGACGAACATGGTGAGACGAAGGTGCTCGTTACGGTGCATCGCAAGTACGGCACCTAGCATAGCAACCCAAATAAAGGCAAGTGAGACTGCCTCATCAATCCAACCAACGGGTCTAGAGAAAACGTAGCGTGCAATGACGCCCCCAAATAACAAGACCACAATGCCTACCAACAATGCTGCACAAAGCACTTCGATTGGCACCATCCAGCGCGCCAGTATGCGGTCAAATTGAGTCAATTGATTAGTCGTTTGATTCTGCTCTGATCCGCTCACTGCATTGTCTAGGGATGACATGGATTTCCTATATTGATTTCAATGGATAAGTCGAACTAAAACAGACCGACAGCCAAGACCATCGATCTGTTATTTCACAATTCACCGATCATTCGGCTTGTTTTAAAAATTGACTTAAGCCAACTTACCGCTGTACTTTTCGAGTAAGGCCCAGGCCTCTGGTCCGAATTTCTTTTGCCACTCAACGTAGTAGCCAGACTTCTGCAACAGTTCGCGGAAAGGCTTGGTATCTACTTTGTTAAATTGCATGCCTTGACCTTTTAACTTAGCTTCAAGAGTTGAATTGAGCGCATCATGTGCAACGCGCTGCTTCAACGCATTGGCATCCAAAATTTTGGTAGCAATAGCACGCAAATCTTCCGGTAAAGCATTCCAGATTCGCTTGTTACCAACCAAAGCGAAGTACTCCCACATGTGCGATGTGTACGAGCAGAATTTCTGAACTTCATACAGCTTGACAGCATCAATCGTAGGCAGTGCATTTTCTTGACCATCAACCACCTTGGTTTGGAGAGCTGTATAAAGCTCGCCAATCGGTACTGAAGCGGGAGATGCATCAAGTCCTTTGAACACTGAGGTCCACAAAGGTGTTGCTGGCACACGAATTTTCATGCCAACAAGATCTTTGGGCGTTGTAATGGGCTTTGATGAATGGGTGATTTGGCGGAAGCCGTGGTCAAACACTTTGCCAACTTGTACCAAATTGACTTTATCGAAAGAGGCTCGCATGTATGCGCCCAAATCACCTTCCATGGCTTTCCACACTGTTGCGTAGTCAGGGAATGCAAATGCAATGGAATTGATCGAGGCGGCGGGCACCAAGTTGCCATAGATTGAACCTGCGGTACACACGAAATCAATCGCACCTGAACGAACTTGTGACAAAGTGTCTGTATCACTGCCCAACTGACCGCTTGTGTAGACATCAATGTTCAAACGACCATTGGTTTCCTTTTGGATTTCAGCACAGGCAGCTTTCAAGGCTACAGGTGTTGGGTGGCTTTCAGGCAATGTGATCGCAATCTTCATGTTGAATTTGCCGCCAGCTTGTGCAAAAGCCATACTGGGAGCCATTGCAGTTGCAGCTGCTCCAGCAATGCCCTTCAAGAGGATTCGTCGGTTTTGGGTCATGTTCATATCTATCTCCTTGTTAAATTGATAAGTTCTTAAAACACATTGGGTTGATGGACTTCGATGCAATGTCCATCTGGGTCATACAAAAACACTTGGTGCCAACCAGGAATAGCCCAGCATCCGTAATCTGCGTATCGAATGCCCAAGGCATCGCACTTGCGCATAAAGCCTTGAATGTCGTCAGTACGGAAGCAGAAGTGGCCGTGTCCCATGGGGTTCACAAACTTCTTCATCTTGAAACCAGTTTCCAAATCGCGCTCGGCCCAATGAAACTCAATGTCGCCATCGGTCAAAAAGTCAACTTTGCCTGTGTAAGCACGGTCATCGCGCTGACGGCTAATGACGTTGTGCTCTGCGTCTGTGATCGTTCCCAGTTGAAACAGGGTTTGATAAAACTTGGTCAATCTCGGCAAGTTGTCGGTACAAATGTTCATGTGGTGAAACTTGAATTCCATAGCGCTTTCTTTCAGTTAGGTTGTTTCTTCACCTTCAAAAGGTCCTTCAAAGGACCCCCTGCTTCAGTGTTCTGGGAGCTTTTGCTCAGCTCTAGATCGAAGATAAACTAATTCATCTATGAAGTAAATAATTTACCAATGATATTTAATAAGTGTTATCCCTAATGTATTAACAAATAAACTGCTTAAATTTCACTTTATTCAATTACTAATGAATGATAGGATTCACTTATGGAAATATTTACAGAGGCGCCATCATTGGTGCTAGAACCCTCGACCAGCTGCATCCGTACAGAAATCTGCAGCATTGCTTCAGTCAGAAGAGTGGCAGCGATGCTAGACCTAGAGCCCGACGCCTGTAAGGAGGACACCCCCCTGCCAAGGGGTTGGCAATTCATCCTGATGGCGGCGGATACGCGCCGTTCGTCACTCCGTGCAGATGGTTTTCCAGGACTTGGCGTCACCATGCCAGACCTTGGCTTACCTAGGCTGTTATTGGGTAGTAGATCGGTTGACTACCTCCAAGACATTCCAATTGGCGCCCGCCTAACACGACAAAGCGAAATAAAGGAGATCACTCAAAAGGTGACCAAGTCAGGGCCGATGGCTGTCGTGTCAATTCAACATGAGTTGCGTTTGACAGAAACTGCGCAGCCTGCGCTTATCGAAACTCAAACTTATTTGCTTTTGCCTGCAACCAGAGGTGCTGCAGCTTCTCACCTTGCGGACTACAACGGCCCTGTCAAAGGGCAAGTCATGAAAACAGTTGTGCCAGATGAAACCCTGCTGTTTCAATACTCTGCCCTAGGATTTAATACACACAAGATTCACATTGACAGAGCACATGCCAGAAATGTTGAAGGCTTTCCAGATCTGATTGTGAACGGTGGTCTGGTCACTTTGCTTCTGACTGAATTTTTGCGAAATGAAATTGGTGTAAAACTTTCCGCCTTGCGAGTTCGCCACTTGGCGCCACTTTACTGCGGCAGCCCCATCACCATGGTGGCCAATCAAGTGAATTCGAAGTGGCTTCTGCAAGCCTTCGACAACCGCTCAATTTTGAGCGTAGACATGGAAGTAGAAACTCATGACCTTTAAAGCATTGGCTGGCATTCGTGTCTTAGATCTCACCAGTGTGGTGGTGGGTCCTGTTTGCACTTGGCGTTTGGGACAGTACGGTGCAGAAATCATCAAAGTAGAAAATCCCGAAGGCGACCTCATGCGGGGACTGGGCGGCCAATCTCCCACAGGCCAACACTCGGGTGCTTATCTACATTTAAACAGAGGCAAACGAAACATCTGCCTCGACCTCAAAAAAGAAGGCTCTATGGAGGTGATGAACCGGTTGATTGAATCAGCAGATGTCATTGTTGCCAACATGCGCCCACAAGCTTTGAAGAAATTAGGCATTGACTCTGAAACTGTTCGCAGCAAATACCCCAACAAAATTTACTGCTTGATCACTGGCTACGGCACAGACGGTCCTTATGCCGGTATGCCCACGTACGACAGTGTGGTTCAAGGTGCAACGGGTATGGCGGGCTTGTTTTTACAACGCGATGGCCAACCCAACTATGTGCCGATGTTAATTTGCGATCACGTGGCTGGTGAAATTTCAGCAGGGGCAATTTTGGCAGCTATCGCTGAACGAAATGTGAGTGGCAAAGGGTGCAGCATTGAAGTTCCCATGTTCGAAACAATGGCCGCTTTTGTATTACAAGAGCACTTGGCGCAACAAAGTTTTGATCCGCCAGTGGGTCCTGTAGGGGATCAACGCCTATTGAGTCCACACAACAAACCGGTCCAAACTAGTGATGGCTGGATTTCCTTTACAGTCAATACTGACCCACAAGTTCGCGCATTTCTAAGAGTGACTGAGCGAAGCGACTTGCTCAACGATGAGCGCTTCAATTCAGTTGCCGCACGAGCTACAAACGTGAAAGAATGGTTTGCAATTCGAGGCGCACCACTGACAAATAAATCAACCCAGGACTGGCTTGATTTACTGCAGGCGGCAGACATTGCAGCGCAAGCATGCCACACACTTCAAACACTTCCTAACGACAAACATCTCAAAGCAGTGGGTTTGATTCAATATGAGGACCACCCCACAGAGGGCAAAACTGCCGTCATTCGGTCGTCTATCAAAGTTGATAGCGCCTTTCTTGATCTAAGAGAGACATCTCAACCCAAAGGCTGGGAAACACAAAAATTACTCGAAGAAATGGGCTACTCAGCAGTTGAAGTGACAGCTCTCTTAGCAAAAGGATCAGCAGTTACAGCGGCTGTCTAACTTTCAACTCGAATTCCGTCTAAACGAAGGGCGCGCCTTTGATCGTACCGCCAACTTTAGACGAGACAGCACGTGATGCTAAGCCCAGTGCTGCCGTCACCTCAGGGATAGATTTCCGCTGATTCTGATCAATACGTTCTGCATAAGGCACAGTCAATGCAGCTAGTGCCCTGCCCTGCGTGTCCAAAATAGGAAAACTGACAGCATATAAACCACGTACTTGCACACTTGGGATAGATTCAAAACCAACTTTCCGAATCGTCTCCAAAATGGTATTGATCTGCGGGTCAGAGTGCTCGGGACGTCTTTGCACAGATTCTTCAAGCCATAGCTTAGACGTTTCTGCTGTTTGAAAAGCCACAAGAACACGTCCAGAAGCAGAGATAAGGACATCTAACTCAGACCCAGTTCGCACACTGAATCCCATGCCGCTAGGCGCATCCACTTTAGCCAAGACCAACTGTTTGCCTTGAGAATAAACTGTCAAATGGCAAGACTGATCTAAATCTTTCGCCAGTCTTTGCATGACAGGCAGTGCTTCGGCCAACAAACGCTGTGTAGGCGGACTTATGTGTGCCAACTCAAAAAGTTTGGTCGTAATAGCGTATGAATTTTCGTCAACTTGCGAAACATAGTTGCGGTCTACTAAGCAATTCACCATTCGGTAAATCTCACTTACGCTTCTATCAAGGCTTTTTGCAATCTCTTTTTGACTTAGAGCACGGTCACTTTTACAAAGCATTTCAAGAATATCAAGGCCTTTTTCTAGCGCCGGTGCTGAGTAAACCCTGCGATCCGATTCAGAAGCTTTAACTTCAGCCTTCAATTGTTTTGCCATAGATTATTTACCAATAAAAAGGTTCTTTCACTGGGTAATCATAACAATGTGCTCGAAAGCTTATATTGCTCCCAGAATACTCAAAAACAACCACCACAGTTTATGAAGGTGGGTTTGATGAATTGGTGGGCCCACCAGGACTTGAACCTGGGACCAAAGGATTATGAGCAGCTTCAATAAATAAAACTCTTTATAAATCAATAGGTTACAAGCATTCTGCGGCAGTGTGGAAGCAAATGTGGAATCATGCTAGATTGAGTTAAAAAGCCTAACGGCACTAATGGTCCATTAATTACTAAGTTAGCTAGCATTTACAAGCGCTCATGGAAATTACCAAACTTAACCTGTCCAGATTCGACTTCACTTCGATTCGACTAGCTGTTCTTTGCGCACAAACAGAAAATCTGACCAACGCTGCGCGCGAATGCCATTTGGTTTTACCCGCTGCCAGTCGACGAATTCGAGAGCTTGAAGTTGCCCTAGGAACAAAACTATTTGTAAGACACTCAAGAGGACTTAAAGTCACCCCCGCTGGCAAAGTTTTCATGCGCAGAGGTCTGTCTTTGCTGCAAGAGCTAGAAGGAACCATCAAAGAACTCAATGATTTAGACAAAGGCATTGTTCGACATATTCACTTGTTCGCAGGTACCGCTGCAATCAGTCAATTCTTACCACCTCTCATTGCCAAATATTCTAAAAAATATCCCGAAATTCAAATTGACCTTGAGGAACAAGTTTCTGAACAGGTTGTCTTGGCACTGAAGGCTGGCAAAGCAGAAATGGGGGTTTTTGTAGAAGGTTCCAACACAGAAGGATTGGATGTCCAAGTCTTTCGTGCAGATGAATTGGTTCTCATATTTCCTAAAGGGCATCATTTAACGGGTAAGAAGCCCATCGCATTTTCAGAAACATTGGACGAGCAATGGATCAGTTTAAATCCTGGTGCTGCCATGTTGAATCAGCAAATGAGTGCGGCATCCGCTATTGGCAAACGAATCAACCTTCGCATGCAAGTCAATAGCTTTGATGCAGTGACGCAAATGGTTGCTTCAGGCTTGGGTGTAGCTTTACTGCCTAAAGCATTCGCACTTTCAGTCCTTCAAGTTAATCACCTGAATTGGCGAGCGCTTCAAGATCAATGGGCTCAAAGAAAGTTAATGGTGGGCATACGTAAAGATGCCGGCCCCGATGTAATTGCACTCAGGGACTTCCTCGTTCAGACTTAGCAAAACGCTAAGACAGACTGACCAAAGAACGAATAGACGCACATTTGCATTCGCATCAAACTGCGATGCATGAATCGTCAAGAAACCCCGCCTGCAAATCAAAACACTTCCGCCCTACAAGGCATGAAAGTGTTAGAACTGGGTCAACTCATTGCAGGGCCTTTTGCTGCTAAAACATTAGCTGACTTTGGTGCAGAAGTTATTAAGATTGAGCCCCCAGGAAGTGGTGATCCACTTCGCAAATGGCGAATGCTCAAAGACGGCACCTCAGTTTGGTGGCAAGCTCAATCACGCAACAAACGCTCCTTGGCTCTGGACCTTAGAACTCCCGAAGGCCAAGCGCTGGTTAACAAACTTGCTAATGAAGCCGACATCCTCATTGAAAACTTTCGGCCTGGTGCATTAGAAGGATGGGGACTTTCACCTGAACGCCTGATTGCAGAAAATCCCAAACTGATTGTTTTGCGTATCAGCGGTTATGGCCAAACTGGCCCCTATCGCAATCGTCCCGGCTTTGGTGTAATTGGTGAAGCCATGGGGGGCTTGCGCCACCTGACAGCAGAACCAGGACGTGTGCCTGTTCGCGTAGGCGTCAGTATCGGGGACACATTGTCTGCCCTGCATGGTGTGATTGGTATTTTGTTGGCTCTGCAACATCGCCACACCACAGGCAAAGGACAAATCATTGATGTAGCGCTGTACGAATCAGTATTCAATTGTATGGAAAGCCTGCTCCCCGAGTACAGTGCCTTCGATGCTGTCCGTGGACCTGCTGGCAGTGCTCTGCCCGGTATTGCACCCACCAATGCCTACAAATGCAAAGACGGTGCATACGCCTTAATCGCAGGCAATGGTGACAGCATTTTTAAACGCTTGATGACACTCATTGAGCGCGAAGATTTTGCAAATGATCCAAGCTTGACTGATAACACAGGACGTGTTGCGCGAGTCAAAGAACTTGACCAAGCTATTGAAGCATGGACCCTTCAACGAAATGTGGATGAGGTGCTGGAAAAACTTGAAAGTGTGTCTGTACCCGCCGGTCGCATTTACAACATTGCCGACATTGCAGCCGATCCGCATTACGCAGCCAGAGAAATGCTGCAAGAAATTGATATGAACGACGGTAGTAAGTTGACGATACCGGGTGTGGTTCCCAAGCTGTCTTTGACGCCCGGACAACATCGCAGAAACGCCCCCACACTTGGGGAAGACACAGATTCAATTCTGAAAGAGATGGGCTTGAGCGCGGCGCAAATTGCAGAACTCAAAGCCAAAGGCATTGTTGGAGGTGTTGCATGAAACAACGAATCTATTTCAACGAAGTGGTGACACGCGATGGGTTCCAAATGGAACCAGCGTTTGTACCGACCGACACCAAAGTTGAACTGATAAATGAACTCAGTCAATGCGGCTACTCAAAAATTGAAGTGACGTCATTCACCTCTGCCAAAGCCATCCCTATGCTGCGCGATGCCGAAGAAGTGATGGGGCGCATAGAACGCGCGCCGAACCTCGAGTACACCGTCTTGGTACCAAACGTCAGAGGCGCCGAGCGAGCGATGGACGTTAAGCCAGACGAGTTCAACTTGGTCATGTCGACCTCTGAGACGCACAACCTCTCCAACTTGCGCATGCCACGCGAGAACAGCTTTTCTGGCTTGCGTGAAGTGATTCAAAAGTTTGGGGCTTTGGTGCCCATCAACGTGTCACTGTCTGCCTGCTTTGGTTGCCCCATGGAAGGCGATGTGGCGCAAGCAGAAGTATTGCGTTGGTCACAGCGCTTTGCAGATCTGGGCGTGCGCGGATTGACCATTTGCGACACCACTGGCATGGCGCAGCCATCACAAGTTGCAGCCATGTGCGAGGTGTTGCAAAAGCAATTTCCGTCACTTCAATTAACCCTTCACTTCCACAACACAAGGGGCATGGGTCTGGCCAATGTACTGGCAGCCGTGCAAACAGGCATTAATCGTTTTGACGGCTCTTTGGGCGGACTGGGCGGATGTCCTTATGCGCCCGGCGCCAGCGGCAACATCTGTAGTGAAGATGCCATTCACATGCTCGACGCCATGGGCTATGACACGAGCATCAATTTAGAGCGTTTGCTGCCCATTGCGCGGCACTTGCCTGAAGTCGTAGGCCATGCCGTGCCCGGACAGGTTGCAAAAAGTGGGCGCACATCAGACCTTCACCCTGCACCGGCGTATGTGAATGATTTGAAAAAGGAGTTTTCATGATTGACCATCTAGACCATTTGGTGTTGACCACAGCACGCGAAGCAGCATGCATTGACTTTTACACACGCGTTTTGGGCATGCAACTAGAAACGTTTGTGGGCGGAACCCCGCCCGTCGAAAGACGGGCTTTTAAATTTGGCAATCAAAAAATAAACATCCATGTGCAGGGTTCAGAGTTTGAGCCCAAAGCACATCTGCCTGTCCCTGGCGCTTTGGATCTTTGCTTCATTGTTAAAACTTCTTTAGACGAAGTAGTGAATCGATTGAACCAATGCCAATGGCCCATCGTTGAAGGCCCCGTGATTAGAACGGGCGCCACCGCAAAAATCAATTCAGTCTACGTTCGTGATCCAGACTTCAATTTGATTGAACTTTCAGTATTGATTTAAAGACTTACAAATAAAGGAGACAAGCATGAGAAGAAAAATGATTTGGCTAGCAGCAGGCGCGTTGTTTTTGGGCGCATCGGCATTTGCTCAAAACAAATATCCTGAGCGGCCTATTACCATCGTGGTGCCCAGTGCACCTGGCGGCTCTACTGATTTCACAGCACGCTTAATTGCTGAGCCACTTTCGCGCGCTCTCGGTCAACCCGTTGTAATTGACAATAAGGCGGGCGCTGCTGGCAACATCGGCAATATGGCTGTTGCAAAAGCAAAACCTGATGGCTACACATTGCTGCTGGCCTACAGCGGCTATCAAGTGGGCAATCCACATCTGTTTAAGAAAGCTGGCTGGGACCCCATTAAAGACTTCACGCCCATTGCTTTGCTAACCCGTGCACCCCAAGTTTTAGCGACCAAGGCAGACTTGCCTGCCAACAATTTGCGTGAATTGATTGCTTTCGCAAAAGCCAATCCCAATAAACTGAATTACGCGTCCTCTGGTAACGGCTCCATCCAACACATTGCGGGTGAACTGTTCAAGCAAATGACGGGAACTTCCATTCAGCACATTCCCTACAAAGGCGCTGGACCAGCGGTGCAAGATCTATTGGGCGGGCAAGTAGACTTATTTTTCACCACACCCGCCTCTGTCGTGAGTCACATCAAAGCTGACAAGCTAAAGGGCTTGATTGTTACTAGCAATTCGCGACTCACATCACTACCGCAAGTGCCTACCAGCAGAGAAGCTGACCTCAAAGAGTTCACCATCGATTCTTGGTTTGCTCTGTATTCACCGGCTGGCACTTCACCAGAAATCGTTAATCAAATTAACGCTGAGATAGCCAAAATTCTGGCAATGCCAGACATCAAGAAAAAGGCTGAAGATGCTGGCACTATGGTGGACCATATGAATCCGTCGCAACTGGGTGAATACACGCGAAAAGAGCTTGAATATTGGGGGCGTGTGATTCAATCTGCCAAGATCACAGCGGAATAAGCGGTCGAGAGATAAGAAAAGCCACTGACTTCAAAAATCAGTGGCTTTT
>Ga0315905_10008499_pt1 | contig 10390 bp, 4 predicted proteins | sample LakEriMetagenome_5_FD_203522 | JGI IMG/M metagenome (GOLD analysis project Ga0315905, IMG submission 203522) | Freshwater fungal communities from buoy surface, Lake Erie, Ohio, United States - Buoy 4 MA121 | ecosystem: Environmental > Aquatic > Freshwater > Lake | place: USA: Lake Erie, Ohio... | reverse complement strand
TCCACATCCCCTGGGCCCGGGAAAGAGCCGTCCCCGATGCCATCGAACCCACCCCGCCGCTCGGCGACACCCCTTTCCACCGAAGGCTTCCAGCTCATCCCCCTCGAAGACCTCGTGCGCATGAAGCTCATTTCCTTCCGCGACAAAGACCGCATGCACCTCCGCGACCTGGCGTCCGTCGGCCTCATCGATGGCGAATTGCCCGCGAGATTCCCCACAGCCCTCGGCGAGCGCCTGCAACAGATCCTTGACGATCATGAGGGGTGATTTGTTCGGCAACTGCACCTAGGCACTGTCCATAGCAAACAAGCAATGAACCGGAGGCCGTCCCGGCCTTGTCGCTGCCGATGCGAAGCAATATCCACCGAGCTTCCGCGGTCCCTTTTCAAGGCCGGGACAGCCTTCCTGCCGGACCCTCCTGCTTTTTCAAACACTGCACTAGCCTCCCCCCCGCCCCCACTCCGCGTTTGCACTCCCCGGACCCGTGGCCCGTATATCTAGGATGGATCTCCAACTCAAGGCCGCCCCATGGTCGCCGCCTTCCGTCCAATGGCTCGGCCGCATCTCCTATCAGGACGCCCTCGCCCTCCAGGAATCCACCGCCCGCTCGCTCCTCGATCCCCTCACCCCGGAATCCATCTTCCTCCTCGAGCACGACTCCGTCTTCACCATCGGCCGCACCCAGGACCGCTCCAGTCTCGGCAACCCCCAATCACTCCCCGCCCCGCTCGTCGAAATCGGCCGCGGCGGCAAAGCCACATGGCACGGCCCGGGCCAACTCGTCGGCTACCCCATCCTCCGCCTCGCCTCCTACGGCCACGACCTCCACCGCTACCTCCGCTGTCTCGAACAGGCCCTCATCAACGGCACCCGCGCCCTCGGCATCCCAGCCACCCGCCGCGACAACCTCACCGGCGTCTGGGTCGAAAACCGCAAACTCGCCAGCATCGGCGTCGGTGCCCGCCAGTGGATCTCCATGCACGGCTTCGCCATCAACATCGCCGGACCACTCGACGGCTTCTCCGCCATCACCCCCTGCGGCATCGACGGGGTCACCATCACATCCCTCGAACGCGAAGGCGCCCCAAACCTCAATGTCGCCGCAGCCGCCTCCCACTTCTCTCCGTACCTCCTCCACGCCCTCTCCGACCTCCACGCCGGCGCTTCCTTCTCTTGACGCCATTGCGTTTCGCTTAACCCAGCCTTTTCTCCTCTCATCGCCATGACCCCGAAAATCGACCCCGCGCTGCACAAGGACAAGAAACCTTCATGGATCAAGGTCCGCCTCCCCAGCAACCCGGTCTTCTGGTCCACCAAAGCCCTCGTCTCCGACCTCAAACTCCACACGGTCTGCGAGGAAGCTCAGTGCCCCAACCGCTGGGAATGCTGGAGCCAGGGATCCGCCACTTTCATGATCGCAGGCGATCGCTGCACCCGCGCCTGCGGCTTCTGCGCCGTCAAAACCGCCAAGCCCTTCGCACTCGAAGCCGACGAACCTGACCGCGTCGCCGAAGCCACCAAACGCATGAACCTCAATCATGTCGTCATCACCGCCGTCGCCCGCGACGACCTCCAGGACGGCGGAGCCCTCCACTTCGCACGCACCATCGAAGCCGTCCGCCGCGAAAACCCCGGCATCATCATCGAAATCCTCGTCCCGGACTTCAACGGCCGCGATGACGCCCTCCAAACCGTCATCAACGCCCGCGCCCACATCTTCAATCACAACCTCGAAACCGTCGAGCGCCTCACCCCACTCGTCCGCAGCCGCGCCCAGTACCACCGCAGTCTCCACGTCCTCAAACGCGCCAAAGAAATGGCCGGCGGCAAGGTCGCCACCAAAAGCGGTATCATGCTCGGCCTCGGCGAAACCGAATCCGAAATCTTCCAGGCCATGGACGACCTCCGCGACTCCGGCGTCACCGTCCTCACCCTCGGCCAGTACCTCCGTCCCTCGGAACAGCACCTCCCCGTCGTCGAATACATCCACCCGGACCAGTTCGCCAACCTCAAAGTCATCGCCGAACGCAAGGGCTTCCGCCACGTCGCCTCCGGTCCCCTCGTCCGCAGCTCCTACCACGCCGCCGACTTCAAACCGGAACTCGACCTCACCGAGGACTGAACCAACCCTCGCAGCTCGGCCCGCTCACAGGATGTTCTCCACAAACCGCCGCGCTTCAAACGCGTCGAAATCCCCCGCGCCCTCGCCCGTCCCGATAAACCGCGCCGGAATACCCAGCTCATCCTGAATCGCAATCACACACCCACCCTTCCCGCTCCCATCTAGCTTCGTCACCACCACCCCAGTCAACCGCCCCACCGCCTTCTGAAACTCCTTCGCCTGCTGTAGCGCATTGCTCCCAGTCGTCGCATCCACCACCAGCAGGGTCTCGTGCGGCGCCGTCGGATCTTTCTTCCCGATCACCCGCTCGATCTTCGACAACTCCGCCATCAGATTGTCACGCGTGTGCAACCGACCAGCCGTGTCACATAGCAGATACTGAATCCCACGCTTGCTCGCCGCTTCCCACGCGTCGTGACACACCGCCGCTGGATCCGCCTTGTACTGGCCCTTCACAATCGGCACGTCCAACCGCTGCGCCCACACATCCAATTGCTCAATCGCCGCCGCACGAAACGTGTCCGCCGCCGCCAGCATCACCGTGTTCCCCCGCCCTTTCAGCCAATGCGCCAACCGCGCCGTCGAGGTCGTCTTCCCAGTCCCGTTCACCCCCACCACCAGCACCACACACGGCTTGTCCGCAAACAACGGCAACCCCGGGTTCTCCGCAGGCAGCAACGCCAGCATCTCCCGCCGGCACACTTCCACCACTTCCTCAGGATCAAGGCTCCTCCCCATCTCCCGCAGCCGATCCAGAATCCGCTGCGTCATCCGCCACCCCACGTCACCCGTGATCAGCGATTCCTCGAGTTCATCGAGATCTACCTTCCGCCGCGTGAAGCGCTGAATCAGTTTTTTGAAGAAGCCAGCCATGCAAGCCGCAGGGCATAACGCCTCACACGCTGATTGCAAGATTCAATCCACGCACCCGCCGCCCCCCAGCCCACATCACTTCCGGCCCGCCGCCGCCCGTCGACGACGCAGGAACGGCACCGCTCCAGCCAGCGCCAGCGCCGCACTCCCCGGCTCCGGCACATACGTCAGCGCAATGTCATTCCCATCCGTGCCCGCCAACCCCGATTCCTGATACGTGATCGTCCAGTAATCATCAGGATCCGCTGACCCGCTCGCCGCAAATTGCGTGCCTTCAGGCAACCCGGTGAACACTCCCACTACCGAATCCAATGACCCGTCATTGTCCCAGAGCAGCACCTTCGACAGCACTTCCGGCACAAATCCCCCAGTCAGCGTCACCTCAAGATTACCATTCAGACTCACCGCCCCAGTCGTCGCCAACTGCGACAACCCAGCCGCAGGCGTCATCCCACCAACTTCAAACCGGAACACCGTCGCCGCATCAGACGAGAACGCCCCAGTCGAGAACCTCCCGATCGGCGTGATGATCCCTCCGGAACTCGTCACCGATCCCACCGTGCCCGAACCGCTCAGCACCGCCCCAAGGTTCACCGTCGTCGCACTGAACGCCGCACTCCCATCCACCCGCAACTCCCCGCCATTCACCACCGTCGCACCCGTGTACGTCGACACACTCGCCGGAGCCAATCTCATCGTCCCCGCGCCTTCCTTCGTAAACCCGCCCACCGCAGACGCAAAGTCCGCCGACTGATCCAGCAACGGCGTGCTCACCGTCAGATCCGCTCCCGCATTCCCCGTCGCATCCGCCACAGTGAACACCGTGTTCGCCCCAAGGTGGTTCCCCTTCCCATTCCCCGTCTCAATCGACGACGCCACCGACCCACCAACCGCCACCGACCCACGGAACTGGTAGCCTTGATAGCCACCACTGTCCGACGCCGACTGCACCAGCGTCCCCCCATTCAACTCCACATTCCCCAGCACGTTGTACCGCGTGCTCGTCAGGGTCCCCCCATTGACCGCCGTCGTCGGCAGATTCAAATTCCCCACGCCGTTCCCGTAAATGTTGTTGCTCGTGAAGCTCAGAGTGGCACCACTACCCACCGTAACCCGGCGACCCGCCGTATTCGCCACCCCCAACGGCCCCGCACTCCCATTCGCCGCCGCCGCAGAACTCGCCACCAGCGTGCCCCCATTCACCGTCACGTCGCCAGTGAAATTGCTCGCCCCCGCCGCAAGTGTCAGCGACCCAGCCCCCTCCTTCACCAGCGCCGTCCGACCACTGATCGTCCCGTTGAACGCCGTCGCAGGCGTCGTCGCCTGATTCACAGTCAAGGTCGACAATTGCCCAGCATTCCCGTTCGAAATCCCCTTCGTCAGCGTATTGCCAGTCACCGCCGCCCACTCCAGCCCAGCCACCGTCTGATTGAACCCGTTCAAATCAACCGTCGCCGCCTGGTCTCCCGTCTGCCCAATCACCAACCGTCCGTTCGTCGCCAGCGCATCATTCGCACCAAGCCGGATCGTCCCGAACGCCGCGTTCGTCGAACGGAAGTTATTCCCAGTCGAATTAATCACCGCCACCGCACCATCCGTCACCGACAACGTCGATCCCGCCGACGGCAGATTCACCGTCCCGTTCACCACATGTGTCCCCGCCCCGCGCAGGAACAAAACGTTCGAGAATGGCGACAACCCGCTCTCCACAAACGCCCCCGGCGTCGTCTCCGAGATACTCCCGTTATATGTCGCCACACTACCCGCTGCCGCGTTGAACTGCACAATCGCACTCCCGGAAACCGTCACCGGGCCATTGATCGCCACCGCCCCAGACGTGTTCATCCCCGTCCGCAAACTCAACGCCGCCGTCGGTAGCGCCGAAGTGAAGTTCAATGTCGTCGCCGCAGGCAAGGTCACCCCGCCGCCCAGCGCCAGATTGTTCGCATTCCCAGTCGTCACCGATGCCGCAGGATGATTCACTGTAATCGATCTCGCATTTGGCACCGCCGCCTGATTCGGAATCGTCAGGGTGCTCAGAATGTTGCTCGTCCCATCCACCGAGATATCCCCGCTGTACCCGCCATTGCTCCCGCTCAGCACATAGTTCGTAGTCGTGCTCACTGTCCCCGCCGTCCCCGTCGTGCTGAAGCGCAACGCCCCGCTCCCACTCAGATTGCCGGAAACCGTGTACGTCACCGCCGTCGTCCCAGTGTGTGCAATCGTCCCGCCTCCAGTTCCCACTGCCACATTCCGCGCCGCACCCAGATCAATCGCCGTCGTCCCACTATACGCCAACCGCCCACCATTGCTCAATGCCACGCTGTTCCCCACCGCTCCACTCCCTAGGCTGTTCGCATTGCTGATCGCAACCGTCCCACCGCCAATGCTCGTCACCCCAGTGTGCACGTTAGGCCCCACCAGCGTCAATATCGACGCCCCAGTCTTCGCAATCCCAGTCACCCCGGTCAATTGATTGTCCGTCGTGCTCGTCAGCGTGTAATTCGACGTCTCCGACGTCACCGCCACCGACGCAGGGGCCAGCTTGCCACCCAGCGTCACCGCAGGATTCGCACCACCCTCTGCAAACGTCACCCGGTCAAAATTGAAGAACACATCCTCTGCCGACGCGCCGTTCGTCCAGTTCTTCGCAGAGTTCAGGTTCCACGCACCACTCACCGCACCCGACCACTTCAGATCCAATCCCGCCGCAATGTCGACATTGATCGCACTGCCGGAATCAATCACCACAGGGGCCTGCCGGAACGTCGCCGCATCCGCCACTTCAAACGTCCCCCCTCCACTCCGCGTGCCATACTGAATCGCCGCATACAACCCCGCAGATGCCGGGGCCGCCGTCAGATTCAAAACCGTCCGCCCCACCGAGTTCAATACACCCGTCGTCAGCGCGCCCGACGTCGTCGGATCAAAATGCAGCGTGTTCACCGCTCCCGCCGTCGTCCCAAGGTTCAAGGTCGTCACCTGCTGCGGCTCGCCAGACAATGCCGCACCATCAGCCACCGCCATCGCCCCGGCACCCAAATCATTCGGCACATCCAGTCGACCCGCACTCACCGTCACATTCCCCGTATACCCGGCAAGGCTCCCCGTCAGGGTCGTCGTGCCCACCCCCTGCTTCACCAGATTCGCCCCCGTCCCGGCACTCGACAAATTCGCCGAAACCGTCTGCGCCGTCGTCGTGCTCAGATTCACCGATCCTCCACCCGTCAGGCTCAAGGTCCCCTTCCCTCGCACGTTCTGACTCAGCGTAAACCCATTGCCCGCCCCATTCGTATCCAGCGTCGTCGTCGTCCCACCCACCGTGTCAATCACCGCATTCAACGGCACCGTGATCGCCGCACCCGTCCCAGTCCCCGTGCCCGTGTTGTCCACCCTCACCGTCCCCCCACCAAAACTCACCGCCGCACTCGCATTCCGCTGAATGATCCCCCAGTTGCTCCGCAGGTTCAGCACCCCACCACTCAGATTATAGCGGTCAATCCCATCCGGCATGTTCACCCCAGCTCCCGAGTCGCCACGGTTGTCCAGCACCACCCAGTTCGTCGTCACCGTCCCACCCGTCTGATTGAAAATCCCCGTCCCATCAATCCCCAGATAAATCCCCCCACCGGAAATCACCGACGTCGCACCACCGGAAATATTATTGTCACCAGTCGCATTCGCACCACCCGCACCCGCCGTCGATGGTGTCAGCGCCGGCGACGCCCCAGTCAGCGTCAACTGACCCCCACTCATGTTATACACCGATGTGTTCGTCCCGAAATGCCCCACCCGAACCTGCCCCACTACACCCACATCACCACCACTCTGATTCACCGTCCCACTCATCCCCGCCGTCTCGGAAACCCCCAGATAATTCGCCCGCACCGTCGCTCCAGGCAGAATGTTCAGCGTCGCATTGTTCTGCCCGGACGCCACCAGCAACCGCTCCGCAGTCAGCGATCCCGTGATCGCCGCCACCGCATTCGCACGCGACTGACCAACCCGCACCGAACCACCTGCCGCTGGCGCAGCCGCCCCAAGCGTGATCGCATTCCCGCCATCATTGAATCCGGAACCCGTGGAATCCAAATCCACAAATGTGTTCGTCAGCGTCGTTCCCGTCGCCGTTATCGTCTGCCCAGGTGCCAGCGTGTACCCATTCGAACGGTCAAAACCAATCGCCGCCAGCGCCGTATCACCATTCAACGTCACATTACCCAGCCCCAGAGTCCCCGTCGTCCCGCCATTGCCCACATTCAATCGCTGCGTCCCGGACGTCCCGCCGGAATTGATCCAAATGTTCTTCAACGGATTTGCCCCGGAACTGTTGTCCCCAGTCAGCAGAATGGTCGTGGCCGAACCTCCGCCACCCACCACCAGCAGATCCGTCGCATTCGTCGTGCTGATCGACCCGGAAATCGTCGCCGTGCCATTGTAGGCCTGAATCTTCGTGTTGCCACTGATTCGGACCCCACCCGCAAGGGTCGCCCCATTATCAAGCCGCAGCGCTCCGATCCCGCCATACGCCAGCCCAGTTCCCGCCGCCGGCGTCCCACCCGCCGTCTCAGAATAGCCAGTTCCCGTAATCGTGAAATTGTTGTTGTACGTGTTGCCGCCAGCCAGCCACACCTGCGCGCCGTTCTCCACAATCACTCCCGCCGAACCAAGGCTCGTCGGCGTCATCTGCGTGTTCGTCCGATACGTCCCCAGCGCCCCCGCCACCGACGTCGTAAACCGCCACGTCCCGTTGAATCCAGAGTTGTTCCCCGTCAACGCCACGTCCCGCACCGCCGCTCCCGCCGCCGTATGCGGATTCACCTCCACCGTCCCCGACCCGGTAATGCTGCGCGAAAACGCAATGTTCCCGTCATCCCGCGTCAATCGCAACGTCGCTCCCGACGCCACACTCACCCCGCTCGTCCCCGACAACACCACGTTGCCAGTCACATCGTGATCCAACTCCAGCGTCCCCGCAGAAACCGTCGTCGCCCCACTGTACGAATTCGCCGTCTGCAGCACCACCGTGCCATCACCAGTCTTCGTTAGCCCAGTCGCACCAGTAATCCCAACCGCACCCACTCCCGTCAGCGTATACGGCGTCGCCGTCGTGTTCGTGAAACTCACCGCCGCAGGCGTCACATTCCCAGTCACCGAAACCGTGCTGCCACCCGCACCCAGCGGGCCATCCCCGAACACCACCGAGTCGTATTCAAGGTACTTCGCCGCTCCCCCGCCAGTCTCCAGCTTCCAGTTCTCCGTCGTATTCGTGTCCCACTTCCCATCCACCCCGCCCGTCCACACCACCCGGTCATTGCCAGTCACTTCCAGCGCGAACGACGAGCCTGTATCCACCACGTTGCCCGTCATGTGCCCCGGCAACGCCGCCACAAATGCCCCCAATCCCGGACTCGCACCCGCGTAATTCATTAGTGGATACGTCCCATTCGCAATCAACCCGCCCACCTGCGGTACCGCCAGCGTCACCGTGCCGCTCCCCGTCGTCAACGCCCCAGCATTGATCGTGTCCTGCACCGTGCCCACCTGCACCCGCACCGTCGCATTGCCAGCTCCAAAACTCAATCCCGGCAGGCTCAACGTCCCCGCCTGCCCAATCGACGACGCCGCCACCGTCCCCGCATTCACACTCAGCGCCCCACTCGACCTCACATTCCTCAACACCAGCGTCCCCGCCCCATCCTTGCTGAAACCCGCATTCGCCGTAATCGCCGCCCCATTCACCGTCAGATCATCCACCGCTAGCGTATCCGTGACCGTAAACGACCGGCTCGTTCCGCCAAAGCTGATCGTCCCGCCCGCCCCCGCATTGATCGTGTGTGCCGCCGCACTCGTCGCCGTCGACACCGTCGTCACATTACCATCAAGGCTCAGTGTCCTCGTCCCCAAATTCACCGTGCCCGTGAAATTGCTTCCCACACCCGCATTCCCCAAGGCCACACCCGCTAGCGTCTGATTGAACCCATTCAGATCCAGCGTCCCGTTCGCAGACCCGCCCAGCGTCGGCACCAACCCCACCGGAATCCCGTTGTTCGCACCCGCCAGCGCCGTCCCTGTCACCACAAACGTCCCGCCAATCGACCCACCACCACTGAAAATCACCCGGCCATCCCGCTGCGACAACCCAAGCGCCGCCCCACCATTCACCGCTCCCGCCAGCACCAGTTCGTTACCCGTCGCCGCTCCTCCCACCAACGCACCGCCAGCGGACGGCAACGCATTGATCGTCACCGTCCCGTTCACCGTCGCACGCCCAGTCCCCGTCTGCTGAATCAACCCCTGTCCCACCGCTCCACCCTGCGCAGTCCCAATCACCAAACTGTTCCCAATCGTCACCCCTCCGTTGATGAAAAGCCGCCCACTCCCGGAATTCCCGTACGTAATCGTCCCGGACCCGGCCGCCGTCGCATTGTTCAACTGCAGAACCCCCGCGTTCAGATTCACCCCGCCACCAAAACTGTTCGCCCCTCCCAGCACCCACGTGCTCGTACCCGCCTTCGTCACCGAAACCGTTCCCGCACCATTCCCAATCAACCCGGATGCCGTGCTCGCCGTCGTGCTCGTCCCGCCCAACGTCAGCACCCGCGCCCCCGCCACGTTCGACGTCACCCCGTTCAGCACCGTCAGCGCTCCCGAGTTGTTGTTGTTCGCCCACGTCTGATCCGCCGCCAGCAGAATGCTCACGTTCTGCCCAGCCGTCGCCGACCCCACCGTGATCGCTCCCGTACCCGACTTAACGATCCCGTCGGCCCCAAGCGTCAACGCACGATTCGTCCCGCCACCCTGCAAGCCCACCGCCGCCCCAGACGTGAAAATCAACCCCGACAACGACCGGTCCGCATTCAAATTCACCGTCTGCGCCGTCGTTAGCGATGTCGCATTGAACGTCGCCGTATCCGCCGCCCCTGGAATCGCACCAGGCGTCGTCCCGCCGCCCACCACCGTCGACCAGTTCGCAGCACCACCCCAGTCATTCGCCGTCCCACCCACGTTGTCCCACCACAATGGCGCCGCCTTCACCGCCACCGGCCAAGCCGCAATCAAGGGCGCCACAAGGGCAGCAAGACGGAAAGGAATCCAACGCTTCAGGGCAGAACGCTTCATACTCGACAGTAGATCGGGGCTTAGAGGGAACAGTGAAATCCAATGAAAAATCCGCAGATCTCATCCGGTAGCGGGGGGCACCAAGATTAAAATCCAAGAAATCCGGGGTCTCGTATCCAGTGCCCGAACCGCCGTCAAGCCCGCTTTCCAGGCTGTCACCATTCTTTTCCCCTCCCCCTCCGCTCCCAGGCTCTAGTTCGACCCCTCCCCGGAATCATGACAACTCCCACACCTACATCACGTTTCTTGCTCGCCGCTCCCTTCACCATGCCA
>Ga0315905_10008498_pt1 | contig 10390 bp, 13 predicted proteins | sample LakEriMetagenome_5_FD_203522 | JGI IMG/M metagenome (GOLD analysis project Ga0315905, IMG submission 203522) | Freshwater fungal communities from buoy surface, Lake Erie, Ohio, United States - Buoy 4 MA121 | ecosystem: Environmental > Aquatic > Freshwater > Lake | place: USA: Lake Erie, Ohio... | reverse complement strand
ACGCACGCACCACGCATGCACTCCCACACACACACACACACGCACGACGCACGCACGACACACGCACACACAGTCACACACACACGGACACTCATACTCACACAGATACAGGCTGCTGTGCAACAGCGTGGTGGATGGAATACTTGCTGTATGCTCACACATAACCTCACATTCACTCCAACGCAAGCACACACAAACACACACACAAACACACACACACACACATACACACATACACACACATACACACACACACATACAGGCCGCTGTGCAACGGCGTGGTCGATGCTATACTTGCTGTATGGGCTACCCTCCTCCTCTCTGTCCCGCTGTGGGCGTGCCTTCTACTGGCTATTAGGTGTGTGTGTGTGCGTGTGTATGTGTGTGTGTCAGTGAGAGAGAGAGAGAGAGAGAGAGGAGGTTTTGTGTGTGTATGTGTGTGCGGAGGATGTGTGTATGTGTGTGTGTGTGTCGTATGGTGCACATCCTGTGTGTGTGTGTGTGTGTGTGTGTGTGTGTGTGTGTTACGTGTGTGTGTCTACTCACTGTCCCAACCCTACTGCGCCCTCGCCCTCCACTCCCCAAATTGTGCCCCCCCTCCAATTTGTGTCCACTCTGGCCCCACGTTGTTCCCCCCCCACGCCTCTTCCCCACTCCCTCGCAGTGTACTCATCGGAGCAGTCGAGGCCTCTCTTCCGTCCCGCCGTCTCAGCTTCGGGTATGTGTGTGTAAGTGCGTGCGCGTGCGCCCATCCCCTTGCCGCCTCCGGACATGGAAGCGTGCGATTTGAGCACGCTAAAGCCTCAACTCTCTCTAAGGCCTAGACCCTAAACAGGGAATCGGACTACAGCCTGCTGCTCGACGTTGTGCCAGATCATGACGTTGCTCTCTTTGACTAGTCGCGAGAGAACAAGGCGTTTTGTTCTAGATATAGAAGATGTTCTGTAGGTTCCTTCCAGATCAAGACTACCGGATGGTTTGTAAGGAGAGATGACGTGTAGCCAAGACAGAGAGGGCAGGGAGAGAGGGAGGGAGGGAGAGAGAGAGCGCGCGCGCCCGCGCGTGCGAGAGAGAGAGAGAGAGAGAGAGAGAGAGAGAGAAGCTTATTGACAATCAAATAGATGACTGAAAGTCGGTAAGTACAACGCCTCTTCAGGGAGGGAGAGTGTGTGTGTGTGTTAAAGAAAGGACCAAAAGGAGAGAGAGAGAAAGTTAGTCCCGCGGAAGTGCGCATGCCATACGGCACATACACGCTGTGCACGATCAATGGAAAGCCTTCTAGATCATCGGGATGCCTCCGCTGACGACGAGCGTACCTCAGAAGCCCCAGAAACATCAACACCAGGAGAGCACTTGGCAGAGGAGGAGGATCTCCTCCTCCATCTCGAGGAGGAAGAGGAGGGTTTAATCAAAGCAAAAGCAGTGAAGGAGGTGAAGGAGGTGGGCGCAGAGCGCAACCCTCCTGTTGACGACAATCTTGCAGCTTGCAGAAGTAAGCCTGTCCCCGCTCGTGAGTCCTTCGTGCGCCTTCTGTTAGGGCTCATCAAGTACAGGAGACCTCTTGAGATTCGCGGTCTTGTGCTCTCTTGACATTCGCTCTTGAGATTCGCGGTCTCGTGCTCGCAAGTGCTCCTTGATCCTGTCCTTGATCAGAGTGCAAACCTCTCAGCGTAATTACAGATAGCGGTCAGATGACGCCCTTTCTGACGAAGTTCAGGGAGGATATACTCAACCCAGACATACTTAGCATTGCAGGAAAAGAGACCTATAGAAGTCAAAGACCGCTGATAAACCCCTATTCCCACAGATAACAACGCAGCAGGTATAAAAAAACAAAATGCTAGTAGTGCTGTACGATTTAAAACAAAGAAGAATGATAGTAATGCAGCCCAACAGCTTCGATGTTCAGTGCATTGCTATATTTTTGTAAATTGTATTCACAAAAAAAAAGAAAAATGGTAGTAATGCAGCCAAATAGCTCGGATGTTTAGCCTTGGCAGCAGATTCTTAAATAATGAAGATGATAATGGCGAGAGGAACAACTCGCCATGGCGAGACGACAGGCGAGCGGACAAGGCGAGAAGACAAACATACTGATTTACTCATCCCCACCACTATTTACATATTCCACGGCCCCGATGACGGCAGCCCACTGCGCGTACTGCCTTACTCAGCCAGCTGCAGCTTTTCGATCCTTCTACCCGCCGTCGCCTCGTCGCTGCCTGAGCTATCTGATGAGCGCGCGGTCATCTTGCCTTTGCGCACGCAATAGTCGTGCTCGCGGGTGTTTATGCGTCCCACAATATCGTGAATTCTGGACTTCAGCCTGACTACATCCCGCTCAACATCCGTGTCGCAGTCCCCGCGCTGCGCACGAACGAGCAGCTCCTTGAGCTGCTCGAACTCGTCAAACAGAATGTCAATCTCGTCCTCTATCTCCTCTACAAACTCCTCGTCCTCGCCAAATTGCGCCTCGGCGCGGGCAAACGCGTCCATCACCGTGGTCTGTATCTGCATGAAGTCCTCCTTGCTGCAGCACTGCACGCCGAAGTTCCCCGAGCCGACGATGGCGACGCGCCCGTCCAAGGACGCCAGACCAAAGTTTGAGTGCCCCACGTCATGCCCCCGAAAGACGCCGGTCGGATGCGCCCAGCGATCGCCGTCCATCGTCGGGCTGTTGCGCCGCTCGTCGATGCGGATCTCGAGCATGCTCTGGCTGTCGGCGCTGTTGCGCCGCGCGCCGCCATCATCCGGCTCCGCCGGCCGCGGCTCCGCCGGCCGCGGGCCGCGCCGCGGGCGACGTGAGGGGCTGAGGATCTTCGAGATGAAGCTCTTCATCTCGGGCGCAGGCTTTAGTAGGCCCGGAGCACAGCAGGCCTGAGGGCAAGGAGTGTGTCCTTAGCTCTGCGCCCGCCCCCCCCCACCCCCGATCGCGCGGCGCGAGCAATCGCCGACCGGTCCTCCCAGTGCACCCTCGCTCCTTTCCCCCTTTCCCTCCCTCTGCCCCTGTAAGACAACCTGCAGACGGTCAAACAAGCACCCAACAATATATTGTTGATACTGTACGTGATGAAAGTCACGTTCATCTCTAGTGCTGAACATGTTATGATGGATAATGTTGTTCTCCGTCGTTTCGTTCATTTAGTTACAAGTATGCCAACTTAAAACTTGCACGAAATGCCTCTTTTTCGATCGAAAATCGATCGAAGTTTGAAGGAACACGCAATGGAGCTGTGTAGTAAAACAAAAAACACGAAAACTCCACAAGAAAAATATGATGTATTTTGGGTATCTGCTACCTTTCGCAAAGGTGGGACACCTACACACGCGGCACAAGAAGCGCGGGACGCGCTCCACGGAGAGAGGGCGCGGCGCGATGTTATGTGCAGTACCGTTGTGCCGGATCCTTTCCAGCAGCTCCTGACGAGTGGGGTGTATTGCATGTGCGTGGCGCAGCATCTGGAGCGGGGCTTGCGTCTGGCGCAATGTTCCAGATGATCGCAGAAGTCGAGAAGCGCATATGCTTCACGACCGGAGGCATCTGCCCGCACAGGGAGGATGTTGTGCCGCTCTGCGTGACCGAGGGGTTCTGCGGCGGCAAGCGCGGCCCAAAGACGGGCATCGAGCGGCGAGTGCCAAGCGCTGCGTGCCGCGCGCCGCGTGCTGCCACTGCCGCTGTTTCTGCGCCCCGCGTCGGTCTGCCCTTATTCGCTGGCTGATCTGGCCCACGGCGGGCCCTGCCAGCGGCGAGGGCGCTGACGCATTTGCCCGTTCTTTCCCTCGTTTCTCTTGCCCCTCTGCGCCGTCCTTGAGCCCTGTTGCCCTCGCTGGTGTTACAGATTAGTGTGGAAGCCGTTCCAGTACCTGGACGAGACTGATGTCAGCGGCTCGCTGGCTCGCGCTGGTGCCGCCACCGTCGGGGCCGAGGGCACGGTGCGTTATGCTGAGTGTTTGCTTGTGGTGCCATGCACAGGGGGAGGAGAGCGTCGACCCCACTTCAGGGGGACGCGTGCGTGCAGTGCGCTGGGCACGCGCGCGTGGTTGCGTGGTGTGGGAGGGATACAGAGCAGCACACTGACGGTAGGCTCGTATCTATAGGGATACCACCTCAAGGCGTACCCTCCTCTGTTCACAAAATAATTGGGATTGGGCATCGGCGTGGCGAGTGCTGGGAACCGAGCGACGAAAACCGATGCGGGTCACTCTGGTCTTCTGCTGCTGGGGTCGTTTCTAGAGGGGTTTCGGCTGGGGTGTGGAAGTGCTATCATCGAGCCTACAGCCACTCCCTGATTGTTCTATCCACGCTCGCAACCGCAACGCGCGACTAGATACGCTCGCGCGCGTGCTCTCTCTCTCTCGCGCGCGCGCGCTCTCTCTCGCTATTCGACATGCACGCGTGCATGTCGAAGTTTCCCCTAATGGCGAGCGCGGCGGTGCTTGTCAAGGGATTTCTAGGTCTTGCGACAAGGACATGCTGCGTAGCACAGGTGGAGGGCACAGGAAGGAGAGGGGTCAGAACATGCCGCACGCTGGTTGTGTGTCTTGTACCCGCTTACGCTCACGTGATTTTTAGAGTGCGTGCACTTCTCGAGCTGTAGCATCGTAGTATCTGTGTTGAGAATGGCTTGAGGGAAGCGAGAATAGGGCTGGCGGGCGCATGGGGGTCAAAAAGACAGTCGAGAGAGGATTTGAGGGTGAAATGAGTAGGAACACTGCAGGAGAAGCGCAGGCGCCTGGTGACGTTTGATTATTTTATAGACCATGCTTATTGTATAGACCATGTGTAAGTGTCAGCCCGCTACGTGCTTTCCGTGTATTTGGTAGACACGTCCCACCCCGTCCCGAATCTTGAGACTCTGGATAACAACAAGAATCCCTTGTGCTGCTCGATACCTCGGGATGCGGTCAAATAGGGCCGCTGGCCGCAGGCTGACGGTTGTGGCCGTTGGCTGTAGGCCGCCGGCTCAGCAGTAGGTTGGTGGCTCAAGATTCGGCAACAACGGCGACCACCCCCGGCGTGAGCGGACCCGAAACACCAAATCCTCAAAGCTTAAACAGGCCACGGTCCGGATTTTCAGTTTTGAGGGGGGGAATGGGGTTTGTATTTGTTTTATTTTCATTGGGCAAGAGGGGTTGACGGCGAGGGGCTGGCCGGAGAAATGGGGGGACTGTCCCTCGGAGGGATTGTCCCAAAAGTTGAAACAGAGCTTCCGAAAAAGGTCGCCGCCCGTCGCAGCTGACTGCCTGTTCGAGAATGAGCGAGAGAGCGAGCCAGTGACAGAGAGGGGAAGGGAGTGGGGAGCGTGGGGAGTCAGAGAGAGGACCGGGTACGGGGTGGGTGGGGAAGCATGTCCCTTAGTCTCTGATGGACCTGCGCACCATGCTCCGTAACTTACGAGCAAACAGTGTGAGTCGCTGGTTCTGTCCGCCTTCCAGGTTCTGTCTATGCTTACCTCCGCCGAGGTACGAGGAAAAGACGGTCTTCATACGACGTTGCTGTTTCATCTTTTCCTCTCGTTCCTTCTGAAGCCGCAGCTTTTGCTCATGAATCTTTTCTTTCTCGCAATACTCCTGGCCCAGGGGCGTCGGAAGGGCACTTCAGTCTTACACCCTCGCGACTCGATCGCTACGTCGTGAACGCGTGCACATCCATATCCGATCGCAAGCTGTGTGCAAAACGCTCAACACTCAACCCACACACCTTATACTCGTCCCTGAAGGTCGAGCTAATGACGGAGATGGGCAGCGCCACCATCACCACTCCTGGAAACCGAAAAAGCAAAGGGTTGTCAGATGTGAGCGGGGGGCGGGCCGACGATATCCGCTGACCCGCGGGGAAAACGAGAGGCAGACACGAACGGAAACAAGCAGTTCTCACCCAAAACACAGCAAATGCTGCCAACTACTTTGCCGAAGGGCGAAAGCGGCACAAAGTCTCCATATCCGATGGTGCATAGCGTGATAATAGACCACCACATAGTATGTGGGATCGATAGGAAGGGCTAGCGTTTGTTTTTTGACAGGGTCAACTGACGCAAAAGACCACTCTCACGTGCAGCATGTTTGCGTGTTTTGCGCAGTCTCAAAAATGCGATACTGCGTTGGTTAAGCGTTCAAATGGGAATGTGCGTCGAAGGGGGCGAGGCGGGGGCGGGGGGAAATTCAGGGAGACCTCATAGTGCGGTTTAGTCACATTCTGCTCCGCGTAAAACACAACCGCGGCGGAGAGCACCACCAAAATCGTGAAGCAAAATGCGACCTGTGCGTGTCAACACGCTGTCACTTATTGCGATCAGGACATGCGGGGAAAAAAACACAAACGGATTTGGACAACCTGGCCCAATTCGTTTCGCGCAGATATGCCGGTCTTGAGGAGGACCTGCACACACGGAGGATTAGTCATGTGCGCGACGTGCCCTACGGACGAGACCGTGTCGAGACCGTGTCGGTTACTGGCCAGCTGTACCTGCAGGCTCTTGTACTGTCGAGCTATTTTGAAGACACGTAGGATACGCACAACCTGCCATGAACGCACGTCAGCCACAGATCCAGGCCACTTTCACACTTTTGCTTAAAGAATATCTCTAGGCGGTGCTAAACAAAAGGGCGTTACCCTCAATAGGTCTGCCGCGTCTTGCACACCTTTGCTGGAGAAGGGGAGCACCAGTCGGAAACATCAGTGAGGAAATCGCACAGGGCAAAACCAACCTCCCACGACTTTGCAAAAAGATGACATCCAGAGATCTACCTGTCCTTGGCGAAGAGCGCAAGCCAGGTCGGTAAGACTGCAGAATACACACCAGGTTTAGGGTTTAGGGTTTAGGGTTTAGGGTTTAGACTGCAGAATACACACCATTATTGAGTGCGCCAGGACGCAGAATAAATTCACGCGTGCGCAGATGCACAATTTCATGTGCGGCAAGCTTGTGCATGCGCTTGCATGTCGCCAGAGAAAAGCGAACAAACGATGCGCATCAGCATCTCACTCGAGAGCAGGTCGACGAAATTCAGGGGGTTCTGCATAAACAAACATTTGTTGGCCGTCACCAACAGCCGCAGCAGATACTCGGCCGTAAAAATCGAGACCACTGTAGGCAGAAGAGAAGGAGAAAAGCAATCAGATTTCTTTTGTTTCGGGACGTGACCGGGTTCTTACATGAGCAACAAGACTTAAACGAAGACCAGGTCTTCCCGTAGGACAGATCTTGATGCTGACGTCATCGCACAGGCATATCAAAGAAAATGTCTACTGGTGCATAGACGGAGTTACCCGCAAGGTCTGATTTCTTCAAGAAGCCAACACATTGCTCTCTCTCGCTGCACTCCCGCATCGTCTCGGCACCTGTGAAGAATTCCTCCGTGAGAATTTTGAAGCAGTGTAACTTGCTCCGTGGCAAAAAAACATCAACACACGCGAGCACGGCCAACAACAGCAATACAGAAGAACCCAGGGGAAAAACTTACAAACGGTGGCAACGGAAAACACAACCAACACGATCGAGGCGATCGAAATCACATAAGCTGGCCGGCTTGACTTTGGCACCTCGAGCAGCTCGTAGACTTTCAGCTGCCATGTGTCATCGGGCGGCCGGGAACTGGAGCAGATGAAACAAAAAGTATGTATACATGCAGAGTATTAATAAAACTCGAACATTGAGACGGTGCTGGGTGGTGAACATAAGCTGTTGCCGATGTCTGCGGTCGAAAGGTACGAACATAAGCTGTTGCTGATGTCTGCGGCAGTACCTGTCGACCGCAGAGTCTTGTTCTTCACTGTAGAGGCGCAAAAAGGCTTCTAGCCCCGGAATCTTCGACGAGCATTTGTGCATGCGGAAGTGGAGAAGCTCACTCTGCCACACCTGTGCATATGTGTGTGTGCGCGCGCGCGCGTGCGTGTGTGAGAGCTTGTTTGCGAGAGTGCACTGGCGCGTGTGCGCATGTCCGATGGTGTGCGTGTGGTTGAGTAAATACGCATCACGGAGCTTGAGGCTTGCAACCGAGCAAACAAAAGAATAGGGTGTGGACACAAATACCTCGAAGGGAATATGCGGAGGTTGCACAGGCAAAAAACCATCACGGTAGCAATTTACAATCTCGTATGTGGCGAAGGGGTGACGGTCGATGAAAAGAACACTCTTGGTGCGCAGATCGCCACCGGCTTCGCACACCATGTCGGAGAGCATTGTTCCGGGGAATCGCCGCAAGTGACATTCATACGTCGTGCACACCATACCACTGGCGTTGATGGTAATTTTGCGGCCCTTTCCGCCATTCGACGACCATCGCCGGATCATGTCTGTTGTCAGCGTTTCCCAGGCTTCTTGCGCTTTTTGATAACGAGCAATTTGCTCACCAGTGTCTTGAGAGATTTCATAATTAGCGGTTTCTTGTTTGAGTGCATGTTGCATCTGGTACCCCTGAAGTTCTTGAGGTGCGTGTGACATCGACAACTGGATTGGCGGTGGCCGCACTCTTTGCTCTCTGCTCGGCCTTTGGTCGCCCGCGCCTTCGCTCGTCTGCATGCATGTAGACGTCAGCTTCTGCATGGCTCGGCACCGATTTGCCCGAACCCTCATACACACGGTGGCAGACGGCTTTCCACAAGTGGCTCGTATATCATGGCGCAGTAGTCTACGACAGCATCACCAGTACACACCGAAGGGTGGCGCACCTGGTGGACGCCCGATGCTAAACGCGTTTCAGAGGAGTCGGAGTAGCGGCCGTGCGCCATTTGTGGGCTCGAACCTGGCGAGCCGCCTGGCGAAGGAAGCGGAGGAAGAGGCCGTCGCTGCACAGATGCACAAAGTGAAAAGGGTATGCAAGGCCAGCACAAAAGCAAGCCATGGCGTTGAATCCTCCGGGACACTGGGTCGGTGGATTTTGTCGCTCCAGTCTCTGCATATACGAGAAAAGGCATGCCAGCACGCATGCACCCTTCCCTAGGCAGATGCGTGTCTGCCTACGAGGGTTCTTGTTCCCCCCATGGCAGGCTTCTTGTTCTTAACATCAACCTGCGAGCCGGTAGACTGCCAGCCTCGGATGCTTCCACTCGACAGTGGGCGTGTCGGTATAGAGCCGCAAGTGTGGTCGTGACTGTCCATGTTGTCCGCGTCACCCTCCGTGATCAGTGCCCGAGCTCAACCGTTTTACGAAGAAGAAACACGAATTCAGTTGGCCCTTCAGTAGTAAAGAGCGTGTAGGAGGCGCCACGGGGAAGGTGCATGCACCTTCTCTGCCGCCCCTCGCCCTCCCCTCCCCCCCCCCTTCTCTTCCCCGGTCCCGAGTTTAGAGACAGCTTGAGTGCAAGGCGGCCCGAGGCAGCCCAGCAGAGCATCTGGGCAGTTCACGATCGAGATTACTTCAAAGCATCAGAAAAGCATCAGCTGCCCTGGGCTGCTGCTCCTGTCTCTCGTATGCTCGGGACCTCGTCGAGCAGTGGCGCTGCTGTGGTACGCATCCTGCCTGGGCATAATAGTGAAGAGGGGGGTGAGCCATCTGAGCCGCGCATCTGGGCCGTGCGACACGGCAAGGCCTGCCGGGATGCCAAAGACGCTGCGAACAGGCCGCTCCCTGGACGCCAGCAAGCGCTGCTGGAGGAGGGTGTAGAGCAGGCGCGATCCACAGGTGCGCGCTGGTATGGCACATGCACACCCGACGCAGGAGTCGGCCGCTGGCGCAGGGTGGGCGTGTTCGTGGTGTCTCCGCTCCGCCGCACGATCCAGACTGCGAGACACCTGATCGAGGGGATGGAGTCGCAGCACCGCCGCGAAAACCCGAACGAGAGCGACCGGTTCAGGTACCCGAAAGTCCTCCTGGACCCAGGGATTCGAGAAAACTCGGTGCTCAGCTGGGGCCACGACGGCAACTTTGGCATTCCCCCGAGCAACTGGGCCTCTGAGATGCCCGAGGAGGCAGCGTGGATCAAGACCTACCCAGGTGGCGTGGACTGGCTGCATGAGGACGGTGAAGATGTGTGGGAGCGTGAGGCGAGCCCGCCTTGGGGCCTCATTCCAATTCTCGCGGATTCCCACAGCGGCGAGCAGTGGAGGCGGTTTCGGCGGGGACGGAGTACGCGGTTTCTAGAGTGGTGGAACACGCATCGGGCGGCGGGGCATGAAGTGGGCGACGTAGTCATGGTCACACATTGCAACTTTATGACAAGGGGGCTTCGGCTCAGAGGGGAGGACGGGGAAATTCGGCACTGCGAACCCATGCCGATTCGCTTCGTGTCTCGATTGTAGTGTGCCCCCCTCCCTCTCGAGAGGGAGGGGGGAGAGCGAGAGAGGGGGGGAGAGAGTGAGAGGGTGGGGTGTGTGGGGGGGGGGGAGATGAGGGTGGTCGGTAGTGAGAGAGGCTTACCACTAGCGGGTCAAGTTTACCGTGGGTCACT
>Ga0315905_10008495_pt1 | contig 10391 bp, 5 predicted proteins | sample LakEriMetagenome_5_FD_203522 | JGI IMG/M metagenome (GOLD analysis project Ga0315905, IMG submission 203522) | Freshwater fungal communities from buoy surface, Lake Erie, Ohio, United States - Buoy 4 MA121 | ecosystem: Environmental > Aquatic > Freshwater > Lake | place: USA: Lake Erie, Ohio... | reverse complement strand
CTGCCCCGGCTGCGCTGGTCTCTGCCCAGCAAGCGCCTGCGCCCGCCGCGCCGCGAACGGCTCAGGCCATGCCGGAAGACGAAGACACCATCACCGTTTCCACCCAGCGCCTGCCCGGCCAGGTGGTAGGTGACATCAAGCCGGAATTGACCCTGGGCACGCAGGAGTTGCGCGCGCTGGGCGCCGGTTCGATCACCGATATCCTCGCCCAGATCGCACCGCAGACCCAATCGGGCAGGGGCAGGGGTGGCGGCCCGCCGGCGGTGCTGCTCAACGGCAAGCGCACGTCTGGCTTTCAGGAAATCCGCAACATCCCGCCCGAAGCCATTGCCCGCGTGGAGGTGCTGCCCGAGGAAGTGGCGCTGAAATACGGCTTCCGCGCCGATCAGCGGGTGATCAACTTCGTGCTGCGTCCACGCTTCCAGGCGTGGACCGGCGAGTTCGACATCGGTGGCCCCACCGATGGCGGGCGTTTCTCCAGCGAGCTGGAGGTCAACCTGCTGCGTCTGCGCAATGGCACCCGCACCAGCATCGAAGCCGAAGTTGAAATCAACACGATGCTGACGGAAGCCGAGCGCCGCATCACCACGCCGCCTCAAAGCCGGCCGTTTGCGCTCGATGGCAATGTCTCGGCGCTGCTGTCAGGAGCAGAGGTTGTCCCAGGACGCACCGTGCTTGGCGTGCCGGCCGGCGTCGCCAGCCCGACGCTGGCCCAGTTCGCCGCAGCGCCGATCAATAGCACCGATATCCGTCCGTTCCGCAGCCTGTTGCCCGACAGCCGCACCACCAGCCTGAATGGCACCATCGCCGGCTCGCTTGGCACAGTGGGCGCCACGCTGACCGGCGGTATCGAGCGCACGTTGACCGAGTCCATGCAGGGGCTTCCTGCCGCCAGTTTCAATCTGCCGGCCGGTGGCGCCTTCTCGCCGTTCAGCGGCCCGGTGCTGGTCAATCGCTACGCCCCTGATCCACTTGGGCGTTTTGGTGACAACTGGAACAGCCGGTTGGGCACCGTGCTCGATGGCAATATCGGCAAGTGGCGCTGGAACCTCACCAGCAATTGGAACCACGCCGAAAATCGCAGCCGCATCGAACGCGGCATCGATGTAAGTGCCGTGCAGGCCCAGATCAGTGCCGGCACGCTTTCGCCTTATGGTGCGATCAGCGGCCCCACGCTCACCGACAGTGCCAGCAGCATTTCCGACAATCTCAGCGCCGATCTGCTCCTGAACGGCAGCCCGTTGCAGTTGCCGGCAGGGCCGCTGGCGTTGGCGCTGAAGGCGCAGGTGCAGCATCTGGCGCTCGATGCGTCCGCCACCCGTGCCGGCCTGGTCAGCGCCGCGAACCTGTCGCGCACGCAAGGCAATTTCCAGGCGAATTTCGATCTGCCGATCGCGTCGTCACGCGACAAAGTGTTGGCATTCCTTGGAAAATTCACGCTCAACGGCAATATCGCGGCTGATACGCTGTCGGATTTCGGCACGCTGATCACCTGGGGTGCCGGCGCCAATTGGGAGCCTTCGCCCGGCTGGAGCTTCATCGCCAGCTTCACCCGCGAACAGGGCGCGCCCAGCGTGGGCCAGTTGGGCGATCCCACCATCATTACGCCCAACGTGCGCGTGTTCGATTTTCTGCGCGGCGAGACGGTGGACATCAATCGGCTGGACGGCGGCAACCGCGCCCTTCTGAACGATACGCGCCAAGTCTGGAAGCTGGGTTTCAACCTGAAACCCTTTGAAAAAACTGATATTGTTCTCAACGCAAACTATATCCATTCGCGCATCGATGATCCGATCGCGTCTTTTCCCACCGCCACGGCGGAACTCGAAGCAGCCTTTCCGGATCGCTTCACGCGCGATGCCGGCGGGCGCTTGTTGCAGATCGACAACCGTCCGGTGAATTTCGATTATTCGGAACGGCAGGAGCTGCGCTGGGGCTTCACGCTCACCCAGCAGCTCAAGCCCGGCAAGGCCGAGCGCGCCGCCGCTGAGAAGCGCATTGCCGAAACCCGCGCCAAAGCGGTCGAGGCGTTCCGCACCGGCCAGCCGCTGCCGCCGGAAATCCGCACCTTTGCCCGCAATCCCTATGGTTTCACGCCGGGCCAGCGCCCGCCTGGTGCCGCCGGTGGGCCGCCCGCTGCCGGCGCGACCCCGCCCGCTGCCGCCGGTGGTCCGCCCGCTGCCGGAACGTCGCCGCCTGCTGCCGGCGCAGCACCGCCCCCCGGTGGCGGCTTTGGCGGTGGCTTCCGCGGCGGCGGTGGTGGTGGCGGCCCGCCGCGCGGCTTCCTCGATGGCCGGCTGCAGTTCACCGTGTTTCACACTTGGACGTTCCGCAACGAAATCGGCATCCGCCCTGGCGTACCGGTGCTCGATCTGTTGAACGGTTCAGCGGTTGGTTCCGCCGGCGGGGCGCCGCGTCACCAGATTGAAACCCGGCTGGGCGGCGGCCGGCGCGGGATTGGCGGCAGCGTCGGCGTCAACTGGCAATCGGGTACATCGGTGCTGGTCGATCCGTCAGGCGCGTCGCAATCGCCGGACGATCTGTTCTTCTCACCGCGCGCCGTCGCCAACCTGCGGCTGTTCGTCGATTTGGGCCAGCGCCAGGATGTGCTGCTGAAGATGCCGTGGCTGCGTGGCAGCCGGGTATCCTTGCGGGTCGACAATCTGTTCAACGACCGCGTCAACGTGAAGAACCGCCTTGGCGCCGAACCCATTGGCTTCCAGCGCGACCAGCTTGATCCGCTGGGCCGCACGGTAACGCTGAGCTTGCGGAAATTGTTCTTCTAAGCGGTTTGCGCCGTTGCCCGCTGGTGCCAGTCCTGCAGATGGCTGGCATCGGCGGGCAGGCTGATCCCGATCCAGCCGGCAAAATCCACGATCGACAGCAGTGCGATATCGGCCAGCGTGAACCGCTCCCCGGCCAGCCAGTCGCTGGCCGCCAACTGCCCATCAAACCAGCCCAGCATCGCCGCAGCCTGCACCTTGGCCGCTTCGCCCATGGCCGGAATCTGGTTGATCAGCTTGGCCGTGTAGGGATGGCCATGTTGCCAGAACAGGCTGACCGGCGTGCCCAGCCCGGTTTCCACCCGCCGGATCCACATGTCCGTCTCTGCCCGTTCGAACGGCGTCGAGCCGATCAGCGGCGGCTGCGGGTGGAGCTCATCCAGATAGCGGCAGATGCTGATCGTTTCGGCGATCACCCGGCCATCGTCCAGTTCCAGGAACGGCACCTGCCCGCGCGGGTTCAGCGCGACCACTTCATCCGATTTGTGCTCGCGCGCCATGAGGGAGACCATGCGCTCCTCCACGCTGATCCCCTTCGCCTTTAGGAACAGCCGCACCCGGCGCGGATTGGGCGCCGGATCAGGCGCAGACCAGAGCAGCATCTGTGTTCTCCCCAACAAGATTGGCCAACGTTGCATGGGGCAGGCGTTCGCGGCAAGGGCGGCCCATGTTGCCAGTAACGCCCGAAAACATCGCCCACCTCGAAGCGCTCGACACCCGCCTTTGCCGGATGGCAGTGATTTCTAGGGGTGGAGTGGGGCTGGGGGACGCTGTTGTCGTGCCTGCTGTTCGATTTCGGCAATTCGCTGCTGGTCTGATCAGAGCCCGCGCGTGATGGCCTGCGATGCCTGCAGCAATTCCGGCAGGATCTTGGTGCGTATGCCATCCAGATCGGTGCGGGACGAAGGGCAGCACACGTTCAGCGCCGCCAGCACCCGGCCATCGGCACTGCGGATCGGCACCGAAATCGAGCCCAGGCCGATTTCCAGTTCCTGATCGACCATCGAATAACCGGTAAGCCGCACATTCTCGATCTCGGCGCGCAGTTTGACCTTCGAGGTGACAGTGTAGGGCGTGATGGGTTGCAGCGTCACCCGATCAAGATAGCGGTGCATCGAGTCCACTGGCTCGGCGGCCAGCAGCACCCGGCCGGTTGACACCGCATGCGCCGGGGCTCTGCCGCCCACGGAAATGCTGACATTGACCAGCCGATCCGACGTGGTGCGGGCGATGTAGGTCACATCGTCGCCGGTCAACACCGCGCAGAACACCGATTCCTGCAGCGTCTTGGACAGATCGTTCATGATCGGCTGCGCGACTTCCAGGATGCCCATCGATGACAGCGCCGAATAGCCCAATTCAAGCACCTTGGGCTTGAGGCTGAACACCTTGTCGTCCTTTTCGGCATAGCCTTCGCGCACCAGCGTCAGCAGGAAACGCCGCACGGTGGCGCGCGTCATGCCGGTGGCGCGGGCGATCTCGCTCAAGGTCATGCGCGGACGTGTGCGGGTGAAGGCGCAGATCACCTCGAGACCGCGCGCCAGCGAGTTCACATAGTCACGGTCGCTGATGTCGTTCGTGTCGGCTGCGGTCATTACCGTCCCGTCTTTCTGCTGTTGCGTGCGGCGCGCCCTAGCGAGGAAACGCCGCCTATCCACAGAAATTTCGCTGCCAGCACCGCCTTCGGACCCAACGGCGCCGATGCAGAATGTGCGTGTGATGGCACGGACGCTGCCAGTTTCGAAGCGTACATGCGGTCGCCCTGCGAACAAACTTGCCATGGTTTTGGAGATAGGCAACAGATTGGCGCATCATCGGCGCGAGCAATGACGGAGTCGGAATGAGTATCCGCAACACCCCCGAAGACGTGCACGACCTTGATCGCCGTTATGTCTTCCATCCCTTCACCTCGCTGGCGGATCACCAGCGTGATGGCGCCGCGTTCGTGCTCACCCATGGGGCCGGCGCCCGTCTGACAGACACGACAGGCCGCGAATATGTCGATGCGATGGCCGGCCTGTGGTGCGTGAATGTCGGCTATGGCCGCACCGAGATTGGCGAGGCGATGGCCGCACAATCTGCCCGCCTCAGCTATTGCCATGCGTTTTCGGGCATGACCAGCGACACGCCGGCCATCCTGTCCCAGCGCCTGATCGAGATGGCGCCCCCCGGCATGGCGCGTGTGTTCTATGGCAACAGCGGGTCCGACGCCAACGACACGCAGGTCAAACTGGCCTGGTATTACAACAACATCCTGGGTCGGCCGCAGAAGAAGAAGATCATCGCCCGCCAGCGCGGCTATCATGGTGTCACCATCATGACGGCGGGGCTGACCGGCCTGCCTGGCCTGCATGCCGGGTTCGATGTGCCGCTGCCGATGATCCGCCACGCCATGGCGCCGCGCCGGCTGTGGGAAGGCCATGGCCTGACCGATGCCGAATTCACCGCAAAGCTGGTGGCCGATCTGGAGGCGCTGATCGAAGCGGAAGGCGCCGACACGATTGCCGCCATGATCATGGAGCCATTGATGGGCGCGGGCGGCGTGATCGCGCCGCCAGAGGGCTATTACGAAGCCGTGCAGGCGATCCTGCGTCAGCACGACATCCTGCTCATCGCCGATGAAGTGATCTGCGGTTTCGGCCGCCTCGGCCAGATGTTCGGTTCCACGGTCTTTGGCATCGCGCCCGACATGATGACCGTCGCCAAGGGGCTGACTTCTGCCTATTTCCCGCTTTCGGCTTGCATCGTTTCCGAACGCGTGTGGGATGTGCTGGTGGCCGGCGGGGAGAAATTCGGCGCATTCGGCCACGGCTATACCTATTCCAGCCACCCCGTTGGCGCCGCCGCCGCGCTGGCCAACCTTGACATCATCGAGTCCGAAGGACTGGTGGCCCGCGCGGCGGAGATGGGAACCTATCTGCAGGCCCGGCTGCGCGAGGCGTTCGTGGGCCACAGCCTGGTGGGCGAAGTGCGCGGCCAGGCGTTGATCGCCGCTGTCGAATTCGTCGATCGCGTTGAGGATGCCGGACCGGTTGCCTTCGATCCGGCGCTGAAGGTGGCACCGCGCATCGTCAAGGGCGCGCTGGCCCGCGGCGTTATCGGCCGTGCCCTGCCGTCATCCGACGCCGTTGCCTTCTCGCCGCCGTTCGTCATCTCGCATGCCGAGATCGACAAGGCGGTCATGGCCTTCCGCGATGCAGCCGATGAAGCGGCGGCGGAGCTGGGGCGCTAGCCCTGCTTGCGCTGACACGCAGCCCAGGTTGTCGCCCAGTTGGCCGGGTCGTTGATGTCCCGGTCAGACAGCTTGGCGACAACCTGGTTGTGAGGCGCTGATCGCACGACGTCGGGATCGCGATAGGCTTCGTCGATCACGCCTTTTCTTGTCCCCGCGTCTGCCAGCCTTGCGCTTTGCAAGGGCTTCACCTAGGGCAAGGCCAAGTCGGGGAGTGGCGCAGTCTGGTAGCGCATCTGCTTTGGGAGCAGAGGGTCGCAGGTTCGAATCCTGTCTCCCCGACCATCTATTTCAACATGTTATATTAATTTTTCTGCCTGTAGTTTGCAGGATTCAGGCGTCCAGCAAGCACATAGCAAGCACCAAGGCGTCAGGTCTTGCGACCCTAATCGAGCCCCGAGGTCGGCCATCGCGCCCGGTAATGTGCTCTTAGGCGGTCCACTATACGGACGACTCGACTTTTTTCGATAGCTTTTTTGCTTACTTTCCCCGCCGGATCATCGCCGCCAGTCGGTCCAGCTCGTTTTCGACAACTTGATGCTTCGCGGCGATCCTCGACCACAGCCGATCCTTCGTTGGATTGCGTGCGTACTTGGACAACGCCTTGCGTCGGACGTTAGCCTTGTCGATGGCGCGGTAGGCACGATGGACCCTGCACTCGCGCTGCGAGCCGTAGGGAATGCGCCAGCCCTTCACTGACGCGAAATGGAGCGCGCCGGGCGGCAGTATCAGGACGGCGCATCGCCTCCCCGTCTTCGGACACAGCGCGTACCAGCGCTCCCCGCCCAGCGGCAGGTCCACGGCCTCCAGCCACACGAGGCAGTCGATACGGCGCCCGAACGCCGTACCGGTGATCTTGAGGCACGGATGCGGTTCCAAGCAGTCCGTATCGCTGACAATGGCCAATCGAGCCACGACCTTGCCGTCCATCGTATAGATACGCTCGCGCCGGTTCATGCAGTGGCGCTGCAACATGCCCCAGCGCTTCATCTCGGCGAGGTTTATGCGGATGCACTCGTCAGTGCTGGGACGATCCGTGCGCCTGCCCGATCCGTAGCCGCCCATGTCCGCGCCCCGTGTTAATCGAAATAAGCTTCTTAAATAGCATATGTGATCGATTTTGTCGATAAACTCAGGTTGACGATGAAGCTGGACGCAGCCCTTGGACACGAGGCCCCTGCGGCGTTCGCCGCTCCACTGAATAGGCAATGGCTTGCCCCGCTTCGCTCTCCGGGCTCCGCTCCACAGGCCATTGCTTCCACAGCACCCATGCGCAACAACCACGGCCCGGCTCTAATCCCCGCTGGATGAAATCACGGGGTCACGTCAGGGCTAGCGGGGCTGAACCCAGATGAGGCTTATGGGGCAAACGAAATGCAACTGGTGGCGGGGCTCGCGCCGCCAGCGGCAACAATCCAACTGGCGGCATAATCAAAACCCAAGATTAGCTTAACTTCACCGCCAAACTGTCAAAACAGCCGGGACCACCTCACTTTGCAAGTGTGCCGAGCCAGCTCTGTTAATCAGCACTAGGCTTGATGAGTGATGAAGTTAATTATTTCAGGGGCGTCTGGCCCGATAGACATCGGGCAGGCATGGCCGTTGATAACGGCGACGTCGAAGATTTCCTTGACGTCACCGTCGATACGAAACCACTCGACGCAGCAGCCTTTGGCCAGATCGATGATCTGGATGCCGCACCATGGCTCGCTATCAGACTTGATCAGCCGTTGATCAAGCGCCAGCCCCTCAAAGCGCTTATAACGCGGCTTAGAGAGCCCGACAAAAGCGAAGCCGTTTTGGATTGACAGTCCACGAGCAAATCCGGGGCAAAAGACCCGCGGCACGAATTTGCCCTTGCCCGTAGCGGCGCCCTTGACGACACCAAGCTCCCCGGTCCCCGAATTTAGCAGCCACAATTCGCCGTTGTATACTCGCGGGGAGTGCGGCATCGAAAGGCCCTCGCAAACGATTTTGCCGCTGCGCACGTCGATGACCACACCGCCATTATCGCGTCGGTCACGCCAGCCGTCTATTGTGTCCGAACGGCTGACCGCTGTCACATAAGCAGGTTCGCCATTGTCCATCGCCAACCCATTCAAATGGCAGCGGTCCTCGTCCACCAGCGCCGAAATGAACGGCGGCCGCCATAGTTCGCGAAAGCTGTGACGAGGATCGGTCGTTGCGAGGCAGTTGAACCGTGTGTTGACGAAGATAGGCTGGCCATTGCGGTCAACGCCAATGTCATGGGCGTCGAGTTCGCCGGTCACTTGGGTCTCACGAGGCGCAAAACAGGCGTCAAATTGCTGGTTTACCCGCTCATGAGGCTCCAGACCGTTCTTGAACCGCATGATCTGGTAGCCGGCAGACAGGGTGAAAGCATTGTCGTCTTCAACCCAGATACCCATTGGTTTTACCATTGCAGACTGGTGCAGATGAGCCCCGCCATTGGCGGTGTGTCCCAGCATATACAGCAGGCCTGACTGATACGACGAGAACATGATCGCCGCGCCCTGCTGGGCAAGCAGCCTGACAAGGCCATCCGACTGGCTAAACGTCGTTGTCTCGCCCCGATCAGCCACATCTACATTTGTGGTTGGCTTAGGCTTGGTCAAAATGCGTACCTCACTGTGGCGCGTGCGCCATGATCACTGTTCTTGCTGCCGATTAGGCCGCTGTAGCTGACGCCCACAATCAGCCTCGAGGACAGGCTGAAGCTGGCCTGTGTCTCGATGGCGACGACATTCCGGTCGAGGGCGACGCTGCGGACCTCATAGAGAGTGTTCACGCCTGACATCGCCAACGCCGTTGGCGCAGATCGATCGCCGCTGGTCCGCTGCCAACCGGCTGAGCCGCTCAGCGTGGTTTTACCGGTGACATAGGCACCTCGCAGGCCAAGCGTGGCCATCGTCAGGTCATTGCTCTGCTTTACGCCAATCAAGGCTGAGATCCCGCCAGTTTCGGCGAGAGCCTTGCTATCGAGCTTGGCATAGGCGATCCGCACAAACGGTTCGACCCGTGTGTTCTCTAACTTGGCCAAATCGTAAGACGCCTCTCCAAAAATCTGGATTGTTACACCATTTACCTTGCTCCTTAAGGCCTGGGCCAGACCCGGAACCGTGATCAAGCGGATACCCTGGGCAGTGTTGCTCGCTAACGCTGCGCCAAAGCCGACCGCAAAGCCGGAGGCATCTTCTCTGTAGCCAGCATAGAGGGCGCCCCCGGTGCTCTCGACCTTTGACTGACCAAGAGCCCCAAGATCAAGGTCGGTGCTGGTGTAATTAAACATGCCGCCAAACTTGAAACCGCCATTGGCAACATCCGCACCAATCAGGACAGTCTTTTGATCGGTCTTGAACCGGCTGCCGATACCGTCGGCCTTGGCTGTGCCCCATGAGCCTGCAGCGCGCATCCACAGGGTAGTCGACTTGCCCGCGGTCTCGCTCGTGACCGAGGCGGTTCCGGCTCCGGTTGCAAGGTCGCCGTTCAGGCGTTCCAGCGCGGTTTCCCTTACGACGCGCGTGTCTTGCAGCGCCACCCGGCGCTCGGCGCTGTGTAGTTCGCCAGAAAACTGCCCAAGTGCCGCCGACAGGTTAGCGCCCTGAATATACAGGTTGAAGAATGCCTGCGGGTTATAACCACCCAGCACAGCTGCATCGAGCGACCTGGCCACGGCGAGCGCATTGCCGCTCAGCGTGCCGCTCTGCTGGACCAGAGAAGTCGGCGCCAACCGTAATATGACGGAGGTGCCATCATAGACCAATGTGGGAGCAAAGGCGGCGCCAAAGTTGCCCAGCGTGCTCGCCGCGAAGGTTCCGGTGCGGGCACTCGACGACACCAGCGTGAAGCTCTGGTTGAACGTCGTATAGGGTCCCGCTCCCGGCGTCACCACCAGATTACCCGCAATTGAGGCCGCGCCCGTGGCCGAGACCCGATCCGCGCCGGTCGGTGAGACTTCGATCGCCAGCGTAGAACCTGCGGCCAGTATCAGGCTGCCATTTACCGACAGCGTGCCGATCGAGTTGCCAGGTGATACCGTCGAACCCGATTGGGTCGTCAACGCCCCAACCGTGCCGGTGCCGCCAATCGAGGCTCCACTCAGGACTGTAACCGCGGAACTAGCCAGAGAGCCTGTTACATTCAGGCGGCCAGCAGTGACCGTCGTCGGCCCCGTCAGCGTATTGATCCCCGAGATCGCCAATGTGCCTGCACCGAGCTTGGTCAGCGAGCCGGTGCCCGAGATCACCGAGCCAAAGCTGCCGTCGCTTGCTTGGCTGAAGGTCAAGGCTGCGTTGTTGACGATAGCGCCTGTGCCAAAGCTGCCGGTGTTGCCGATGAGGCTGCCGGCCGAGACTGTGAAGCCACCGCTGAAGGTG
>Ga0315905_10008494_pt1 | contig 10393 bp, 9 predicted proteins | sample LakEriMetagenome_5_FD_203522 | JGI IMG/M metagenome (GOLD analysis project Ga0315905, IMG submission 203522) | Freshwater fungal communities from buoy surface, Lake Erie, Ohio, United States - Buoy 4 MA121 | ecosystem: Environmental > Aquatic > Freshwater > Lake | place: USA: Lake Erie, Ohio... | reverse complement strand
CAAGCGGTCCCCCAAGGACACCGGCACGCGCGTGCCGCTCATCGTGCGCTGGCCCGCCAAGATCGCGCCGGGCACGGTCCGCGAGGACTTCGCCAGCTGGATCGACTTCGCGCCGACCGCCCTGACCTTGGCGGGCGCCCCGGTGCCCAAGGAATACGACGGCCATTGCTTCCTGCCGACCGCGGCCAACCCGCCGAAGTACGTCTACGCGTTCCGTGATTTCATGGACGAGAGCTTCGACCGCGTCCGCTCCGTCCGCGACGCGCGCTACCGCTACGTCCGCAACCAGGCGCCGGGCGTCGACGAGGCCGGGCAGGTCGCCTATCAGGAAGTCGGCCAGACCATGCAGGCGCTCCGCAAAGCCCAGGCCGCGGGCACGCTGACGCCGGTGCAGGCCCTTTACTTCCACCCGCAACGCGCCCCCGAGGAACTCTACGACACGGTCACGGATCCGTGGGAAGTGCGGAACCTCGCGGCGGACCCCGCCCAGGCGACGAAGCTCGCCGAACTGCGCGCCGAATGCGACCGCTGGGTCGCGCACTGCGGTCCGGTCGGCGAGATGAGCGTCGAGGATCTGGTCAAGAAGGGGATCATCCAACCGCGCGACGAGAAATACGTCGAACGTACCAAGACCGGCAAGGTGGCCGAGGACGCGACGGCCCCGGCCAAGAAGGCCGGCAAGAAAGCCAACAAGTGACCCCACCCGACTTTTACTTCATGCGACTCCTGTCCCTCCTCGCCGCCGCCGCGCTCCTCGCCGGCTGCCGCCCCGCCCCCAAGGTCTCGACCTACGAGGTGAAGTCCGACCCGCCCGCCGCCAAGGAAGCCGTCGCGGCGACCCCCGCGCCCGCGCCACGCCCCGCGATGCAGGCGACGCCCGCCATGCAGGCTGAGGCCGCCCAAGCCGGCCAGCCCACCTGGGCCGCCTTGCCGGAGGGATGGACGGTCGGTCCGCCCAACGCCATGCGCAAGGGTAGCTGGACGATCGCCGGCCCGAACGGCACCAAGGCCGAGCTCGCCGTGACCGTCTTCCCCGGCAACGTCGGCGGCCTGACCGCCAACGTGAACCGCTGGCGTGGTCAGCTCGGCCTGCCGCCCGCCACGGAGGCCGACATCCTCGCCGCCGCCAAACCGGGCAAGGTGGGCGCGGATGAGGCCCAGCGCTTCGTGATGGTCGCGGCCGACAGCGCCAAGTCGACCGATGCCTTCCTAGTCCCGAAGAACGGCTCCACCTGGTTCTGCAAGCTGAACGGCGACACCCCCGCGGTCCAGGCCCAGGCCGAAGCCTTCACCAAATTCCTCCTCCAATCCAAGCTGCCGTGAACGACGATTTCCAGACGAAGGCCGACACGGGGCGACGCCTCCTCGATACGCTGGCCGGGCTCCGGCTGACGGTGACGCTGCTCATCCTCTCCATCCTGCTGGTCTTCCTCGGGACGCTGGAACAGGTCCACTGGGGCGTCTGGCATATCCAAAAAGCCTACTTCGGTTCCTGGGTCTGCTTCTACCCGCTGGACGATACCGCGGTCGCGCGCATCCCCCTGCCCGGCGGCTTCCTGCTCGGCGCGCTGCTCATCCTCAACCTCACGCTCGCGCACCTGCGCCACTTCAAGAGCGGCCTCCGCCACCTCGGGATGGGCATGATCCACGGCGGCCTGCTGCTCCTGCTCGCCGGCGGGTTCGTGACCGCCCTCTACCAGGAGGAATCGGCCATGATCATCCCGGAAGGCGAAAGCCGCGACTACTCCGAGGCTTTCCGCGAGTTCGAGCTGGTGCTGATCGCGAAGACCGGGAAAGGGACCGACCAGGTGACCGCCATTCCCGACGACCTGCTGGCGAAGGACGCCCGCTTCGAGGTCGCGTCCGGCCTCACCCTGCGCGTCGACGCCTACCACCGCAACGCGACCCTGCGTGCGCAATCCCAGCTGACCGATGGTCAGGCCATCGACGTGACCAAGGGCATCGGGGCGACCTCCAAGCTCGCCTTCAAACCGCAGCCGGAGAGCTTCGACGACAACAACCCGAACGCGCCGCTCGCGCTGGTGACGGTACTCGGGCCCGGGCAGGTGGAGCTGGGCCGCTGGGTCGTGTCGGCCGCCCTCGCGGAATCGTTCGGCCCCCAGGGCTTCGAGCAGGAAGGCCGCGCCTACGAGGTCGCCCTGCGCCGGGCCCGCGTGTACCACCCCTTCGCGATCCGTCTCAACACCTTCACCCACGAGAAGTACCCCGGCACCAACACCCCGAAGCGCTTCGCGAGCGACGTCACCGTCATCGCCGACGGCGTCCCGCGGCCCAACTACGTCATCTCGATGAACCAGCCGCTCCGCCACGCCGGCGCGACGCTTTTCCAGTCCAGTTTCGGCAACTCGCGCGACGGCAAGGACATCACGGTGCTGCAGGTCGTGCGCAACCCCGGGGCCTGGATTCCGTACGCGTCCGTGGTCATCATGTCCGTCGGTCTCCTCTGGCAGTTCGGGTTCTCCTTGGTCCGCTTCCTCGCCGGCCGCGGCAAGACCGCCGCGACCGCGGCCCTCCTGCTCGCCACGATCCTGCCCGCGCAGGGCGGAGAAGCGGCGCCCTGGGATAGCCGGGTGTTCGGCGAAATCCCCGTGCAGAGCGGTGGCCGCGTCCAACCGATCGAGACACTCGCCAGCGGCTCGTTGCTGCAGATGCGGGCCCGTCGCGAACTGGCGCTGAGCGGCCCCGAGCGGATCGCGTTCGGCCGGAAGCCTTCCACCTGGTCCCCGGAGGAGCGCTCCGAGATCTTCCGCGTACTGCCCGGCCTCAAGGACAACAAGGCCGTGCTCGACGCCCTCGAGGTGCGCCCCCTGCCGCTCAAGGGCGGCGCGCTCGGCTCCGTCGATTGGCTCATCGAGGTGGCCTTCCGCGCCCACGTCGCCCGCCACCTGCCCACCTTCCGCGTCGACCACCCGGCGGTGCTGCGGATGGCCGGGCGCGACCCGGAACTGACGAAGTTCGTCAGCTGGGACGACGTGCTCAAGCACAGCAAGGCGATCTCCGAGGCGGCCGACAAGGCCCGCAACCGCCCGCAGGCGGACCGCGACGCCGAAGACCGGGCCATCATCCAGCTCGAGACCGCCGCCCGCCAGTACGCCGCGCTGAGCATGGCCTTCATCCCCGGCGATCTCCCGCCCGACATCGAGCCGCAGCAGGAATACCGGGCTTGGTTCATGACCATCAACCGCGTGCTGGCCGAGATGGCCAAGAACCGCGACACCCAGACCGGCGCCGCCCCGGCGATCGACCAGGAACTCCAGCAGACCGTCCGCTCGCTCGTGGACCGCTACCAGAACTTCGCCCGCGAAGGCGCCATCCGGCTGGTCCCGCCCAAGGAAGCCGGCTCGCTCGACGAGTGGGACAACCTTGGCGCGGCCTTGCTCGGCACGATCCAACGCGATGCCACCCGCCGCGACGCCCTCGGGCCGGAGGGCGTGGTCACGCGCTACGCCAATTTCTGCAGCGCCTGGCGCAAGGGCGACAACGACGCGTGCATGCGCGAGGCGACCGCCCTCCGCGCCTCGCTGGCCGGCACCTGGAGCGACCACGTGACCGCTGAGGCCGGCTTCGGGCGCCTCCAGGCCTTCTACCTGCTGCTCCAGGCCTACTTCGTCGCGCTGCTGGCCGTGCTCATCTACTGGGCGACCGGCAAGGAAGGCCTGCGCCGCTGGGGCGCCGTCGCGCTCTGGATCCTGTTCGCGCTGCACACCGCCGCCCTGCTCTACCGCATGTGGCTGCACGGCCGCCCGCCGGTGACGAACCTCTATTCTTCCGGCATCTTCGTCGCCTGGGGCGGCGTGGCGCTCGGTCTCATCCTCGAACGTTTCTGGAAGAACGGCATCGGTGCCGCCGCGGCCGGCCTCTGCGGCTTCCTCTCGCTGCTGGTGGCCCACAACCTCGGCCTCTCGGGCGAGGATAACCTCGAGAGCGTGCGCGCGGTCCTCGACTCGAATTTCTGGCTGGCGACGCACGTGACCATCGTGACGTTGGGCTATTCGGCGACGTTCGTCGCCGGCATCCTCGGCGGGCTCCACCTGGTCCTGCGCGCCCTCAAGGCCGACTACGCCGCCGGCGACAGCGTCAGCCGCGCGGCCTATGGCATCCTCGCCTTCGCCACCCTCGCGAGTTTCGTGGGCACGATGCTCGGCGGCATCTGGGCCGACCAGAGCTGGGGGCGTTTCTGGGGCTGGGATCCCAAGGAGAACGGCGCGGTGCTCATCGTGCTCTGGTGCGCCGTGTGCCTGCACGCCCGCTGGGGCGGTCTCGTCCGCCGCGAAGGCCTGATGCAGCTGCTGGTCTTCGGCAACATCGTCACCGCCTGGTCGTGGTTCGGCACGAACCTCCTCGGCGTCGGCCTGCACAGCTACGGCTTCACGGAGTCGGGCTTCTTCTGGCTCTACCTCGTCTTCATGCCCTCGCAGCTGGCGCTCATCGCGCTCGGCTGGCTCCCGGCGCGCAACCGTCCGGCGGCGACCCCCGCATGACGGACCTGCCGGCGACCGCCTGGTTCTGCGTGAAGTCGCGGCCCCGCCAGGAGGCCGTGGCCGAACGCAACCTGCGGTCGCTCGGCGAAGTCGAGGTCGTGCTCCCGCGCCTGCGGCGCACGCGGCGCGGGCATGACAAGAACAAGGTCGTGGTCGAGCCGCTCTTCCCCGGCTACCTCTTCCTGCGCTTCGACCCGGCCGAACTGACGACCTCGGTCCGCGGCACCCGCGGCGTCCTGCACCTGGTCACGCAAGGCGGCCGGGCCGTGGAGGTCGCGCCGAAGGTGATCGCCGACCTCCTGGCGCTCGGCCCGGACGCGACCTTATCCCTGCTCGACGAGGAACCGCAGGTCGGCGGCAAAGTCCGCATCATCCGCGGCATCTTCGCCGGCTCCGAAGGCGAGGTCCTCCGGCTGCACGGCCCGCAGAAACGCATCGCCGTGCTCCTCGAACTCCTCGGCTCGGAAAAACCCGTCGAACTCAGCGCCGAGGATGTGGAGAACGCATAGGGCCGGGGCTTGGGCTAGGGCCGGGGCGGGTTAAATACTGATGTGAAATAGTCTCACCTTTATCTCAGACTCGCCCCCGCACATAATCTGTACACGCGTATCTTTGATTCTCCAAGCCCCAGCCCAAGCCCTAGCCCTCCCTCCATGATCCACGATCTCCTCGCCCACGCCTCCGCTTACGAGAAGTTGCACCCGGACTTCCCCAAGGCGTTCGCGTGGCTCCGGTCGTTCGACCCCGCCACGCCGGATGGGAAATATGAGATCGACGGCCCGGGCCTGACCGCCGGGGTCCAGCGCTACGAGACCAAGCCGGACGCGGAAAAGAAATGGGAAGCCCACGAGGTCTACGGCGACATCCAGGTGGTCTTCGCCGGCGAGGAGATCTGCGGGCACACCGACGTGCGGACGCTCACCGTGACCGAGCCCTACAACCCCGCCAAGGATGTCGCGAAGTACGCCCACCCGAGCGCCCCGAGCACCCGCCTCCATCTCCGGCCGGGCGCCTTCACGGTGTTCCACCCTCAGGACGGCCACCAACCCGGGGTCGCGGTGCAGGGTCCGGCTCCGGTGCTCAAGGTCGTGATCAAGTTCCGCGTCTGAACGGCCGACGGCAACTTCCGACCCCGCCCGGGGTACCATCTTCAACCCCATGCGCGCCTTCCTCGCCCTCCTGCTTTGCCTCGGTTTCGCTGCCGCCCAACCGGCACCTGAGGTCACCCGCGTCCGTGACGTCATCTACCAGAAGCGCGATGGGTTCGTCCTGACGATGGACGTCTTCCAGCCGGCCAAGCCGAACGGCGCCGCCATCATCAAGCTCGTCAGCGGCGGCTGGAACTCCAACCACTCCGGCATCGGCGACGGCGGCTGGCCGAAATACGGCTACACGACGTTTGTCGTCGTCCATGGCTCCCAGCCGCGCTTCCACATCGACGAGATTGTGACCGACGTCCAGCGGGCGGTCCGCGTCGCCCGCGCCTACGCCGGCACCTACGGCTTCGCGCCCGACAAGATGGGCGTCACGGGCAGCAGCGCCGGCGGCCACCTCTCCTTGATGCTCGCGCTGACGAGCAAGCCCGGCGACCCGAAGGCCGCCGATGGTTTCGGGCGCATCGGCAGCGAGGTCCAGGCCGTGGCTTGTTTCTACCCGCCGACCGACTTCATCAGCTGGATCAACGAGAACGACGGACTCAACGGGGTCGGCCCGCTCGCCACCCGTAAGCCGGCCTTCGGCCCGAAGATCGAGACCCCCGAGGGCATGCTCGCGATGGGCAAGGCGCTCTCGCCCATCAACCACATCTCCAAGTCGCAGCCGCCGATCTACATCGTGCAGGGGGACAACGATGTGCTGGTCCACCACTCCCAGGCGACCCGCTTCCAGGCGAAATCGGCCGCGGCGGGCGCGACCTGCGAGGTCCTGATCCGCGAGGGCGCGGGCCACGGTGGCTGGAGGGAGATGGGCGAGGATGGCCAGCGTATGCTGGAATGGTTCGACCTCCACCTCCTCGGGAAGCAGCCGGCGAAGCCGTTCACCAACGGCGTATCGAAGCTCCCGAGCACGACCCCGACGAAGAAGTGACGTCGCCCAGGGGCAAGCGGGCAAGGTGACACGGGGACACGGAGCCAAGCAGGCCGCCGCTGACCACCTTGGTTCCTCACCTTAGCCCAAGGCCGCGCTTGCCCTCGAGTTGCATCAGCCCCTTGTCCACGTGTCCCCTTGCCCACGTGTCCCCTGATGCAGTTCTTTCTCTTGCGACCCCGCCCCGGCGCCCCTAAACCCAGCGCATGTCCGCCGGTTGCCGCCTGATCCTCGCCCTCGACGTCGAAACGAAGGAGGAAGCCTTGGCCTTGGCTCGTCCCTTGGCCGGCAACCTCGCCTGGGTGAAACTCGGCCTGCAACTGTTCACCCGTCACGGACCGGACATCGTCGACGAATTCCACGCGCTCGGTTTCAAGGTCTTCCTCGACCTCAAGCTGCATGACATCCCCAACACGGTCGCCTCGGCGGTCAAGAGCCTCAAGGGCCGTCCCTGCTCGCTCCTCACCCTGCATGCCGCCGGCGGCCCGGAGATGATCGCCCGCGCCCGCGAAGCCGCCGACATCGCCCTGCCCGACTGCCAACTCCTCTCCGTCACGGTCCTGACCTCCATGGACCAAGCCCAGCTGAACGCCATCGGGGTCCAGCGGACGCCCGAGGAGCAAGTGCGCCTCCTGGGTCGCATGGCCATCCAAGCCGGCTCGCATGGCCTCGTCTGCTCCCCGCTCGAGCTTCCGGTGCTGCGCGCCGACCTCGGGCCGGGCCCGGCGCTCGTGACCCCCGGCATCCGCTACCCCGACGCCGGCGACGACCAGAACCGCGTGATGACCCCGGCCCAGGCCGCGGCCGCGGGTGCCAGCTTCATCGTCGTGGGCCGCCCCATCCTCAAGGACAAGGATCCCGCCGGCAAAACCCTGAGCATCCGCCGCGAGATCGGCGAAGCCAAGTAAGTGCTGAACCGCGGCGACGATATCCTGATCCTCCTGGCCGCGGGTTCCGCCCGCCGGATGCAGTCCGTCGTCGACGACAAGATCACGGCGACCCTGGCGGGCACGCCGGTCTTCATCCACTCGCTCCGGGCTTTCCTCAACACCGGCCTGATCGGCCGCGTCATCATCACCTACCGCGACAGCGACCAGTTCGCACGTCTGCGGCTGCAGCTCGCCGAGCACCCGATGCCGGACCACCTGATCCAGTTCGTGAGCGGCGGCGAATCGCGCCAGGAATCGGTCTACGCGGCGCTCCAGACCTGCGAAGGCCACACCGGCCTGGTGCACATCCATGACGGAGCCCGCCCCTTGGTCACCGACGAGGCCATCCGCAAGGTGCGCGCCAAGGCCTGGGCCACCGGCGCGGCCATCCTCGCCGGCCGCTCGGCCGACACCGTGAAGATCGCCAAGGGCGATTCCGACTCCGTGGAGGCCTCGCCGGACCGGGGCCTGGTCTGGACCGCGGAGACGCCGCAGGTCTTCCGCACGGCCACCGTGCTCCGCGCCTACCGCAAGGTCGCCATGCTCGGCCGCAAGGTCACCGACGACAGCTCCGCCGTAGAATACGTCGGCCAGGACGTCTCCCTGGTCGAGAACACCACGGTCAACCTGAAGCTGACGCGTCCGTCCGACTTCGTGCTGGCCGAGGCGATCCTGAAGACGCGCTGATCAGAAGCCGGCTTGGCGCAACGCGCCGTCGAGCTTCGTCTGGAATTCGACGATATCTTCCTGGGTCGGACGATACCCCGGCACGCGAGCCGTCAGGCCCGGACGACCCTGATGGTCGATGTACCAGTCGGCCTTCTGGCCGTCGGAGAACGTGACGTTGCCGCTGACCATCGCATGCGGCTGGGCAATCGTATCGACCTCGACGGTCACCGCGCCGCCGGCGGCGGGGGCGGCCGGATCCGCGGCCGGGGCGGTCGCGTCGGCGTCCGCCGGCTCCTCCGCCTTCTTCGGTTCCTCCTTCTCGATCAAGGTGAGGTTCAGGTCGTCCACGAGGAAGCGGACATCCATGAAGGTCATCGTGACGCCGAGCTCGGCGGCCAGGCGGGTCTGCACCTGCGAAAGCGTGGCACCGGCAGCGACCCAGGAAGCAACCTGGGCGGTTTGGGCGGGAGTAAGGCTGGCCATGGGAGGAAACTGTGGCGTTGTCCCGCGTTTTTCAAGCATCCCGTCGCTTAATCGTTGGAAACCGCGGGCGGCTCCTGCAAGTTGGCAGCATGCAGTCCGAAATCCGATGGGAACGAGCCGGGGACTTCCAGGACATCGTCTACGAGAAGGCCGAAGGTATCGCCCGGGTGACCATCAACCGCCCGCACCGGCGCAACGCCTTCACGCCCGACACCGTCGCGGAACTGCTGAAGGCCTTCGGCGACGCCCGGGACGACGCCCGCATCGGCGTGGTGCTGCTGCGCGGGGCCAATCCCCAGACCGACGGCAAGTTCGCGTTCTGCGCGGGCGGCGACCAGAAGATCCGCGGGGACAAGAAGGGGGGCTACATCGGCGGAGACGGTGTGCCTCGTCTCAACGTGCTCGACCTCCAGCGCCTGATCCGCTCGATGCCCAAGGTCGTCATCGCGCTCGTCGCCGGCTACGCCATCGGCGGCGGCCACGTGCTGCACGTGATCTGCGACCTCACGATCGCCGCGGATAACGCCGTCTTCGGCCAGACCGGCCCCAAGGTCGGCAGCTTCGACGGCGGTTTCGGCGCCTCCTACCTCGCCCGCATCGTCGGCCAGAAAAAGGCCCGCGAGATCTGGTACCTCTGCCGCCAATACGACGCCCGCCAGGCGCTCGAGATGGGCTTGGTCAACACCGTCGTCCCTTACGAGCAGCTCGACGCCGAGGGCGTGCAGTGGGCCCGGGAGATCCTCACCAAGAGCCCGCTCGCCATCCGCTGCCTGAAGTCGGCCTTCAACGCCGAGCTCGACGGCCAGGCGGGCATCCAGGAACTTTCCGGCAACGCCACCCTGCTCTACTACCTCTCCGAGGAGGGCGACGAGGGGCGCAAGGCCTGGAACGAGAAGCGCGCCCCGGACTTCGGTCGGTTCCCTTGGCTGCCGTGAACCCGCCCCGCGTCACCGAACGCGCGCAATGCCTCGCCCGCGAGACGCTGCGCCCCGGGGACCTCGCGCTGGACGCTACGGCCGGCAAAGGACGGGATACCGCCTGCCTCGCCCAAGCCGTGGGCCCGACCGGGCATGTCCACGCCTTCGACCTCCAAGCGGCGGCGCTGGAAGCCACGCGGGCGCTCTGCGCCCAGGAGGGACTGCTCGACCGCGTCACCCTGCACCTGCGCAGTCACGCCGAGCTGCGCGCGGCGTTGCCCACCGGACACCTCGGCCGCCTCGGCGTGGCCCTCTTCAACCTCGGCTACCTTCCGGGCGGCGACACCCGCCTCATCACCCAGCCGGACTCGACCCGCGCAGCCCTGCGCGCCGCCCACGCCGAACTCCGGGCCGGCGGGCGACTCATTTGCGTGGCTTACACGGGACACCCCGGCGGCGAAACGGAAGCCGCCGTCGTCCGAGCCTTCGGCCGGGAGCGCGCCCTCGCCGGCGATACCGTCGCGATGGACACCGAGGATGACAATAGCGGGCGCCCCTGGATCCTTTGCGTGACGAGGCCTGAGTAGATTCTCTAAGGATAAGCCTGCTTTGCGGACCAAGATGACCATGCGCACAAATCCGCATGCAGCTCTACGTCGATGAGTCCGGCGACCCTGGCATGAAGACAGCGTCCGGTTCATCCCGTTACTACCTTGTCGCGACGCTCATCATCGAGGACTTGGATAATCAAGGGAAAATCGAGGAGGCCCTGCGTTCGACTAAGCAAAGCCTGCGGCTACCGCCTTCG